>Ga0100394_1003259_pt1 | contig 13354 bp, 12 predicted proteins | sample CryGeymeta201518_FD_81549 | JGI IMG/M metagenome (GOLD analysis project Ga0100394, IMG submission 81549) | Groundwater microbial communities from Crystal Geyser aquifers in Utah, USA - Crystal Geyser metaG 2015-18 | ecosystem: Environmental > Aquatic > Deep subsurface > Groundwater | place: USA... | reverse complement strand
TGGCGTTTTATCTCTTAATTTATCGAAACTGATTTGCTGGATATCGCCACCGGCATACTGACTGGGTTCTGTACCCGGCTTGAAAAACTCAAAGGCACTGGTATGGTCAGTTCTGCGGCTAAGCAGTCCGGTTTGCAAATCAATTCGTACCGATGCAAGACCAACAGGAGAAGATGGCTGCTGCGCGGGCAAGCTTTGTAATGCAGTTTGCATATAATTTAACCAACCTGGTAATGCTGTTCTGGCACCAGACTCGGCACCTGCGCTTTGTTGTTGACCCATATTAGCGTGCCACTGTGCACGGCCTAAACTGCGGTTAGCATCATCAAACCCAACCCAAACCGTCACTGCCAGATCTGGCGTAAAACCGGAAAACCAGGTGTCTTTTGAGTCGTTTGTTGTGCCTGTTTTTGCTGAAATATCACGGCGTTTTAAAGTCTGCAAACGCCATGCCGTGCCATTCCAGCCTGTGCCATGATTCCAGCTACCTCCGCCCCAAACACTACTTCTTAGCGCATCAGCAATTAAAAAACTGTTCTGGTCAGAAATAACGTGTTCTGCAAGCTTAATTTCTGGTCCAATGCTGACATCGGCTTCAGTGCTATTTTCATTAGTCTGCGCCAGACTGTTAAACAACTGGTCAAGCTGCATTTCGGCATCCAGTGCTTGCTCGGTAAGTTCTTCCGCTGCAGTATCCGGACTGTTGCTGTCGTCTGCACAAGTTTGGCACGCCAGTGCCGGATTATGTTGAAACAGTATTTCGCCTTCGTCGCTTATAACTCGTTCTACAACATAAGGTGATACTAAATAGCCGCCATTAGCAAACACGGCGTAACCTGTAACAAGTTCAAGTGGTGTAAGAGAAGCTGAACCCAGTGCCAGTGTCTCGTTACGAGGTAAATCAGAGGGGGCAAAACCAAAACGGCGTAAATGGTTAATAGTGTTATCAATACCAACACCACGTAATAAGCGGATCGATACCACGTTTTTCGATTTTGCTAAGGCCTCGCGAATACGGATTGGTCCATCATATACCGCTGGCGAATTTTTAGGGCGCCAGGCGATACTCGCGTTGTCGTCCCATTGATGTATAGGTGCGTCGTTGATTATCGATGCTAATGTGTACCCATGCTCCAATGCAGCGGAGTAGACAAAAGGTTTGATATTAGAACCAACCTGGCGCTTAGCCTGAGTGACCCGATTAAATTGACTTTGGGTAAAGCTGTAGCCTCCAACAAGCGAACGTATCGCACCATCATGAGGGTCTATTGCAACTATGGCGCTAGCAGCTTGCGGCACTTGCGCCAAGCGCCAAGCTGCATCTTGTTGCCTTACAAAAATATGCATTCCCGGCGCCAAAATAGCGTTGGCAGTTTTGGGTGCGATGGCTTGGCGTTCGTCACTAATGTAGCGTCTGGCCCATTTTAAGCCATCCCAATCCAGTGTGACTTCCTGCCCACCTGACATGAGCACTTTTGCAGTTTGTGCACCAACCTCAATGACAACGGCCGGTTGTAACTGCTCAAGGCTGCTCTGGTTGTCTAAGTATGTGAGTACTTCTTCACGTGACAACGGCTCAATCTGGTTAAAAACCGCCTCAGCATCTTGGGTTTCAATTAACTCTGACGCCCATAGTTGTGCTACAGGCCCTCGATAGCCATGGCGTTCGTCGTAATCATACAAGTTTTGCTGCAGCGCATGTTTTGCCGCAGCTTGTTGTTTGCTGTTTATAGTTGTAAAAACTTGTAAACCCGCTGAATAGGCAGTGTCTTCGCCATAACGGGAAATCATTTCTTGACGCACCATCTCTGCGATATAGGGCGCAGATGCAGTAATTTGTGCTCCATGCAGACGACTTGTAATGGGGGCTGCTAATGCCTGGTCGTACGCAGCCTGGTCTATAACACCAATATCAAGCATGCGTCCTAGCACTACATTACGTCTGGCGCGGGCGTTTGTTGCAGATCGCACTGGGTTTAGTGTGGAGGGGGCTTTGGGTAATCCCGCAATAATAGCAATTTCATCAAGGGTGAGTTCATGGACGGTTTTACCAAAATAAACCTGCGCCGCTGCACCAACACCGAATGAACGTTGCCCAAGTTCAATTTTATTCAGATATAATTCTAAAATTTGATCTTTTGATAACAGCTGTTCGATGTGAAATGCCAGAAAGATTTCTTTAACCTTGCGGATAACCTTTTTTTCGCGGCTTAGAAAAAAGTTGCGAGCTACTTGTTGCGTAATGGTACTCGCACCCTGACTAAAATCGCCTGAAGAAGCGACGACTGTCATTGCACGAAAAATACCGATGATATCTATTCCGGGATGCTCGTAAAATCTTGTATCTTCAACGGCTAAGAAAGCCTGAACTAATAAAGGAGGCATTTCTTGCAGTTTAAGTGGGATCCGACGTTTTTCACCAAATTGAGAAATAAGCTCACCATCAGCAGTGTATACTTGCATTGGAGTCTGCAACCTGACGTCCTGTAGAGTAGTTACGTCAGGAAGATCGTTTTTAAGGTACAAATAGATCCCGGCGATCGTTAATAAGCCGAGTATCAGCATGCCCAAACTGAGAATTAAAACTTTTTTAACCCAAGACACTGAATAACCCCAATTTTTACTCCCAATTCCTTTACAACGCTGCTAGTATATATTTATTAGCATTAGTTTAAACGCTTTTTCTTGCCAAAAATTAGCGACTAAGCTATCTATGAGACAATAATCATAACTATAAATTGGCCGCAGGAAGCTATGATAAATCGCCTGTTCAGTAAACAAACACCGATGATGGTGGGGATTGATGTCGGTGCACACTCCGTAAAGGCTGTGTTACTCAGTCAACATAACGGTGTATGCAAAGTCGAAGCATTTGCCGTTGAACCTATGGTTAAAGGAGCGATGTCCGATCGTGAGATTCAGGATATCGAAGCCGTTGGTAATGTGTTGAGCAAAATCCGCAAAAAGATCCCACGCACCGTCAAATTTGCCGCAACTGCGGTTTCCGGATCAACCGTGATCAGTAAAGTGATCTTTATGGATGTGTCCTTAACTGATGCTGAACTTGAAAGTCAGATTGAAGTTGAAGCAGACACACTGATCCCCTACCCACTCAATGAAGTTAGTTTGGATTTCGAGAAGCTCGATGTAAACGATGCTGATCCTTCCAAGGTAAACGTGCTTTTAAGTGCTGCTCGTACTGAGAGTATTGAAGCTCGTGTTGCTGCGTTGGATAACGGAGGCTTTGCTGCCAAAGTTGTTGACATTGAGAGCTATGCGTTAAGTCGCGCAGCTGAATTGTGTCTAAAACAATTACCTGATGACGCGGCGAACAAAGTTGTGGCAATGGTTGATATTGGCGCAACGATGACCTTGCTCAGTATTATCGAGAATACCAAAACACTTTATACCCGTGACCAGATGTTTGGTGGCGAGCAATATACCCGCAGTATTTTGTCTTATTATAACAAAAGCTACGAAGAGGCTGAGCAAGCTAAAGTGTCTGGTGATTTACCACCTAACTATACTTTTGAAGTTTTAGCGCCGTTTCAAACGATGCTACTGCAACAGGTAAGACGTGGTATTCAAATGTATCTGACCAGTAGCGGTAAAGATGCCGTTGATTATCTCGTGATATCCGGTGGTACCGCACTAATTGAAGGTATAGACAGACTACTTATCGATGAGTTAGGTATTCATACGGTGGTAGCGAATCCATTTAAGACCATGGAAGTTGCGACATCCGTAGACCGTGAGCAACTTAATCGTCATGCTTCTCAACTCATGGTTGCAAGTGGATTAGCATTAAGGAGCTTTTCGTCATGGCATATATAAACCTGTTGCCGTGGCGTGATGCAGCGCGTAAAGAACGGCAAAAGCAATACTTAACTATCCTAACTGCAACAGCGATATGTAGTTTTCTATTGGTGTTTCTGATTAACGTGGTTTACGACACAAGAATCGAAGGACAATTGCAACGTAATCAGTATTTGATAAATGAAATAGCGGTATTAGATCAGCGTATTAAAGATATTGATACCCTAAAAGAAACAAAGAAAAATTTGCAACAACGCATGTCGCTGATTACACAATTGCAGGGGAGTAGAAACCTCGGTACCCAGATTATGGATGAGATTGCTAGCTCAGTACCTGCAGGTGTTTACCTGACTGAGTTGGAGAAAAAAGGCACTTCATTGCTGTTAGTTGGCAAAAGTGAATCAAATAATCGTCTATCTAATTTGTTGCGCGAAGCCGAGGAGTCAGAACTGTTATCTGAACCTTATCTAGAATTTATTGAAGCAGGTAAAGACTCTGTAAGTTTATTGAGCAACTTTAAAATGCACCTAACCGTTAAAGGATATGAGGCAATACAAGGCGCAGATACCCCAACAACGCCTGCGAAACCAGCGAGCGGAGGTGCACGATGAGCCTAAATATTAATTTATCCGAAATTGATATTAATGATCTCGATATTGAGAATATGGGATCGTGGCCGGTAGCAGCAAAACTAGTATTTGCCGTTATATTAGCTGTTCTTGTATCAATTTTAAGTTATTTTTTGTTAGTAGACAGCAAGATTGACGAACTGGCTGCGGCAGAGAAAAAAGAAACCGAGCTGCGTCAAACTTTCCGTACCAAGAATGGAACTGCGGTAAATTTGGAGTTGTACAAGCAGCAAATGGTTGAAATGGAGCAAACGTTTTCATTTTTATTGAAACAGCTGCCCACAACACACGAAACGCCAGGTTTGCTTGATGACATTACCTATGTTGGCACTACCAGTGGATTAACATTTATCCGGATCAACTGGGAACCTGAAATTGAAAAAGATTTTTACACTGAGTTACCGATAAAAATTGAAGTGGTAGGTGACTACCATCAGTTCGGTAATTTTGTCAGTGAAGTTGCCAAGTTACCGAGGATAGTGAGTTTGCACGACTTTGCTATTCAAACAGAAAAAGATGAGCGCTTACGTTTTAACGTTGTGGCTAAGACCTACCGTTACAAGGAGGTTCAGCAATGAAAAAACGTTTAACTGTGCTTGCCATGGCGGTATTGCTTAATGGCTGTTTTAATGACATGAGTGAAGTACAAAATTATGTCGCAGATGTTAAAGCAAATACTAAAGCCAGAGTAGAGCCTATTCCTGAGTTGCAGGAGTTTGAACATGTTGCTTATCGGTCTCAGGAAGCTAGGAGTCCATTTTCGGCCCCTAAACCTGAAGCGATACAAGATAAGTTCTTACAGGTACAGGATTGTTTACATCCGGATCCGAGACGCAGAAAAGAGCCACTTGAGAAATATGCAGTGGATAACTTAAAAATGCGTGGTACTTTGGGTGAAGTTAGTAAAATTTGGGCGCTGATTGAAGCTTCTGATAAAACATTACATAAAGTCACGTTGAGCAACTATGTAGGTTTATTCCATGGCAGAGTAATTAACGTGGAACCGACTCATATAGAGTTGCTTGAATTGATCCCAGATGGCGCCGGTTGCTGGAAAGAACGGACGACCATGTTGCAGATGGCGGATGCGTCATCAGTAGCAAGTAATTGATAGGTATGCGAGTAAATCATGGATAAAATAATCAAAACAATGTCTGGCACAATCCAGCGCACTTTAATGTGCTTTGCAGCCTTTATGTTACTGTCATTGCCTGCTTCGGCTGTGCCGTTGCTGTATGACGTAAAATATAATCCTTTACTAACTGGTGAAACTGAAATCGAATTTATTTTCGATGAAGAACTTTATGCTGACCCCAGTATTCAAGTATTTAACGATCCTGCGCGTATTGAGTTATTTTTCAATGACTCAGATTACGAAGAAAGATTAAATGAAGTATTGATCGATAAAGCCGGTGTAAAGCGTGTTACTTCAGAATTTGAAGGCGACGGTTTTAAGACTATTATCTATCTGGATTATTTGAAGATATATCGTACCCGGGTACGTGGTAACGTGTTTTACATGCATATCTCTGATAATCCAACGTCAGATGCTGTAGGACAGGCTGCCGACGTTAAACCGACGTACATCAACCGCGTCAATGCAATTGATTTCCGCCGTGGTGATAAAGGTGAGGGCCGTGTGTTAGTGTTTTTACGTGACAACACAGCTGCAGTTGATGTTAGTGAGCGGTTAGGCAAACTCGAAGTCGAGTTTCACAACACTGACATCCTTGACGAATTACTATATCAACTTGATGTAGTAGATTTTGGCACCATTGTTAAAGGTATAGAAACTTTTAAAGAAGGCGCATCTGCTCGACTGGTAATCGATACGACTGCTGAATTTACTTTTACCTATCAGCAAATAGATAACATTTTTACGTTAAATGTTGAGCGTGATACTACTAATAGAAGCATATTGGGCGGCGGTAAAGAATATAAAGGCCGCGCAATTTCGTTAAACTTCCAGGATATTTCGGTACGTACCGTGCTGCAAATAATTGCCGACTATAATGGTTTTAACTTAGTCACTAGTGATTCTGTTACTGGCAATATCACATTGCGCTTGGATGGAACGCCTTGGGATCAGGCATTGGATATAGTCCTGCGTGTTAAAGGCTTGGATAAGCGCATGGAAGGTAACATCTTGATGGTGGCACCTACAGATGAGCTGGCTGCTAGAGAAGCGCGTGAATTGGAAGCAAAGCAAACTGTTGCCGATTTAGAGCCACTATATTCTGATTTCCTAACGGTCAATTATGCAAAAGCAGCTGATATTACAAAACTGCTGAGTAATAAAGAGGCTACGTTATTGTCTTCTCGTGGTTCTGCAAACGTAGATGAACGTACTAACACCATTCTAATCAAAGACACTGCGGTGAATATTGAAAACGTTCGTAAGTTGATTGAGCGTCTTGATATTCCTGTACGTCAGGTATTGATAGAATCAAGAATGGTTACCGTACGTGATAATGTTACTGATGAATTAGGTATTCGTTGGGGCTTTAGCGACCAGCAAAGTGGCAGTTCTAATCAAGGAACTTCGGGGAATTCGGCAGGAGCAAATAACATTGCAAATGGCAGTATTCCTTCGTTAGACGATAGATGGAATGTGAATTTGCCTGCATCAAATGCTGCTGGTAGTATCGCCTTTCACATCGCACGCTTAGCTGATGGTACCTTACTTGATTTAGAGTTGTCAGCGCTGGAGCAAGAAAATAAAGGCGAGATTATCGCAAGCCCACGCATTACTACGGCTAATCAAAAAGAAGCTAGTATAGAGCAGGGTGTTGAGATTCCTTATGTTCAGGCAGCATCCAGTGGTGCTACAACTGTTGAATTTAAGAAGGCAGTATTGAGCTTGACTGTAACGCCGCAGATTACGCCAGATAACAAAATTATTCTGGACTTAGTCATTACACAAAATACCAGAGGCGAAACAGTACAAACGCCTACTGGTCCAGCGACGGCAATCGATACACAACAGATTAAAACTCAGGTGCTGGTTGATAATGGTGAAACCATTGTGTTGGGTGGTATTTATCAACAACAAATTCTTTCTACGGTAAACAAAGTTCCTCTTTTTGGTGATATTCCTTATGTTGGCGCTTTGTTTAGAAACACACGTGAAGTGAATGAGAAAAACGAATTGCTGATTTTCGTTACGCCAAAAATCATTTCAGACGGTCTTTAATCCCCATTTCCACTACTACGCTAATATGCGTAGTAGTGGACTGTTTCAGAATTAGCTTGCCAACAAAAGGCTATTCCTGACATAATTCAGCGCTTCAAATTTTCGTGGGAGCCTTTTGGTCCTTGAATTCAACTTTTCACTGAGTTAGCTGATTAGTAATACGACTTATGGCAGAAAAACGTAATATCTTCCTTGTAGGCCCAATGGGTGCTGGTAAAAGCACTATTGGAAGACACCTAGCAGACATGCTTCATTTAGAATTCTACGATTCAGATCAGGAAATCGAGCGCCGTACAGGTGCAGACATTGCCTGGGTATTTGATCTTGAAGGTGAAGAAGGCTTTCGCGTTCGGGAAGAAAATGTCATTCAGGATCTGACAGAGCTACAGGGTATCGTGCTGGCCACAGGTGGCGGCTCGGTATTAAGCAAAGAAACCCGCAATCGGTTATCCGCCCGGGGCATTGTGGTGTATCTTGAAACGCCGATTGAAAAGCAAGTAGCACGTACTCAACGTGATAAACGTCGTCCGTTGTTGCAAACGGAAGAAGCACCTAAAGAGGTACTGGAAAGACTAGCTGCTGAGCGGAACCCTTTGTATACTGAGATTGCTGATTTTACAGTGCGGACAGATGAACAAAGCGCACGTGCTGTTGCCAGCCAAATTATTGACCAATTAGGTTTCTGATTTAACGTTTAAGGGAGCTGCAAATGCAAAAAGTTGAAGTCCAACTTGGCGAGCGCAGCTACAGTATCTCTATTGATGACAACTTTGCCGGGCTTGATTCGGTTTTGGCTAATCGCAGTCAGGTTGTCATTATTTCAAATTCCACTGTGGCACCATTGTATCTAGATGCAGTGACCAATCTTTTTTCTTCTACTTCCGTAACACATTTTTTATTACCTGATGGTGAAGAATACAAAACCCTAAGTTCGTTTGAACAAGTGCTTGTTTTTTTATTGCAGCAGAGAATTTCCCGTGATGCATTACTGGTAGCCTTAGGCGGTGGTGTAATTGGGGATTTAACTGGCTTTGTTGCTGCTTGCTACCAACGAGGTGTCGATTTTTTGCAAATTCCGACAACGTTATTGTCACAGGTTGATTCATCTGTAGGTGGCAAAACAGCAGTAAATCATCCGTTGGGTAAAAACATGATTGGAGCGTTTAAGCAACCTACTCAGGTTTTGATTAACACCAGTGTACTAAGTACTCTGCCACCTCGTGAATTTTCTGCAGGTATGGCAGAGGTTATTAAGTATGCCTTGATAAGTGATGCTGCTTTTTTTCGTTGGTTAGCAACGTATCGTGATGCGATTGTGGCTCAAGAACCAAAAGTATTGGCACAGCTTATTGGTCATTGTTGCTCAATGAAAGCCGATATAGTCAGTCGCGACGAAACAGAGCAAGGCGATAGGGCATTGCTTAATCTTGGTCATACCTTTGGTCACGCGATCGAAGCATGGCTGGGTTATGGCAATTGGTTACATGGAGAAGCTGTAGCTGTTGGCATGGTTATGGCTGCTCAACTTGCGCAATCAAGAGGTTGGCTGGAAGTGGAACAGGTTGAAGAGATATGTGACCTACTGCAGTCTTTTAATTTACCGATAACCCCGCCAAATAGTATGCGTATTTCAGATTTTCTTCCATACATGAAAACAGATAAAAAAGTAAAAAATGGCAAGATGAGGTTTGTCTTACCTACTGCGTTTGGTCAAACGTCGGTGATTGATGACATCTCTGAGGCTGAATTGACTAAGGTCTTTGCCTGATGGATACAAACGCGCTGCAGCGCCGGGTACCGGAGTTGACACATCTTCTCCATTCTCAGCGAGAATGGTTGGAGCGCTTATTGTTTCAGTTAGCTTTTAATCAGAACTCACAGATTTTCGTCGTTGGTAGCCAAGGTAGTGGTAAATCTACTACTGTTATGGCGATTGCTGAGTTATTCTCGGAACAATTTAATATTGCTTTACTTAACAGGGAAACCAGCGAGAAAGACGTACCAGCCAGATTAATGCAACAATGGTTTGCAGCAGCTGCAATACCTGATGTTTCTTTAACGGAACAAGTTATGGCTGCAGATAGTCAGTTGCCTTTATTGTTAGTTGTTGATGATGCAGAGTATCTTTCCATAGACGTGCAACAGCAACTGAAATCGATACCTTGCATTGCGTTTTTTTTCACCACGCCAAACCACGCTAATACTGGTTTCAGCCTTACATTAAATCGAATAACATCAAGCGATGCTGCGCAATTATTGCAACACGAGTCACTCAATAGTATTGAATTAGCACAAAGAGTGGCCATCGCTAACGGTAATATGCATTTATTGCTTTTGCCGCCACCCCAAAGTGAATTGTTGCGAGGTTCGGTTGGCAATACTTTTTTAACAAAGTCGGTGATGTTGTATTTTATTGCAGCATTGATTCTGTTTAGTACACTGGTTGTGTATTTCTGGCCAAAACCAGAGATTAGTTCGCCAGTTAATAAGACTAAGGTTGTTATTCCCCCAGCTCCTGTGCAGATAGATGACAAGCTTATTGATGATAAAGAGGCTTTTGCTGATGTTGAAACTGACATGCCAGCCACTATTGTCGAGCAAGAAGGAACTGCCACAATTGAAAATGCCGAAGTCGAAGCTGATGCTGCTGAAGTATCAGCACTAAATCAGGGCATGACCGTACAAGAATTAGTTAAACCAGAACCGGCTGAGCAATCAGGTGCCTCACTTGATATATCATCAGAATCAGACGTCACTTCAGGCCTGGTCGTTGTGCCAGAAGCTGATGACGCTTCGGCAGCAAATGTAAGTTATGTTTATGACGAAGTCGACTTACTTGGTTTTAATAAGCAGCATATCTCCATCCAGTTAGCCGTGCTGTCCAGTGACAACGCACTACAACTTTTTAAGCGCTCTTACCCGGAATTAACTACATTAGCCTATCAACGTAATTGGCAGGGTGTTATGCAGATTATTGTGTTGGTTGCACCTTTTGACAATGCACAGGATGCAAAAATGGCGATGACAAAACTGCCTGCAGCATTGCAAGCAAGTGGTCCATTTGTTAAAGCGCTACAAGCAGTTCAAGCCGAGATAAGAGCTCGACAATTCAGTCAGCAGAACAGCGAATTGCATTAATGGTTGAAAGGAAAAAGACCCGCGCATTTCTAAAGTGGGCAGGTGGTAAATATAATCTTATCCAACCATTGTCAAAGCATCTGGCAGCAAGCGAGGTATTAATAGAACCGTTTGTTGGCGCCGGTTCGGTCTTTCTTAACACTGATTACGATCGTTATCAGTTAAATGACATTAATGCTGATTTGATTGGGTTGTATCAATTGCTCAAGACCGAGCATCAGCGTTTTATCTCAGATGCCAGAACCTTGTTCAGTCCGTTAACTAACCAGCGTGAAACGTATTTGCAGTTTCGCCAACAGTTTAACCAAAGTTCAGATAATTACGAGCGTGCACTGCTATTTCTTTATCTGAATAGGCATGGTTATAACGGTCTTTGTCGTTATAACCTGTCTGGAAAGTTCAACGTCCCATTTGGTAGCTACAAGAAACCTTATTTTCCCGAGGCGGAATTAATATTTTTTGCTGAGAAAGCTCAAAAAGCCGAATTTAGTTGTTTGGGCTATCAGCAAGTTATACAGCAAGCTGAACGTGGCAATGTGATCTACTGTGATCCACCTTATGTCCCCCTAAGTAAAACGGCCAGCTTTACCAGTTATGCCAGCCAAGGTTTTAATCTGGATGATCAGGCTCAACTTGCTAATTTAGCTGAACAGGCGCAACAACGCGGTATTTCTGTTGTTATTAGTAACCACGACACTACCTGGAGTAGAAAAATTTATCAGCAAGCAGTAATACATAGTTTGCAGGTAGGGCGTTCTATAAGCCAAAAAGGCTCAAGTCGGGGTAAAGTGGCTGAACTATTTGCTGTTTATCAGGCTATGCCAATACCCAAGATACTATAAGTATAAGAACCACAACAAAGATGATGGCAAACATGACACCCACAAGAATATAAGGTAACGGACTACTCGCAGAAAAGTCTTGTTGCCGTTGTTGCTCTGATTGCACACCTATCATGGCACCAAATACGGCTTTAATGATCTGTTTAAAACCAGGCTGTTTTGCTGACATTATGGTTTTTGAGTAGGAGAGATACGACTTAACAATTCCAGCAAGTCAACAAAGTGAAATTGGGTAGAGCGACTTTTACCTTGAAACCAGCTGTACCAGTTTTGTTGAACTACGTTGATACACTCTTCAACAGCCGTGGTAGCTTGTAAAGACTGGCAATGGTGATTTGAAAATATCGTCGGAATTGCCACAGAAAGAGCACCGACACTAATGCCAGTTGAAATTAATGCTGCTTTAAACAGTTTGGTAAATTTCATGTTAAATCCATTTGCTCTTTTAAAACGCTCCTATAATAAAACAATCAGCTTTTCGATACAAGCTGATTATTTATTGTTCATTCTGGTAGCATCGTTGCGAGGTTAGTATACCTAACTGGCAATGCTAGCCAGTTAGGTGGAGATATTAAAACGTTTAATTAGAAACTTTTTGATACAGCAAATATAACCCGGCTATCTGCAAGATATGAAGCATCAATGTCCGTGTCGACATAAGCCAGACTTAATGATAAGCCCATCACTTCAGTACTCAGGCCAACACTCCAATCCAAGTAACTTGCACTGCTGTCATCATATTCATTTTGGCCAACATGTAGATCAACACTTAGATTATCTGTTAAAGCGTAACTATAACCTGCGTGTAGGTAGAAATAGTTGCCGGCATTGGCGTAGTAATCATCACTATATGCTAAGCCGAAAGTCAGGTCTTTATAGGTTAGTGAACCGTAGAGTTCATAAAAATTAGAGCCGTCTATTGCAGCATTGGGGTAACCATAACGCATAATCCCGACGTCTGTTGACCAGTCATCGTTAAGATCTCCGCTCCAGCCAAGCATGACATCTAGTTCAAGCGTACCCTCTGCAAGAAAGTCGACATTCGAGCCCCAAACGGATACATATAAGCCTGACGTATCGGTAAGTGTTAAGCCGCCTTGTAACGCAGGAGCTTCTTCAGTTTGAGATATCCCTCTAAACGCATAGTCAGATGCAAAAGTAATATCGCCACTTAATTCTATTGCGTTAACCGTCAGACTGCTGGTTGAAAGACCGAGTAAAAACAAACTTGTCGCTATTGTTGTCGTCGATGTCGCTATTTTCATTTTATTTGCCTTTTTCATAGTTCCCTTTCAATGGCATTCCAAGATACATGCCATTATAAATATACCTTTAATAACAGATGTATAGCGTATTGTAGTTTGTTTTTCCATTTGTAGCTGTGCTGTATTGGTGCGTTTTTGCTCAATATTTGTGCGACGTTTATTGACGCTAGTGCCGTGCTTTTGTATAGCAAATTCAGTAAAGTCTGCACTTTGCCAAACTGGGAGATAGTCATATGCAACCTTATCTAATCGCACCGTCAATATTATCAGCCGATTTTGCCCGTCTGGGAGATGACGTAGCAAAGGTGCTGAGTGCTGGCGCGGATGTTGTTCATTTTGATGTGATGGATAATCATTATGTACCTAACCTGACTATGGGCCCCATGGTATGTCGGGCGTTAAGAAATTACGGCATCACTGCCCCTATAGATGTGCATTTGATGGTCGAACCGGTAGATAGCTTAGTCCCGC
>Ga0100394_1003257_pt1 | contig 13361 bp, 7 predicted proteins | sample CryGeymeta201518_FD_81549 | JGI IMG/M metagenome (GOLD analysis project Ga0100394, IMG submission 81549) | Groundwater microbial communities from Crystal Geyser aquifers in Utah, USA - Crystal Geyser metaG 2015-18 | ecosystem: Environmental > Aquatic > Deep subsurface > Groundwater | place: USA... | reverse complement strand
GTACTCGTTTAAAGCAAATCAAGCTAGTTTTTAACTTTGTAAATTGAATTTACTCTGATAGTTAAAGTGTGTTTAAATACACTGAAAGCAGTATAAAAAGTTTCGTGCGTTTACCCTAAAAAAAGTAGGGTACAGTACTGAATGGCTATTTTATTTTGTATATTTCAGTTCTAAAAATCAAATACATCAACATTGATATGAAAAACCCTGTTACTCGTTTTGTAATTTTATTTATAGCCATTTATGGAAGTTGGTATTTAGTATATGAACTGTATTTAGCAGAAAATACATCTATTGATAGAATTTTGATAGAATGGGTAGGAAAAAGTAGTACCGAACTATTGACTTGGTTTGGTTTTGATGCTTCTTATCAGGTTTTGCCTCATACGGTTTCTCTTAATTCTATAAGTTGTGTTTCGGTGGGTGCGCCTTGCAATGGACTTGCTCTTTTTGCTCTTTTTGCTTCTTTTATTTTGGCTACTCCTGTTTCTATAAAGCCTAAATTAGTATTTATCCCTTTGGGAGTGGCTGTAATTTTTCTATTGAATGTAATTCGTATTGCTGCTCTTACCTTGAATGTAAAATATTATCCTGAAAGTGTAGATTTTAATCATCACTATTTATTTACTTTTATTGTTTATGGTGTTACCTTTTGGATTTGGATAATTTGGGTAAACAAATTTATGATTCCGAGCTTGAAACAAGGAAAAATCTAATCTTATAACACAAAAATTAGCTATCATCAAATTGCAAAAAAGACTATTTTATTTCTTACGTATTTTTGGAGTAATTCTGCTTTTTATAGTATGGTTCTTTTTAGGAATGAATCGTATGCAACTAGCAAGTTTTATTTCAACTACATTCTCTAGTATTCCTTTTATCTCTGTTTTAGATATGGGAACGATAGGTTTGTTATTTATTTTACTAAATGCTATTATTATTTGGCTGTGTTTTGCTTCTATTTCTAGCATCAAAAAAACAGTTGTTATTCATTTTTTGATTTATATACTAATTGTGATTCTGATATTAGCCTATAAATTTTTTGAAACACATTTTTTATTTAATTTGTCTGAAAATTTACTTCGCTTTTATTTTTCTCCTCTTATTCCTCTATTTTCAATATTGCTTTTTTATATTTTGAACAAATTAGAAAATTAGGAATAATTACGAATTAAAAATTACGAATTACGAATTAAAATTATTGAATGTCAAATAAGTAACCCGTCCTAATTAGTTTGTATTATTATCTTGCATTTTTTTCAAGTCTGTACCGAAGGTCTGACTTGGAAAAAATAAGACTTTTTGAGCTTTAAAGAGATATTTTAAACTGGTCAGACCTACGGTACAGAACAATTTAAAATAAAAAATAGATATAATTAATTTTGACTAGCTATTTATTTGTAATTATTCCTAGCTTTATTTATTCTTCTTTATCTAAATCTCTTTGACGCACTTTTTTACCAATCAATATACTTAAACCCAAAACTAGAGCAAATAAAACAGCAATTCCATTAATTCCATATTTTTCCCACGTAATCTCATTTTTACTTCTCAAACTATTACTTTCTTCGTTTATTCTATCATAAAAAGAGCCTAAATCAGCACTTCTAATAGAAGCATTTTTTCTACTTTCGCCTGTTACGCTCAATGTTATTTGTGAAGCAAGTGTATCATAATCGTCTTTTTTTGTATTGAAAAAGATATAACTAAAATAATCCTTCATTGGATAAAGCCCTGGTTCGTTTGGAATGATATAATAATTAAAATCTTTTGTTCCATAAACGGCATTGTTATTTCTTCTGAGCATTTCGGAAATAGTGGGTTCATAAAAATCAAAGTTTCCTGTCTTTGGAATTTGTGGTTTTTCAATAACAGACAAATTTCCTTCTCCTTCTATTCGAAATTGATACTGTACACTTTGCCCTGTTTCAAGATTTTTGCTTGCAATCTGTTCTTTCAAAATATAATTCCCTACTGGCACTTGGTCTTTGAGTGGATGTGGAGGCAATTCTTTAACCGTAATAGAAACAGGCTCACTATAATAAGTTTTGATATTTTCTTTCATTTGATTAAAAATACTTTGCGAATTGACAGCGACATCATACTTTACCATTTTGAATGGAATAGCAGGAATAGAAATTTGTTGAGGACTAAGAGAATAAAAAACAGCTTGATAGACTTTGTACTGACGATAATCTTTTCCATTTATTTTGACCATTTCTGGAACAGGCTGAATGATATTAAAATTTTCTTCAAGCGCATTTTTTGGTCTTATTTGTTTTAAAATGTCAGCTTTTTGCTCTCCTAGTTCATAAAAATTAAGCGTTGCACGATTCGAAACAGCAACATAAAAAGACATTGTAATAGTAAATCCTTCGCCTATATATGGATTTTGTTTGTTGGTTGTAATGGCAAAAAAAGCATCATCTTGTACCGAAATGTATTCTGTATTTTCAGTTCTGCCCCAAAAGCTATCAAAAGGATTGGTAGTGGTAGATTTTCCTTTTACATCAATACTTGCTCCTGCATGACGAACTTGTTCCCCATTAACAGTCATTGTAAAAGGACGCAAAAAGTACGTTCCTTGCCTAGAAGCTCTATAACGCTGCGTAACAGCTTGCGTTTTTGAAACCTGCCCATTCACAAAATTTATTGACTGCGAAGTGTATATTTCAGCCTTATCCATTCCGTTTATTTTAGGAAATTTAGAATATTTTTTCAATTCTCCATCTTTTACTGTAACCGTAACCTCAAAGTCTTCGTTTAAGCCAATAGTTGTAGTACCCACTTGTACAGTTATTTCTTGACAGAATGCAATTTTTGGAACTACAACTCCCATCATAAAAACCAAAAAACAGAAAACTTTAAAAGTCAATTTGTTGATAATCAATCGATTCATAATTATTTTTTTATATAAATTTTTATTCTAATTAAGGTTGAATTAGCTCAAGGTAAGATTATTTTAACCACAAATTTCTCAAAAATACCAATTATCTTAAATTTGAACTTGCTTTTTTAGTAAAAAAAATGTATTTTTGGTACATATCAAATTTTACAGCAAAGAATTAGTTGTTTTAACACAATTTAGTCAATTTTTAACTTGAATTATCACTATTTATGCAAACAGAATTGATTTTTTTTGCGTTTTATAGGAGTAGTTATCAAAAGTCAAAATTAATTAAAAATTGATTATTCAATAGTGTCAGATTTAATTTTTGCTAAATCAAAAGTAATATTTGATTCAATAAACTACACACAAATAATAAACACTCACCATTAAATTTTTTCGCTTATGTTAGAGTATCAAAAAATGATTATTCAGAAAGTTAGCTTTTCTAAAACACTTTTTGAAAAAGAATTACGCAAAACAATAGCTCTTCTTACTTCAAATGAGGTTTTTGAACTTCGTAACTGGGCTATCTCTCAATTTGGACAAACCTACTCAGATATTTTACAACGTTGTTTTGCTAGTTCAAGGCTAATGGCTTAGTTAGTCATTACAAGTATTTTCTTAATTTTTTTATACACATTTAGCCAAAAATATTTGTTTGATTTTTATTTCAAAAACTTGGTTTATCAAGTTTATATTACATAGTAAGTAACATATAAAAAATCTTTTTTTAACTTTTCTCTATTCTTCACTTTGAATTCTTCATCTTGAAAATAGAGGAAAGTTATTTTTTGTTTATTTAGGTTTAAGAAAATCAATATTTCGCTTCAATCCTTCAAATTTAGTTCTTTTGACAGCACTTCCTACAAATAACTCATCAAAAAGTTCGCTAGTGAGTTCTTGCCAATCTTTTTTTGTCATTTGTTGTAACAACTCAGAAGGCAGAAAATCGTTTTCAGTATGAGGAATTTGTGCTGATTTTCGTTTATTCCACGGACAAACATCTTGACAAATATCACAACCAAAAATCCAATCTTCAAACTTTCCTTGCATTTCTGATGGAATTTTGTCTTTTAATTCTATCGTAAAATAAGAAATACATTTGCTTCCATCAATTTGATAGGGATTTTCTACCGAAAGTGCGTCAGTCGGACAAGCGTCTAAACACAGCGTACAGTTTCCACAACGGTCTTTTGTAGGTGAATCGTATTCTAATTCAATATCGACAACTAAGGTAGCCAAAAAAAAGAAACTTCCTGTTTTGGGATTAATAGCGTTGGTATGTTTGCCTTGCCATGTAATGCCACTTTTTTTTGCCCAAACTTTTTCCATAATGGGAGCAGAATCAACAAAAGCACGTCCATTAAAATCGCCAAATTCTTCTTTTAAGTGATTGATAAGATGCTTTAATTTCTTCTTGATGACTTTATGATAATCTCTACCATACGCATATTTTGAAATTTTGTAATTACTTTCTCGTTCTTTATTTTTATTTAATAAAATGGGAGGATAATAATTATAAGCAAATGTAAGAACTGACTTTGCATTATCGACCAAAAGACGAGGGTCAAGACGAATATCAAAATAATTTTCTATCCATTGCATTTGTCCATTTTTGCCTTGAGTAAGCCATTTTTCCAAATCTCTGGCTTCTTTTTCTAAAAAAGTAGCTTTACTAATTCCACAATGCAAAAAACCAGCTTCGAAAGCTAAATTTTTGAAACATTCTGTTTTTTGATGTAAGGAGATAGGGTTCATAAATGTAAAAGCAAACTATAAAAGTAGAGTGAAATAAGCTAAAAAAGCAACTGCAAAAGAAATACAAAATTATCTTGTTATTATAAAACAAAGGTAGGAAAGCATACCAAAATAGCAATAAATTAGTTATGCTAATTTAATATTAGGTTTATTTGAGTGTCATTTGTAAGAAATTTTTAAAAAAATAGGTAATTAAATTAATTATATTAAAATTTGTAAATTTACAAGACTTTAGAATCTTATTTGGCAAAAACTGACTTTTGAGAATCATTCATATAGGATTGAATTTTGTGAAGAATACTATTATACGTAAATTTAGCACAAACTTAGTTTAACGAAAGATTAAGAAATTTGTTTTTGTGGTTTTTAATTTTAAATTATTATAGGCAAATACTTACAAAAATTAAAAATTTTCTATACGTTTTAACTTTTTCTGCTACTAACATTAATAAAAAATGAAAAATATCTCTCTATTTTGCAGTCTCTTCTTTGGTATGGTTGCTTTTTTTGTGTCTTCTAATTTTGTACTAGCACAAAATACAGAAGAATTACCAAAGGCTTATATTACAAATGAACTTTATGTCATGCTTGATGGAGATGCTCCACAAGATGCAAAAGTATTCGAAGCTGATATTTTGGAGTTACACCTTGCTACAATAGAACAAGCCAATCGTTTTTTTGGCTTTTTTAATGACCCTAGTGTTCAGTTCGAAACGAATATTATTACTCAAAAAGTAATTGTTACCCTTATCCCTGATGCTGAAAAGCAAAATTGGATAACACAAGATTGGGCAAATTATCTAAAAGATAAAGTAGCTACTCAAAGACAACACTTCGGAACTTATATAGACTTTACCAAAAAATAACCAGCTAAAACAAATGAAAAAATATTTTTACCTTCTTAGTGCTGTCTTGCTTACAGCATTTTTTTATACTATATCCTCTTGGAACTCACTATATGGGCAAGGAACTACTTGTGCAACATCTACACCTTTTTGTACAGGAGTGCCAGTTGAATATCCTGCTGGAGTTGGAAATGGAAATGCTCCTGCTGGTCCTGATTACGACTGCCTTTTCTCTACACCAAACCCTGCTTGGTTTTATTTACGAATTGATCAAATAGGCACTATAGATTTAGAGATTGGAAGAGACCCTGCAAGGGATATTGATTTTGCAATTTGGGGTCCTTTTGATCCTGGTACTACTCCTAACCAAGCCTGTAATGAGATATTTCAAGGTAATCTAGAGCCTGCTGATTGTAGTTATGCTGGAGGAACTGGTGTAGAAACTCCTAGTGTAACTGCTACAGTCCCTGGACAAATTTTTATACTGATAGTTACTAATTGGAGTAATCAACCAACAGATCTTACTATTACTCAAAGTGGAACAAGTACAGGCACAACAGATTGTGCTATCATTAATGATGAATGTGAAGTAAACTTAGGTGCAGATATTGATATTTGTCAATCAGCTCCTCTTCCTACACTTGATGCACTTCACCCTTCTCATGATGCAGATACTCGTTATGAGTGGTTTGTAGATGGCGTTTCTCAAGGGGCTGCTTCTACTACTTCTACATTACAAGTACAAGCACATGTTCCTTCACTTACTCCTCATGTATATAAAGCTGTTGTAACAAGTATTTCACTTGGTGCAAATGGTTGTAATGAAGGCGAAGATGAAATAAATATAACTATAAAACCTACCCCACTTACTGACCTTACTGTTTTTCCAAATGATAGTACGCTGTGTAGTGCAGCAGGAAATTTTGTACGTGTAGTAGAGTCTCAACTCAATATAAGTTATCAAATTATTAGAGATGGAACTCCGTTTGGTGGTTTGGTAGCAGGAACAGGAGGAGTTATTCAGCTTCCCCTTACAGGAATGCCAGCAGGTACTTCTACTATTCAAGTACAGGCAAGATATACCGACGCACCTACTTGTACAGTCTTGTTAGATGAAGAAGCAGAATTAGAAATTTTGGGAAATATCCAAACTAACTTAGGTGCTGATGCCGTGATTTGTGAAAATGTATCCATAGACTTAGATGGTTCTGATGCTTCTCAACCTGCTAATGCTACTTATCAATGGCAAAGAAGTATAGACAACGGAACGACTTATACAGACATTTTAGGCGAAACAAACCCAACTTATACAGCTTCTGAAACATTGCCGATTCCACAAACACCTTTTGAAGTATTTTATAAGTTAGAAGTCAGAATTCCTGCTAGTGCGTGTGTTTATTCAGATGAAAAGAAAGTAACCTATGAGCCTTTGCCTCTTACGGACAGAATTGTAGAAGTAGATTCGATTTGTAATACAGGACAAGGAACAATTAGAATAGTAAATCCACAAGCAGGTGCAAGATATAGCTATCAACTTCGTGAAAATAATGGGGGGGTAGTAGGTGCAAACATTGGTGCGCCACAATCTTCAGCAACAGGAAATCCTATTACTTTTACTACACCTATAATAACTACAACGACAAAGTATTTTATTGAAGTAAAAAACACATTAGCTAATGCTCCTTGTGTTTTATTACTAACTACTGAACCAGAAGTAATCGTACACCCACTTCCAACAGCAGAATTTAGTGGAGGAGCAAATCTTTGTGTTGGAGATAGCGTAGAACTTACTGTTACAATGACTGGAACACAGCCTTTTACGATTACTTTTCAAAGAGATGGGCAGCCAGAAATCACAACTATCAATGGTATAAACTCAACTACTTATACTTTCTTTACAGATACAGCAGGAGTTTATAGAGTAACAAGAATACAAGATGCTTTTTGTGATAATCTTGTAAATGATATTACAACAACGATAAATGTAAATGAAAATCCTAAGTTTACTTTAGGAAATGATACCACTCTTTGTGATAGTCAAGCTCCTTTAGTTTTGGAAGCCGAAAATCCAGTAGATTTTGAAAATGAAACCTACAAATGGTATAAAGACGGTGTAGAGATTATTGGACAAACAGGAAATACACTTACTACTACTGAAACATCTATTGGTATTACAGCTACTACATATGAGTATATCTTAGAAGTAACAAATAATGAAGCTGCAAATACGACAAATTGTGTAACGTTAGATACCGTCTTAGTTACGTTTACGCCAAACCCAGTAGCGCAAATTAATTTTGGTGGAAATGATGCAACAGGAACTACTCTACAGTTCTGTGATACATTAGGCTTTCAAATTCTAAGTGGACTTATGCCCGACCACGCAAGTTTTCCAACTATTACTTATCAATGGACAGATTTAGAGACAAATACAGTTGTAGGAACAAACTCAACACTTACAGTTGCTAATTTTAATGCAACAACTGATTATGAACTCTTAGTAACAGACGGAGGAACAACTCCTTTATGTGAAAATTTAGCTACTGTAACAGTTCAGTTTATACAAAACCCAGTTGCAACCATTTCTCATGATGGAACAGTAGTTCCAGCAGGTGGAAATTTAGAATTTTGTTTTGATGAAGGCGTACAGACTTTAGATGGCACAGACCCAAGTCATGCAGGAATTACAACGGTTACTTATGAATGGAATGATGTTACAAATGGAGTTTCGTTAGGAACTGATCCTCAAATTGATATTTCAAACCCTACCAATACATTTGCTTCTATTGATTATGAATTGATTGTTAGAGATGAGTCCAATGCTGTTTTCTGTGAAAGAACAGCTACCATGACAGTTAATTTTTATCCTAACCCAGAAGCTGAGATTTCTGTCAATGGAAACATTGAAACAGGAAATACAGTACAATTCTGTGATTCAGACGGTGTTCAGACTATCGATGTAACAATACCAAATCTTGCAGATGTTCCGACAGTTACTTATCAATGGACAGACCTTACAACAAATACCGTTGTGGGAACAACTGCTACTCTTGATGTAGATAAATTTGGAGAAACAACTACGTATGAGCTTTTGGTAAGTAATGATTTGTCTTCTTCTTGTGAACGAACAGCACAAGTAACCATTCAATTTATAGAAAATCCAGTAGCAGAAATTTCTCATGACGGAACAACCGTTCCAAATGGTGGAAGTTTAGATTTCTGTTTTGATGAAGGCGCACAAACTTTAGATGGTGTTCATCCAAGCCATGCAGCTTTGGGAACAGTTACGTATGAATGGAATGATATTACAAACGGAACTCCATTAGGAAACACACCTCAAATTAGTGTTTCTAACCCTACAAATACACCACAATCTATTGATTATGAATTAATTGTAAGAGATGCAAGTAATCCCACTGTTTGTCAGAGTACAACAACAATTACAATCAACTTTGCAGAAAATCCAGTTGCAGAAATTCAGTTTAATGGAACTACTGCTCCTGCAACCCTTGCTTTTTGTGATTCGGAAGGCGCACGTACTTTAGAAGGTGCTTTACCTTCTCATGCTGCTTTTGGTTCTGTTTCTTATGAATGGACACAAGTAGGTGTTGGCGTTGTTAGTACCACAAGTACGCTTGTTACACCAGCATCAAACTTTTCTGCTTCGGTTACTTATATTTTAGAGGTAATCAGTAATGATAACCCTAACCTTTGTAGCAGAACCGATGAAATTACGATAGAATTTTTCCCTTCTCCAGATACAAATATTACTTTTGATGGAAATATAGTAACCGAGTTAGGATTCTGTACAAGTGAAGGCGCACAGACAGTTACTGCTCCTGCCTCTCCTTTTTATACGTATCAATGGTATAGAGGTACAACAGCAAATCCTTTGCAAACTACTTTAGGAACAGACCGTACTCAAAATGTAGATAATTTTGCCACTCAAGGAGGAGATACAAATACAGCTATTTATACAGTTATTGTTATAGATACGAGAGCTACTTGTCCTGCTCAAAGTTCGATAGAAGTTAGTTTTTATGCAGAGCCTGAAATTGCAGCAACTACGTTAGTTGTTTCAGCTTCTCCAGCTACGCATTGTGTAACAGGGGCTTCTACTGTTTCAGTTACGAATACAGAAGCAAATGTTGAATATCAATTAACACGAAATGGAACTCCTGTAGCAGGTACTACTCAAACTCCAACCGTTGATTTAGCAACACTTACTTTTCCTGTTACTGAAACAACAACACTCACAACAGGCGTTGATAGATTTGAGTATGGAATAATTGCTACAAGAATAGGAGATTTTGGCAGACGTTGTACACAAACACTAGCAGACACAGCAACTCTACTTATTTATCCAGAACCTACTGCAACCGTAACAGGAACAGCAACAGTTTGTGCAAACGAACCTACTGATGTAACCTTTACTATTACAGGAAATTTCCCTGCAACACTTACTTACCAAGTAACTGATACATTCAATGTATCAAGAGTAGAAACTCAAATCGTTGGAGCAATTGGAAGTGCAAGTCCTCAAACATTTGTAATCAATACCAATACAAATACATATCAAGCTCTTTCTATTACAGATAGATATTGTAGTGGAACAGTTACAACAGATGAGGCAGTTGTTACGACAGTTCATCCTCCAGTAGTACAATGGGTAGAGTATGATACAGCTTTTTGTATTGACGAGCCAGCTACTTTTGAAGTAGTAGGTGGATTGAATCATCAATACTTTATCAATGGCTTGCCTGTTTCTACTGCAAACCCTTATACTATTCAACCTAATACACTTGATGCAGGAACGTATGAAATTTATGCGAAAGGTTTTGCAACTGCCAATGGTTGTGCTGCCAATAGTGATACCATTACTTTCACAGTTCATCCTCTTCCAGTTGTTGATTTGGGAGTAGATAGAATTAAATGTGTGGATGATGTTACACCTTTAGTAGCTACCCAAAATGGTTCATTTATTTATGATTGGAGAAAAATTCAAGCTAACGGCGATGTCGTTACGGTAGGAAATGGAAACGATTCGTTGTATGTTTCTTTACAAGGAACTTATTTTGTAATTGTTACCAATCTTGCTACGGGTTGTAGTGATTCTAGTAATATTGTTTCGGTTACCAATTATGATACGCTTGATGTAGATTTAGGTGCTGATGTATTTGTTTGTAATCCTTCAAGTTTGCCGTATCGTTTGGTAGGTTCTGATATTTCTCATCAAAACGGAACTACTTACGAATGGTATAAAGAAAATGACAATACTACTATTATAGGTACAGATTCTGTTTACGATGCTACCGAAGAAGGAATTTATAGAGTTACTGCCATAGACCCAAGAGGGTGTAAGGCTAGAGATACCATTCGTGTAAACTTTACAGCAGACCCCGATTTCCAAATCTTAGGACACGAAAATTATGCGTGTGGAGAACAAGATACATTGCGTATAGAAGCTACAAACCTTCGTAACATGATTATAGACTGGCAAGGTGGTGGAGTGGTTAGTTTGAGTGATTCGAACCGAAGAGCCATCGTTAATGTGAGTGGAGTTTATACCGTAACCATTACCGACACAAGTACAATAGCAAATTGTTCAGTAACCAAATTAGTTGAAGTAGTTGTTCGTCCTGCTATTTCGCTTACACTTCCAAATACAGGAACTGGGGATACGACGACGCTTTGTCAAGGAGATTCTCTTATCTTAGATGCTTTTGACCCAATTCATGATGATGATTATCAATATGCTTGGACGTGGCTAGAAGGTAATCAAATAATTAGCACGACTTCGAAAGTCAAGATTAATTATGAAATAAGTCAGAGTTTTGCATCACAACGTTTTGAAGTCAAAATTACTGACCCAAATGGTGGTTGTTTTGTTACTGATACAGTAAATGTTCGTTTTAGAAGAAAACCAATAGCAAGAATAACGGCTTCTGATTCAGTAATTTGTATCGGTGAAAGTATCATATTGCAAGGAGGAGAAAGTTTTGGAAATCAATTTGAATGGATAAGACTTCCTGAAACGGCTTCTTTTGCAACGACTACAAATGTAACCGTAACACCTGATTCGGTAGGCGAATTTGTATATGTCTTGAAAGCCTATTTTGATTCTTCTACTCCGTGTGGAGCAATTAGTGATACCATCCGAATTCGTGTAAATCGTAAAGCTGTCGCAAATATAGAAGAAGATCAAATTCGTTTGTGTGAGAATGAGCAACTTGAAATAAATGCGTTCTTACCTGAAAATCCTGCTCTTACAAAATATATTTGGACACACGAAGAAAATAATTTGGTTCTTTCACAAGATGCTATTTTGAATATTTCATTTAATGAAATTCAACCTATTTCTTATGAGCCTTTCCATATTATCTTGACCGTTTATGATTCGCTTACAGGTTGTGATTCTACGGATAGAGTTTTGGTTAAGTTTAATCGTTCTTCTGATATTAAAATCGATTCTACTTACCGAACTGAAGTTTGTCTTGGAGATTCAGTTACATTAAATGCAAGAGGCGCAACTTCATATCTTTGGAGAAAACTAGGTGACACAACTGCTTTGGATAGTGCTAGTCAGATTACTGTAAAATTGGATTCAGTCGGATTCCATACTTTTATTGTAACAGGTGGATATTTGAATGAATGTCAAAATACAGGAGATACAGCAATCATTTTTGTAAATCCATTGCCAACCATTAGAGCGCATAGTGTTGATACAGTCAGTATTTGTGCTGATGATTCAATTACGCTTTATCCTTCTGGTGCTAAGAGTTATGTTTGGTTGAATGACCCAACTGCTTTTGATACGATTACGGTTAGTCCGAAAGTTCCAACAAATTATGTTGTGATGGGTACAGATTCAAATGGTTGTCAGAATGTAGATACGGTTCACGTTTATGTAAGTCCAACCTTTGAGTTACCAGAACTTTTACAGGTTTGTGAAAATGAAATGGTAATGATTGGCGATACACTCAATTTTGCTGATTCGGCTGCCAATACTCGTGCAACTTATTTCTGGACTCCAACAGGAGATACAACTCCATTTATAAATGTAGGAGCTTCTGGAATATACACAGTTGAAGTAAGTATAGATGATTGTAATTTCACAAGAACTACCGAAGTACAAGTCAAACCTAAGCCAGTATTAGAATTGGTTTCTGATACAACGCTTTGCTTTGAGCTTGGTGTAGAAGACCGTTTTGAGAGAGGAGAAACACACGTTTTACGTTCTAAACTCTTGAATAAAGATTCTACAACGACTTACTTATATGTTTGGACAGATTCTACAGGTCAATTCTTAGGAAATAAAGATTCTTTAGAAATTGAACAAGGAGGAAATTATCGTCTGCGTGTCATTGCTCGTTACGATACAGAATGTGATACAAATGATAGCACGTTTGTAACCGAACTTTGTCAGCCACGTATTTTTATTCCTGAAGCCTTTACACCAAATAATGATAACTTGAATGATAATTTTGAAATATTTGGTAAGCATATCAAAAACTTCGAAATGCAAGTCTTCAATCGTTGGAGTGAAGTAATTTATGAAGTTCGTGTTCAGGATATGGAAAACTTACAACCTCAAGACTTCTGGGACGGAACACATAAAGGAAAAAATGTACCAACAGGAACTTATATTTGGATTATTCGTTACACAGACCCTTTTAGTGGTTCTACCAAACAAATCCAAAAAACAGGTTCATTTATGATTGTTAGATAATAATTTCATAAATTATATATGTCTTGTCCTGAAATAGCGTTACAGGTTTTTAGATAAATTTTATATGAATCAGACGGTTTCTAAACTGTCTGATTTTTCTTTTTTATAGGTTCTTATTTGAATGTTTTCTTCTTGATGG
>Ga0100394_1003252_pt1 | contig 13368 bp, 9 predicted proteins | sample CryGeymeta201518_FD_81549 | JGI IMG/M metagenome (GOLD analysis project Ga0100394, IMG submission 81549) | Groundwater microbial communities from Crystal Geyser aquifers in Utah, USA - Crystal Geyser metaG 2015-18 | ecosystem: Environmental > Aquatic > Deep subsurface > Groundwater | place: USA... | reverse complement strand
CAGTGTAGATGTTTATATCCTCGGCCAGAAATATACTGTAAAAGGCGATGCGCCTGAGGAGCATATACAAAAAATCGCCGCCTTTGTTGATGCAAAGATAAAAGAGGTTTACAGCAATGCGCCGAATGCCGCTCCGCTTAAGGCGTGTATTCTTGCGGCCCTTAACATTGCGGACGAACTGCACAGGCTGAAGGCAGAACAGGACAACATTACAAAGCATATAGAGGAAAGGACAAAAGTCCTGAACGGATTGTTTGAGGCGTAAACAGGGGAACTGCCTTCTGCTTTTATTCCATCAGCCCGTATTTCTTCATTTTATTAAAGAGGCTTTTTCTGCTGATGCCGAGCCGGGCTGCCGCCTCCATCCTTTTCCATCTGGCCTCCGCAAGCGCATTGATTATAAGTTTCTTTTCCTCTTCTGACTTGATTGCCTCCACCCTTTCTTTCACTCCTGAGCCGCCATGTTCTGCCTGAACCGTATTATTGAATATAAGCCCTTTTACTGTTTCTTCCCTGACTGTATCCGTGTCTTCAAGAATTATCGCACGCTGGATGAGGTTCTCCATCTCCCTCACATTTCCGGGCCAGTTATAGCGCAGAAAAAAATTTATGGCAGATGCAGAGATGCCTTTAACATTCCTGCCCATTGTTCTGCTGTACTTTTTCACAAAGTAATCTGAGAGGATAGGAATATCCTTTATCCTTTCTCTGAGAGGCGGAACCTTAATCTCAAAAACCTTCACCCTGTAAAGGAGGTCTTCGCGAAAACTGCCGTCCCTGACAGCGCTGTCAAGGTTTTTATTCGTTGCAGATATAAATCTCATATCAACTTTTATGGGTCTTGTGCCGCCGAGCCTCTCTATCTCTTTATTCTGCAGAACCCTCAGCAGCTTTGCCTGAAGCCCCGGTGAGACGTCGCCAATCTCATCCAGGAAGATGCTGCCTTTAGACGCCCTTTCAAATTTGCCCATATGCTGTTTTGCTGCTCCTGTAAAAGCGCCTTTTTCATAGCCGAACAGTTCTGATTCAAGCAGTGTTTCAGGAATTGCCGCACAATTTACGCTTACAAAAGGATTATCTTTTCTGTCGCTCATCTTATGGATGGCCCTGGCGATAAGTTCCTTGCCAGAGCCGCTTTCGCCAGTTATCAGCGCTGTGACGTCTGTTGCCGCAACTTTCATTGCAAGTTCAACTGCCTGCTTCATCTCCTCGCTCTCGGCTATGATTTCATCTCTGAGTATGCCTTTAAGATTTTCCGTCTTCAGGTTTTCAATCTCTCTCTGCAATTCATATTTTTCTATAGCCCTGTTTATGAAAGTCCTCACTATCCCTATGTCAACGGGCTTGGTGAAAAAATCATACGCCCCATCTCTGATGGCCCTCATTGCAAGCTCTTTTGAACCGTAGGCGGTTACCATTATCACCGGCATAGGATAACCTTCGGATTTTATGTGCCGGAGAACTTCAATGCCGCTCATGTTCGGCATCTTTTCATCAAGAAGCACCAGGCTGTAAGTATTTTTTTTCAGGCGCTCAAGCGCCTCGGCGCCTGTCCCGGCAAAATCAAACTCAAAACCTTCCTTTTTGAGGAGTTCACCAAGGAAAAAACGGATGCTGGCGTCATCATCTGCTATTAATATCCTATGTTCATTAGCGCTGAATGACATTCCAAACCTCTTTAATGTTTTTGTGTGCGTTGATATTTTAGCACATACAAACAGTTGACATAAAATATTGTTTAGGCAATGATTTCATTATGCATGACAGCAGAGATATAAGAACAGCCTTTGAAATACCCAAAATAGAAAAATTATACGGCGGCAGTTTTACAGGCGGCAACAGCGTCCGCCTTTTGTGGAAGAACGGGGAGCTGTTCAAAACGATATTTGATTCCATTGCAGGCGCAGAAAGATTCGTCTGCCTTGAATTCTACATATTCCGCAATGATGAAACAGGCATTGAACTGGCAGAGCTGCTGAAAAAAAAAGCCGCAGAAGGAGTCCGCGTATTCATTCTTTATGACCACTTCGGCTCTTTTGGAACCCCGCGGAAATTCTGGGCAGAATTAAAACTCGCAGGGATAAATGTCAGGGCCTCTTACCCTTTCAAGTGGACCGCTCCCTTGCATTATGCCCGCCGCGACCATAAAAAACTTATTTTGATAGACGGGGAAAAGGTATTCACCGGAGGGTTGAACATCGCAAATGAATACAGGGGATATTATTTCAAAAGGCATAAAGAGGCGTGGAGAGATACAGGCATACTGCTTGAAGGCCCGATAGCCATGACGCTGTTAAGCGAGTTTGAGAAAAGCTGGCTGCTGTGGGGCGGGAAACCGATAATAGAGCAGCAGAGCAGAAGCCAGAAGTCCAAGATACAAGATGCAGAAACAACCCCCTTTCCCCCTTTGTTAAGGGGGAATAAAAGGGGGTTGTTTCGACTCTTAACTCTTAACTCTGGCGCTCTGCCTGTGCTGCCTATATTTGCAAGTTCATCAAGAGGAAGGAGAAAGCTGAGAAGGCTTTTATATTACAGCATCAATCATGCAAGAAAGAGCATATTTCTCACCACAGCCTATTTCACTCCGGGCAGAAGGATGATTGATATGCTGTCGGAAGCTGTTAAAAGGGGCGCCATAGTCAGGCTGCTCTTGCCGCTAAAAAGCGATGTGCTGGCTGCGGATTATGCGGGAAGGGCGTCCTTCACAGAACTGCTTAAAGCCGGCGTGCAGATTTACACCTATAAAGGCAGGATACTTCATGCGAAGACTGCCGTGTTTGACGGCTGCTGGAACATCATAGGTTCTGCAAATCTTGATTTTCAGTCGCTGAGAAGAAATGATGAGGGGAATGTCGGAATACTTGATAAAAATTTAGGGCAAAAGATGATGGATGTATTTGAGGAAGACATTATAAATTCCGAAAAAATAGAATTAGCGCAGTGGATAAGGCGGGGCTTCTGCGAAAAAATCAAAGAAAGGTTTTTTGTCCTCTTCAGAAGACGGTTATAAATATCCTGCATCACGTATTCGTATGCGGCAGCCATATAACAAACTTTGTTTTGCCTTCCGGCGTCTCTACGGTTATATCGCCTCCAATGCTCTTTATTGCATCCCTCGCAATTTTCAATCCCATCCCGCGTCCCTTGCCTTTGGTTGTAACCTCCGCCTCAAATATTGCAGCTGCCTCAATTCCGCCGCTTAGTTCAGAATCACTATTTACTTCAATAGCAGTCCCATCATCCGTCATCTTAGCCCTTATGCCTATCTCTCCGTTTTTTCCAACTGCCTCATAGGCGTTCTGGACTATATTATAAAACGCATGAAAAAACCTATCATCTCCCATTTGTATATTTCTGACAGTTTCATCATAGTCCTCCATTATTCTTACAGTCTTATCCTTTGCTGCCTGACTGCATAAGAGCACAACCCTGTGGATTATATCCATGAGACTCTCCCCTTCGGAGGCGGAGGTTTTTTTCTCAAAGATGGTGTCCACAACCCTGTTCAGCCGCTCTGTTTCTTTGAGTATTGTATTGATATAAAGCTTCTTCTGCGCGTTGTCATTCATGTCCTCGCCGATAAGCTGTACAAGCCCTTTTATGGAAGCAAGGGGATTCCTAATCTCATGCGCTACTTCCATTGCCAGCGTTCCGATATTCGCCAGTTTTTCAGTTTTTTGCATCTCAAGCTGCATCTCTTTTATCTTTGTAGTATCCATAAAATTGAACACTGCTCCGTCTATGCCATATCTGCCTTTTATTGGTGAAAGAGTATAACCTATGGTCCTGCTTTCACCGTTTATTGTTATATTCAGCTCAGAGGCAGCGGCGTCTCCCTTCAGAGCTGCTTGTAAATCCCTTGTTATATTCAATACGGTTCCGATATTTTTGCCAAGCAGGCCAGTTTCCTTACTGCCGAGTATATGACAGGCATAGGGGTTCGCCATTGTTATCGCTCCGCTTTTGTCGGCTGTCATTACTCCTCCTGTTGTGCTTTCGAGCAATGAGGTGTACTTGCTGAGGGATGCGGCTATTTTTGTAAACTCCTTGCCAAGCGAACTGAATTCCTCTATATTCTTGCCTTTTCCGCCTTCGCTTAATAATTTTCTTGCAGGCCTTACAAGAGCGTAGGCAACAATCAGCCCCGTCACAAATGCCGCTGCAGCCAGGATGTAAGTCCACTGCTCCGCAAAACTATAAATGGAGATAAGCTCGGCCGGGTCAATAAAGCCGCGCTTAAAGACAGCCCTGAATCTTGCTAATAAAATTAGCGGCGCAGCCGCGGCAAAAACAGAAAAAAACAGGGGGAGGAATACAAAGAGTCCAAAATAAAACCGCCTTTTTAAAAAGGCTGCTATTATCTTTTCATAACTTTCATCATGTCCCATATTGGAAGGAATATCCCCAGCGCTAAAAAGAGTATCCCGCCGGCAAGAAAGACCAGCAGAACCGGTTCAAGCGTTGTTGAAAGGTTTTTAATTGCATATTCAACCTCCAGGTCGTAATAGTCGGCTACCTTTGTGAGCATATCATCAAGCGCTCCTGTTTCCTCGCCAACAGCAACCATCTGCGTAACCATCGGCGGAAAGACCATGGTGCCTGCCATCGGCACAGCCAGGCCTTTTCCTTCGCTCACACTCTCTTTTATCACCTCAACAGCCCTGGCAATGATGATATTCCCGAGTGTGCCTGCAACTATGTCAAGCGCATGGAGCATCGGGATGCCGCTGCCGTAAAGTGTAGCGAATATCCTTGAAAACCTGGACATAACAGTTTTCTCAACAACAGAGCCGATTATCGGAACCTTGAGCTTAAACTTATCAAAGTTCCATCTGCCGGACGGAGTCCTTACGTATCCCCTGAATGCAAAAATAACGCCGGCTGCCGCGGCTAATAGAAGCGGCCAGTAAGACCTGATTGTTTTATTCAGGAATATAAGCACCCGTGTCGGAAATGGAAGCTCTACCTTTGCAGATTGATATAATGAAGCGAATTTCGGGACCACAAATGTTGTGAGAATAAGGAAGGCAATTGCCATGCTTATTACAACTATGACGGGGTATCTTGTCGCCGCCTTTACCCGCGCCCTTGTTGTCGCATCATGTTCCAGCAGAGACGCCAGCCTCCCAAGAATGTCATCCAGGACTCCGGCCTCTTCGCCTACCTTTACCATACTGATATAAAGCGTGGAGAATACCTTCGGAAATTTTGTCAGGGCGTCGGAGAATGAACTGCCCCTCTCAACGTCTCTTCTTATTTCTTCTATTATCTTGCGGAGCTTTCTGCTCTTTGTTTGCTCCGAAAGCGTGTCCAGGCTTCTGATAAAGGATATGCCTGCGGTAATAAGGGTTGCAAGCTGCCGGCTGAACACTATGAGGTCTTCATCCTTTACCCTGTCAAAAATCTGCCATCCGCTCCCGCCGGGAGGTTTAATCTCTTCTTCAGCTTGTATTTTTACAGGGGTATATCCTTTGGAAAAAAGCTGCTCTGCAGCCGCATCGGTGTTAGGCGCATCAATAACGCCGTTTACAATCTCTCCTGACGATGTTCTGCCTTTGTAGCTGTAAGCCGGCACTTTTATTCTGTCTCCTGTGTTACTCTCATTACTTCTTCAATTGTCGTAACGCCATCCACTGCCTTTAAGAGGCCTTCCTGCCTCATGGTTCTAAAGCCTTCCTTTATCGCCTGTGCCTTTATTTCGCTTGCAGGAGCCTTGTCTATTATCAACTTCTTTATCCCCTCTGTAACCAGAAGGAGTTCAAATAATCCTTCTCTTCCGAGGTATCCTGTGAAACGGCACTCGCTGCATCCCTTGCCGTGCAAGAGCACTTTTCCTTTAATCCCCACACGCCTTAACATCTCTTCGTCAGCGGTATAACTTTCTTTGCAGTAAGGGCAGATTTTTACAATGAGCCTTTGACCTAAAACTCCGATAAGAGAAGACGTGATAAGGAATGGTTCAATGCCCATATCTATTAACCGGGCTATGGCGCCGACCGCCTCATTTGTATGGAGGGTGCTGAGAACAAGATGCCCTGTAAGCGCTGCATGGGTCGCGATGGATGCTGTCTCAGTGTCTCTTATCTCGCCGACCATTATTATATCAGGGTCCTGCCTGAGAATGGGCCTCAACCCTGATGAGAATGTCAGCCCTGCCTTTACATTGACCTGCACCTGATTTATATTAGGCAGATTATACTCTATGGGGTCCTCTATTGTTACTATATTTTTCTCTGCTGCGCTTATATTCCGCAGAGACGAATACATGGTTGTTGTCTTACCGCAGCCGGTGGGCCCCGTTGAAAGTATAAACCCGTAAGGCCTGCTTATCAGCTTTTCGTAAGACTCCAGCACATTTTTCGGGAATCCAAGCTGACCGAGCGTGAGCTGCGGAAGCCCCGAGGTTTTTTCAAGGAGCCTCAGAACTATTTTCTCGCCGTGATGCGTAGGCAGCGTTGACGCCCTTATATCAAATTGCCTGCTCTCAATATTTATAGGGAATCTTCCATCCTGAGGCACTCTCTTTTCTGCTATATCCATCCCTGAAAGTATCTTTATCCTGGAGACAACGCCTGAATGAAGATGCTTGGGAGGTTTCATAATATCATGCAGTTTTCCATCAATCCTGAATCTGACGCGAAGGGAATCCTCATAAGGTTCTATGTGTATGTCGCTGGCCCGGTCCTTTACAGCCTGCGTAACTATTGTATTGACGAGCTTCACGATTGGCGTGTCTTCAACCATCGCCTCTGCTGCGGCAACAATTTTTTCCTTTTTAGGATAGTAAACATCCGCGGCATTAACAACCTCATTCATTTCTCCCCTGCTGTAATATCTGTCAAGCGCATTTATGAGGTCTGATTCCGTTATGACAACCGCATTCACAGGCATCCTTGTAATCCGTTTTATCTCATCTGTCGCAAAGACATTGAGGGGGTCAGCCATGGCAAGGGTGAGCCTTCCGTTATTAATCGTAAGCGGCAGCACCTTGTGTTTTCGCGCGAGAGACTCCGGCACCAAATCTATGACCCCCGGGGCTACAGATATAGACCGCAGTTCTTTAAACGGCAGTCCCATCTGCGCGCTGAGCGCCTTTGCCATAACTTCTTCCGTAATAACCCCGAGGCTGACAAGTGTTTCTCCAAGCCTTTTGCCAAGCCTCTTCTGTTCCTGCATGGCCTTATCACGCTGTTCCGCGGTTATAACCCCGGCTTCTATCAGAAGTTCTCCAAGATATTTTTTCCTTAGCGCCATGTCTATTTCCTCGCAGAATAAGAGCCGAGTCCGAGCAAATCAAAGGTTACAAGCACACTAAGCTCGCTTGGCTTGCTGTTTACTTTATCAGGAGGCCTCCTGTTAACCGTTATTGTTATTCCCCAGCACTGCTGAAGATATTTCATGATAAACGAAGAATCCCTCATTCCTCCTCCCTTAGAATCATACCAGACTTTGACCTCTGCCGACAAGTTTTTAGAATGATTATAAACAGCCCCGATGTCATAAAACATAGTATTATTAGGCTGGTTGTATCTCTCCCCCAGAGAAAATGAAAATTTTTTTACAGGGATAGATACTGTTGAGTTTACAGTCTCAATACGGCTCGTATAGTGATTATAAGAGGCGTCGGCAGTTATAGGGAAAGGCCTCGGAATAGACGCCGACACGCTTAACGGAGAAAATGGCGTGTCTCCTCCGTATGAGTTATACGATTCCGACATGCTTGTCGTTAGGAACTCGCCTTTTTTATCCAGGAGCCTATTTACAAGAGAAAGGCCTATTGATGACTGCCTTGAATAAAGTTCTGTGGAATCAAACAGCGGGACATTGGCATTGTCTTTTTTAATCCAGGGCACAAACGTATATGTCAGAGAAGGTTCAACGCCGTGCGTTAAATCCTCGCCATATTTTTTTATTAACCGGCTGGACGCTGTGATATTGTAATCAAACATATCCCTGTGCACTGAACTCTTAAATCCGTCAGCCTCGTTTTTATGCAAAGAATACATGGTCTCTCTTAATCCGAGATTCTGGGAAAGAATGACCTTGTCTCCGAAGGAATGGGAAAGCTTAGGATAAAGGTCCAGACGCTGTCCTGATACGCCTATGTCCCTTGAGAAATTTGACGCAGACGACGTCATGGAGAAAACTACAGGCCCTACACCGGAGGGGTTAACAACATACCCTAATTCAGGCAGTCTCTGAGCTATGGCTGAGGTATCGCTTCCATCTTTCAGGTCAATAATATATTGTGACATGAGGTAAAGGCGTGAATTCTCCGAAGGAAGCGTCAGCTCGCCTGTTGATTCAAGAAATCTGTTTACCCTTTCCAAGCGGTTAATGCTGTATTCCCTGTAAAAACTTTTTCCTTTTTCATTTAGCAGATTCAAGTTCCAGTAGCCTGAAAGACTGTCCATGCTCCTTTTTGTATGGGAAGACTTCAATTCATAAAAATTCTGTCCTGCCCTTTTGTCATAGAAATGATAGAGCCAGTGTTTGCCCTCCACATCTCCGGGCGCTGCATATCTGTATTCAGCCCCTTCTCCTATGCCTGCCTTGCTCTGCCAGTCAGCAATAAATGTTGCATCCTTATCTTCATCTATGGCCCAGAAAAACGGCTGTCTGTAATAAAAGCCTTTTGACTGTGAATAACCAATTACAGGCGTGAGAAGCCCTGTCTTCCTCTCGGTAAGCACAGGCGCCCAGAGATAAGGCGTATATAAAACCGGGAAGTCTTTTATATGAAAAGTGGCGTTCCCGGACTTAAGACGGTCTCCGATAATTATATCGGCAGTCCTGCCTTTGATGCACCACTCAGGAGAAGGGTTTTCGCAGGTTGTTATGGTCGCCTTTTTAACGTAATATTCCTTTTCTCCCCTTTTTTCTATCTCGGAGCCGGAGATATAGAATTTTTCTTTTTTTGAAAAAATCTCGGCATTATAGAAAGTGCCTTTTTTGGTCCTAAGATTGAACTCTGCCTTTTTAGCTTTGAGAAACATATCAGGGTTGTCAGACACTACATCCCCTTCAGCAAAGACATTGAATGTCTTCTCGTCATACTTCATTTCATCTGCCATTATTATTGTTTCGCCTTGTTCAACAAGCACAGAGCCCCTTGCCGTATACATTGATGTATCCTTTTCATGCTCCAAAGAATCCGATGTTATGAATGTCGGGGGCTCTTCAGCAAAACAGTAAACAGCAGACAGTAGACAGTAGACAGTAAACAGCAATAAGAAAAACAAAAAAGAACGATGCATGATGCATGATACATGATACATGATACCCCCCTTTAATTCCCCCCTTACTAAGGGGGGATAGAGGGGGGTTGTATCCTGCATCCTAAATCCTGTATCTTGTATCATGTGTTTCATCTCGTTTCCCTCAGACTTGAAAGAATGCCTCTTCCACAAAGCATCTCCTTAGCCTCGCCTATAGTGTAAAACGAACCGGTGATTAAGATTAGGGGGTTAGGATTTAGGGTTTGGGGATTGGTCTTGCTAACCCCTAACCCCCAGCCCCTAACCCCTGCCATTGTAACTGCCATAGCAATGGCTTCTTTCACGGTTGGCGCAATATGTGTATTCGTAAATCCCATCTCTGCTGCGCATTCTGCAAGTTTCTGCGGCGAGGCCGCCCTCTCATAAGCCGGAGCTGTCAATATAATTTCAGAGGCCAGGGGCAAAAGCGGCGCCATTATCCCTCTTATGTCCTTATCAGACATTATGCCTGCAATCAATATTATTCTTTCGTATATCTTGGAAAAAATTTCCTTAAGCGAATCTGCGAGAATTTTTGCAGCCGAAGGGTTATGCGCCCCGTCAATCAGAATCGGAGGTTCCTTTGAGATGAATTCAAGCCTGCCGTGCCATTTTACATTTCCAAGCCCATTTCTGACGGCGTGATGCGTGATGCGTGATGCGTGATGTGAAGATTTCTTAGAAACAAGCTCAATTGTTTTTAGCGCAAGAGCCGCATTCAACACCTGATGCCTGCCCGGAAGCGGCATAACCAAATCCTCTAAACTGCTATCGCTGTTATAATTAAAAACACTTCCGTCTGTATCCTCTGACTTTATTGCCGCTGAAAAATCCCTTCCATAAATAAAAAGGCCTGCATTCTTTTCCTCTGCCTTCTTTTTGATTGCGTCCATTACAGACGGCTCCTGAGCTGACGTGATAACAGGAACCCCCTCTTTTATTATCCCCGCTTTTTCTTCCGCAATCTCTGAGACGGCATTGCCAAGAAATTCGCTGTGGTCATAACCGATGCTTGTTATGACAGACGCCTCAGGCAGCAGGACATTTGTTGCATCAAGCCGTCCGCCCATTCCGGTCTCAACCACTGCCCAGTCAATATTTTTTCTCTTAAAATACAGGAATCCCATTGCAGTCACAACCTCAAAAAAAGTAGGAGTCAGCTCTTGTGGTGATGCACGATTCATGATGCATGATTCACGATACCCCCCTTTAATTCCCCCCTTGCTAAGGGGGGATAGAGGGGGGTTGTATCCTGCATCTTGTATCCTGCATCTTGTATCCTGTATCTTGCATCTTATCTCTTCTGTGAGTTCAACTACATCCCCCTCTGTTATCTCTTCATTGTTGACCCTCATCCTCTCCGTGAAGCTTACGAGATGCGGAGATGTAAACAATCCTGTTCTGAATCCCGCTGACTGTAATATAGAAGCTATCATTGCTGATGTAGAGCCTTTCCCGTTGGTCCCTGCAATATGGATAGTTGAGAAACTATCTTGCGGATTGCCAAGCAGAGAAAGCAGCCTCACAGTGTTATCAAGCCCCAGCTTGATGCCGTATTTCTGAAGCCCGTAGAGATAATCTATTGCACCGGCGTAACCCATAAGTGCAATATTTTACATTAAATGAGGTAAAAGTAAGAAGAGGAAAACTCTTTCAGAATTAGAACACCTAAAGAAGGGTAGCCGTTAAAGGGGACACTTCCCATATTTTTATTAAGGGTGCTCTTGTCTCTCATGAAAAGCAGTATAAGACAAATTTTCGGAGAATTACAAGGACAAAATAAACGCGGCGGGTACGAATGACGGATTTCTACGAAAGGAATTCTATGAACTTTGCAAGGGTCTTTTTCATGTTTTTTCTGCTGACAACCATATCTATCAACCCATGCTCAAGAAGAAACTCCGCCCTCTGAAAATTATCAGGGAGCTGCTGTTTCATTGTCTGCTCTATGACGCGGGGCCCTGCAAAGCCTATCAGGCTTCTCGGTTCAGCGATTATTACATCTCCGAGCGCGGCAAAACTTGCAGCGACTCCGCCGAATGTCGGGTCGGCAAGTACAGAGATATAAGGGACGCCATTGCCCTTAAGTTTTCCAATTGCCGCAGAAACCTTTGCCATCTGCATGAGGGAAAATATTCCTTCCTGCATCCTGGCTCCGCCTGATGATGCAATGCTTATCAGGGGCGCCTTTTTCCCAAGAGACGCTTCCGCAGCCCTTGAAATCTTTTCTCCGACAACAGAGCCCATGCTTCCGCCCATGAACGAAAAATCCATCACAGTAAGGATGACAGGAAAACCGTTTATCGCTGCCTCGCCGGAAACCGCAGCTTCAGGAAGACCGCTCTTCTTCTGATTCTCTTTTATCCTGTCAGGGTAAGAAAGGGAGTCTTTAAAATTCAGAGGATCTCCTGAATGCATATCTGCGTCAAACTCTATAAAACTTCCTTCGTCCGCAAGAAGCTTGATTCTTTCTTTGGCGCTTATCCTGAAATGGTAATTGCACTTTGGGCAGACTTTAAGATTCTTGTCTATCTCTTTTTTGTAAACAATTTCCTTGCAGTTATCGCATTTTACCCAGAGCCCCTCGGGAATCTTTACCTTCTTTTGCAGTTTCGGCTCTTTTAACTTTTTAAACCACATCAGATATTTATAACCTCGCCGTCTTTAAGCAGTCTGATATCGGGAATCCCAAGTTTTTTAATCTCAGCCCTTATGGTTTTAATATGCTGCGGCTTGGGATGTGTTATTAGTATTTTGTCCGGAGGCATCTTTATCTTGTCCAGCTCTTTTTTGAGCAGCCTGGGAGTGAGATGCCCTGTCTCAACAGCCATAGCTTCCATTTTGTTTGGGAAAGAGACCTCTATTATGGCCCTATGTATTTTTATCCTGCCCGCCTCTTTCCAGATGGCATGTGTCGGCCCTGTGTCGCCTGTATAAAGGAGTCTTTTCCCTCTTCCATCCTCAATTATATAACCGGCTGCAGGAACCGAATGGTTGACTCTGTAAGCAGTAATTTTATAGCCGTTAACTTCAATGCCTTTGCCGGGCTTCACCTCTAAAAACCTTATTACGGCCTTTTCAGCATTTGGTATCATTGTGAAATCAGGCCATATCTTATTGTTCAAGAGATTGTCTTTCAGCGCCTTCAACACCGGCGCAATCCCTATCACCGTAACATTATGCTTCTTATTTTTTATGATTATATTGTCTGCGAGAAACGGGATTCCTCTTATGTGGTCCAGATGGGCGTGGGAGATAAGGATATGCCGTATCTTCCACTGGGCATTCTCGGAGAGGTAAGCTCCGATGGTTCCGGCGTCAAGCAATATTTTTTCGTCTATCAAGAAAGCCGGAGGATTATGCCCCGGAAATTCTGCTCCTGAACATCCGAGAACTTCTATTTTCACAGCTCAATCTCCATTTCTTTTCCGCCGCTGCGAATCTCAGGCCACGCCTTTAAAAACGCATTTACTGCGGACGGGTCAAACTGTTTGCCTGCATATTTTTTTAATTCATCCAATGCCTCATCTGCGGTGCGCGCTTTTCTGTACGGCCTGTCGGTTGTCATGGCGTCAAAGGTATCGGCAACTGCAATAATCCGGGCCGGCAGCGGTATCTCACTGCCCTTCAAGCCATCCGGGTATCCTGTTCCGTCATACTTTTCGTGGTGCCCTCTCATTCCCGGAATAACATCTTTCAGCTGCTTAACATGACTGAGTATCTCTGAACCATATTCCGGATGCATACACATCGCTTTAAACTCCCCGGGCTCAAGCCTGCCTTCTTTAAGAAGCACATTGTCGCGTATCCCGATTTTCCCGATGTCATGAAGTATAGCAGAAAGTTTTAAATTTTCAAGCTCTGCCTTGTCAAGCCCGAGTATGCGTCCTATGGCCAGGCTGTAGTTCATAACCCGTTTTGTATGTCCGCCCGTATAAGGGTCTCTTTTTTCAACGGTCTCTGCAAGCGCCTGCGCCGTGCCGTAAAAGGTATCTTTAAGCTCCTGATAGAGATTTGAGTTTTCTATCGCAACCGCCACCTGATTTGCAAGCGCGCAGAGTATTTCCAGGTCCTCATTGTCAAAGCTCCCTGACTTTTTGTTTATGGTCTG
>Ga0100394_1003248_pt1 | contig 13373 bp, 13 predicted proteins | sample CryGeymeta201518_FD_81549 | JGI IMG/M metagenome (GOLD analysis project Ga0100394, IMG submission 81549) | Groundwater microbial communities from Crystal Geyser aquifers in Utah, USA - Crystal Geyser metaG 2015-18 | ecosystem: Environmental > Aquatic > Deep subsurface > Groundwater | place: USA... | reverse complement strand
TCAACTTCTCTGACGACTTGAAGTTTGAACTGCATCGTATAATCTTTTTGAGTTCGTTTTACATAATTACGTTCCATAATTAAATTAATTGTGTAACGCTATGTTAGGATGGGACATCATATACAAAACCAATACTACGAGTAATGATGCAATTTGCTTTTTGATTGTAATAAATACGTAGCGCATCATTTTGGCTAACATTAACATCATAAATCAATTCATTTTCTTGAGGAGATAAATGTTTTGGTAATTCCATAAATTTGATACAATAGGTTTTTGGTAAAAATTAGTAAACTAAGTCATCTAAAAAACTTAGAATTTGGAAATTCATATATAAAAAAAGCGCAATTCAATGAATCGTGCTTTTTTGTTTTTACTGTTATATTTATGAGATGAAAACTAATTTCTGATCTTTACATTACGTTTTTAGTTTCTTTTTTTATATCTTATTTCTACTGATTTGTTGTAGTAAACTCTTGAAATTTATCTTCCAAACGCTGCACAGCAGTACGCAAACCATCTAAATCAGATTGAGGAAGTGTTCTTCCAATATAGGCTACAAAACGCCAAACTTCTCCTACTTCTGCAATTTCTAATTCATAAGGGTCATATTGTGGGTTGGTAGATTTGAGAAGCAAAGTTCCTTTTTCTTCAATTTTATTAAATACTTTTTTGAGTACAATTCCTTCATTTCTCAATACAACGATACAAACTTGTCCGTCTTTTACTTCGTGCCAATCGGTTACATATTCGCCAATTACGATAGTACCTGATTGTAAAGGAAGCATCGAATCTCCTGTGATTTCGAAGGCTCTATAGGTTCGGTCTTTTGGTAAAAAAGGAAGTCTATATTTTGGTAAGTCTTTCAAATATTGAACATCTGTATAACCTTTGGTATAACCTGCTGCTGCTTTTTCAGGCACCATCTCAATATTTTCGTTATTATTTTCATCTACTGTAATGGCAAGCACACGCAACGAATCGGCAGCTACATAACGAGCAAGTCGTTTGCTTGGTGTATCTTGGCTTTCTTCTTCTAAGTTTTTGGTAACCAAATTATCTATCTGCACTTCAAAAATTTGTGCTAATCGTTGTAGCGTTTGAAGGCGTGGTTCGGCTCTACCTTCTTCATAAGAAGAGTAAGCACCACGAGAAATAGAAGCTTCATCAGCTAATGCTTGCTGACTTTTTTTGGATTTACGGCGTAAATAACGTAGGTTTTGGCTTAGAAACATAATAATATTAATAATTATTTGAATAACAGTATATTTGTAAAGTTTTTGGTAAAAGTTTATAGAATAAACATTATCATGGTTAATTTTGTAAAGTTCATTTTTCCATAGCGATAGGTTTGCAAACCTATCGCTATGGAAAAATGAGCAATCTGATTTTTGCTAAATTGCTAGAATCAATGCTGTAAAAAACGTGATAATATTTAATTATTGTTACTAACTTTTACAAACAATTTTTTGAATGCTTTTTATTAAATTAATCTAGTATTAATCTAGTATTAGTCTAATCTAATTTTAGCATTATCTAATAAAAGTAACTAAATTTATCAAAAATACCAAAATATTTTGAAATATATAAGCATTTTAGCTAAAAATTTGCTAAATATATTTGTTTTCTCTGTTTTCTGAGAAAAAATGCTTTCAAAGTGCCTTTTTTCTTTGCAAATTTCTTTATCATTTTTAAAAATAGCCATGAACAACACGCCAAATAAAGAACCTTATAAAAAATTAGAACTTTCATTTTTGGAAAGCAAAGACGGTTCGCATACACTTCTTCGCCACGACCTCAACGAAACCTATCATTCTCATAATGGAGCAATTCAAGAATCAATGTGGGTTTTTATCGATAAAGGACTGAATTATTTAAAAGAACAAAATTATACTTCAATCAAAATATTAGAAATTGGTTTTGGTACAGGGCTGAATGCAATTTTGGCTTACCAGTTTGCTCAAAAAAATAAAATAGAGATAGAATATATTTCTTTAGAACCACTTCCTGTTCCTTTAGAAATTACTGAAAAACTGAATTATACTGATTTTTTGGAAGAAGAAAGTAAAACTATTTTTAATGAATTGCACCGAGTAGATTGGGAAAAAAAACATCAAATTTCGCCTTATTTTTCACTACACAAAATAGAAACTACATTAGAAGACTATAAAAACAGTTCTGATAATAATTTTGAAAGTCAAAGTGATTATAATATTGAAAACTATTTTGATTGCACATTTTACGATGCCTTTGCGCCAAGCAAACAAGCTGAAGTTTGGCAGCTATCAAACCTTCAAAAAGTATTTAATTTGACAAAAGAAAATGGAATTTTGGTAACTTACTGTGCTCAAGGACAATTCAAACGAGATTTGAAAACGGCAGGTTGGACAGTAGAAAGCCTAGACGGTGCGCCACCAAAACGAGAAATGGTAAGAGCAGTCAAACCAATTTAGAATTTAGAAATCAGAATTTAGAATTTAATGAAATACAAGAAATTATTTACTTCTAAAATCTAAGTTAGCTTCGCTGTTTTTGCAGGTCATACTTTTAAATTTATTATTTTTCATTCCCTAATTCCCAATCTCCATTTCTTAATTCCTATTCAAAAATGAAAATTATTGCTATTATTCCTGCTCGTTATGCTTCTACACGTTTTCCTGCCAAAGTTTTGGCTGATATTAATGGAAAATCGATGATTGAGCGTGTTTTTAATCAAGCCAAAAAAGCCAAAAAACTGAGTGATGTTTTTATTGCTACCGATAATCAACTTGTTTTTGATAAAGTAAACCAATTTACTCAAAATGTTTTGATGACAAGTGATAGTCATATTTCTGGAACGGATAGAATTGCAGAGGCAGCTCTGATTTTAGAAAAAAAGAATATTGAATTTGATTTTATAATTAATATACAAGGCGATGAACCGTTTATAAAACCCAAACAAATTGATAGTTTGGCGACAATTTTAGTAGAGAATGAAAATGTACAACTAGCTACTTTAGTGAGTAAAATAAATGATTCTGAAACACTTTTTGATTCGAATGTAGTAAAGGCTATTTTTGATATAAATTATAAAGCAATTTATTTTAGTAGAAATCCAATTCCTTTTGTTAGAAATATTGATAAAACTCAATCAAATGAAAAACAAAAAAATGCTTGGCTTTTAGCTCATACTTTTTACCGACATATAGGAATGTATGCGTATCAAAAACAAGTTTTGCAGCAAATCACAAAACTAGAGCCTTCAACATTAGAACTGGCTGAATCGTTGGAACAGTTGCGCTGGATAGAAAATGGTTTTTCGATACAAGTAGTCATTACACCTTTTGAAAGTATAGGAATTGATACGCCAGAAGATTTAGAAAAAATAGTAAATTAAGTGTAGCCAACAGCTTCCAAACTGTTGTACTATACATACGTTTGTTTTTTATAACGACAGCTTGGAAGCTATCGGCTACTTTATAAATTTTATCGTATTTTTGAAAATTAAACTAAGAAACTTAATCATTCACAATTTATAAAGTATGAGCTAAATAGTTAATGAAATCAAATACAAAAGTTATTAGCTTTGCTAATTCTCAGTTGTATTTACTTCTAAATTCTAAATTCATACTTCTAACTTTATTAAAAATGGGATTACTTTCAGGTAAAAATGTACTTATCACAGGCGCATCTCGTGGAATCGGACGAGCAATGGCAGAACGTTTTGCAGAAGAAGGCGCAAATGTTGGCTTTACCTATCTTTCTAGCGTCGAAAAAGGCGAGGCATTACAAAAAGAACTTTCAGAAAAAGGAACAACTATAAAAGGCTATCGTTCGGATGCTTCAGATTTTAAAGCTGCTGAAGAATTGGTAGGTAATTTTGTAAAAGATTTTGGTTCGCTAGATGTACTTGTCAATAATGCAGGAATTACGAGAGATAATTTGTTGATGAGAATGAGTGAAGACCAATGGGACGAAGTAATGCGAGTGAATTTGAAATCTGTTTTCAACTTGGTAAAGGCTTCTACACGTACATTTTTAAAGCAAAAACAAGGTTCAATTATCAATGTAACTTCGGTAGTTGGAATAAAAGGAAATGCAGGACAAGCAAATTATGCAGCTTCAAAAGCTGGAATAATTGGTTTTACAAAGTCGATTGCACTAGAATTAGGCTCAAGAAATATTCGTTGTAATGCTATTGCCCCTGGATTTATTGAAACTGAAATGACAGAGCAATTAGATGAAAAAATGGTTGCAGAATGGAAAAATGCTATTCCGTTGCGTCGTGCAGGTTCTTCAAGAGAAGTGGCAGATGTTACTGTTTTCTTAGCTTCTGATTATTCTAAGTATGTGACAGGGCAAGTATTGCAGGTTGATGGTGGAATGCTTACTTAATATCAATTACGACCTGCTAAAGCAGCGAAGCTAATTAAAAATTACGAATTACGAAATAAATATTCAGCGTAGCTAATACACTGTTTAAAAAGTTTTTTTAATAAAAATAGTGATGTTTTATACTCCCACCGTCAACGAGGCTTCGCCGTCGTTGAGGTTTTTGAGAAATAATCCTCGTTGACGGCGAAGTCTCAACGACGGTAGAAAATATCGCAAAACTTTTTAAACGCTGTACTAATTACGAATGTAATTCATTGATTAAAATCTGAAATTATTTTTAACTGGTTCAAGTGTCGATGCTTGAACCAGTTTTTTAATACTATTTTTTTATTTCCTTCATACGCTCAATAGCTTCTGGTTCATTTTTCTCAACGGCTAGTTGCAGATATTTCATTCCTTCTTCTGTTTTTTCTTTGTTGAATAAAAAATTAGCATAATCGTATTCTAATAAATCTACTGGTAATTTTGCTTCTCTAAAAGCCATATCGAAATATTCTTCTGCTTTTTCGGTTTCTCCTTTTGCAGCATAATACACAGCTACATTTCTATAATGGTAAGCTAACTCATTATTTTCGGTTGCAATGGCTTCTTCAAGGTAATGCTTTGCTTTTTCTAACTGCCCCAATTTAACATAAACATACGCCAAATTATCGTTTGCATTTCCAAATCTAGGTTCTAATTCGATAGCTTTCTCAAAACTGGTTACACTTTTTTCAAAATCTCCATTTCTCATCTGAAAATAACCAATATTATTGTAAATGTCTATTTGTGTAATCGAATCATTAGTTAGTGTTAGAGATTCCTGTAAGAGAGAGATGGCAAATTCAAATTTGTTTTTGTCATATTCTTGACACGATTTGTCAATCAAACGTATCGCTTTTAGTTCTGCTGGGTTGAGTAAAGAAGAAGGATATTTTTCCAAAAACTCCATTGCTTTTTCAAATTGAAGTTTTATAGTTGGATGTACCGTTTCCTTCCACTCAAAATTTTCTTCTTCTACCAAACCACAGTAAAGAGCCAACGAGTAGGTCATTACTTCCTTTGGCATCGGCGAAACATAGCTCCATTTTGTCTCCCACATACCATCTGTTGAGTAACCACCACTAATAATACTCTGACAAAAAACAACTCCAAAACCAAAGTAAATCCCTGTTAAATAGATAAATAACTCTGAATATAAATCATCTTCTTCCTCAATTCCCGAATTACCTTCTATCAAACGTATTCTGATAAACTCTTTTATAAGACTAAGCAAAAGACCATTTGGTCGCTTAGTAAGCTCATTCGGAATGCAAATAACATAACCATCTTCTGTAATCATCGTTTCAGAACTATTGATATTTTCTGCTGAATAAGGTATTCCATAAGCATCTGAAATATCTTTTTCCAAAACAAAATCAATCTTATGAGCATCCAATTCTAATAGACTTGATAAATCTTCTATAAGATTTGGAACAGTTAGTTGTTCAGCACTAAATGATTTTGGAAAGAATTTTTTATCAAATAAAACTTGTGCATTTTCTTTTTTAGGAAGTCCGTAAGCCTCAATAAATGATTTAAAACTCATTTCTACCCATTCTTTGTCTGTTTGTGTAATGACTGGAAATTTACCTCCTTTTTGCTCAAAAGGGACTTTTTGATTCTCTTCTTTGATAGATTTTTCTTTTTTTGATGTATTGCCAAATTCAAATCCGAATAGTTTCATTTTTTCTTTACTTATAGATAAGGTAACTTTGCATTTTCAAAAGTAATAAATTTATTTCTCTTCACTCATTTTTCCATTTACCATTTCTTATTTTATTTTTATGTCAAATTCTATCAAAAATCAAAAAGCCATTTTATCAAAATTAGGAATAGAAAAATTAAATGAGATGCAACTAGAAGCACAGTTGGCTATTCATTCTTCAGATGAAATAATTTTACTTTCTCCAACAGGAACAGGAAAAACGATTGCTTTTTTATTGCCAATTATCAATAATTTAGATGAAAAAATAGAAGAAATACAGGCTCTTATCGTTGTTCCATCAAGAGAACTTGCCATTCAAATCGAACAAGTAATGCGTGAAATGGGAACAGGTTTTAAAGTAAATGCTGTTTATGGAGGACGTGCAGGGTCAAAAGATAGATTAGAAATAAAACACCGACCAGCCGTTTTGATAGGAACAATGGGACGAATAGCTGACCATTTGAGAAGAGAAGCCTTTGAAACAAAATTTATCAAAACATTGGTCTTAGATGAATTTGATAAATCGTTAGAAATCGGATTTGAAGGCGAAATGAAAGAAATTTTGAATAGTTTGCCAAAAATAGAAAAGAAAATACTTACTTCTGCCACCCAAGGCGTAGAAATTCCAAGTTTTGTAGGACTAAAAAATCCTCTTACGATTGATTATTTAGAAGGAAATAGAAAGAGTAGCGATTTAAAAATAAAATTAGTTACTTCGCCATCAAAAGATAAACTAGAAACTCTTTTAGAATTAATCTCTCATATTGGAAATGAAAATGGAATTATTTTTTGTAATTATAAAGATTCGATTGAAAGAATAAGTAACTTTTTGACAGAAAATACTATTTCTCATGGTGCTTTTTTTGGTGGAATGGAGCAAGTAGAAAGAGAACGAGCTTTGATAAAATTTAGAAACAGAACGTATAAAATTTTATTAGCTACCGATTTGGCAGCACGAGGAATTGATGTTCCAGAACTCAATTTTATTATTCATTATCATTTACCTCAAAGAAATGAAGAATTTATGCACCGAAACGGAAGAACGGCTCGTATGAACAGCAAAGGAACAGCATATATTTTGCATTACGAGTATGAAGATGTACCCGATTTTATTGAAGAATTGAATTTACCGAATCAAAGTCTTACAGAAAAACAGTTTCCAAATCCTTCTGAATGGATAACCTTGTTTATTTCTGGAGGAAGAAAAGACAAAATTTCGAAAGGCGATATTGCAGGTTTATTTTTCAAACAAGGAAATCTTACAAAAGAAGAACTAGGAATAATAGAACTCAAAAATGATTGTGCTTTTGTTTCTGTCAAAAAATCTACACTTAATAGCCTTTTACCAAAAGTAAATAATCAGAAATTGAAGAAGAAGAAGGTAAGGGTTTCGGTGGTTTAAATAATAAGACATAATTAATGTAACAGATAATTGGAACACGGATTTTACAGATTTTACGAATAACCACAGATAACTACATTTTCCTTTGCACAAACAAGGCAAAATGACACTCAAAAAGAAATGCTAAGTAAAATCGAACAGATTATGCAAGGCGATAAATTTGTTGGTGTTTTTATTGATGTTTTTATTGATTATCTGCCTCCTCTTCCTCCAGTAGTTCCACGTCGGTTTTGGTTTGTAAGTGTTGCATAATAACGAGCCGAAACCGACAAATCTCTAAACTCTCCAACAGGAAAGGTTACACTATCCCACGCACCACCACGAACAATAAAACCATCTATTACATCAAAATTTAGGAAATCTGCATTTCCATTTTCATCTAAAAAGCCATTTCCTATTTGATTTTTTTGAAAATTTAATGAATTAGGATTATTTATTTTGACACAATATTCCCAAACATTTCCACTAAGTTCTAGTACACCCCAAAAACTTGCACCTGCTTGTAAACGCAATTCAAAATCTGAAGTAGAAAAATCAGAACCTTTTGCACCAAAACCATTTCTCAAAACTCCATTCAGTTGATTAAATTCTATTCCAGAATTGTAAGGTGCTAGTCCTGCCGAATCTGTAAAGTTTGCTAATTCTGAAACGGTTTCACTCTCTGTTCCGTTATTTTGAACTGTATTTGCATCAATTATATAAGGAGTTCCCCAAGAAAACTCTCCTTTTATGGGATTTGTTATTCCTCGTGCAGCTTTTTCAAATTCTAGTTCTGTGATTGGTCGTAAGGCTGCCCAATCCAAAAAAGCAGTTATATCTTGAGCATTGAGCCAGTTACAGGCTCTATATTTTCCCTCTCCAATGTCATAAATAGCTGGAATATTTAGGCTTTCATTGCCTTTTTCTTTTATAAAAATAGAATTTCTCAAAAGTGTATTCGAAGAAATAGCTAAAGCAGGAGTATTTGTGTCGCTTTCTGGAGAGTTTGCTGTGCGATTTGATTGCTGTTTGAAAGTCAAAGTATTGAGGAAATCTGTATATTGACCTTGATTAATTTCATATTTCATAATCCAAAAACCATCATAGCCTTTTGGAAAAGTAGCAGGAATATTTGACTTTGGAAATAGTTCTGAAAATGCAGCTAAATCATTTCCATAGAATTGATTTTCATTTGTTCCTACCAAAATTTCATTTTCAGAATGTATCAAAAATGGTTTTACGTCTGTGCTGTCATTTGTTTGAGTGGCTTTTCGAAGTGCATTTTGAGAGTGAACGCCATCGCCTACAAAAAAACTTCCTTCATCTATCCAAACCATTTCTATCGCATAAAGTGCAATATCATAAACTCCAAATTGATTTTTTATTTCATCAGGTAGTTTTATAGAAATAGAAGTTTGAGAAATTCCATTTTTTTCTTCTTTTATAATTGAACTCAGAAAAAATCCTCCTCGGTCGCTAACAGTTTCTAATTCTGTATCTGATTCTGTATTTGGAATTTGATTTATAGAAACTTCATTTTCAGATAAATAAATATGTTTCCAAGTATAATCATTTGTTCGTATCTTTAAAAAACACCAAACGCCATCTTTAAAAGTAAAATTCTTTTTTTGTGTAGAAGACGGATTTTCTGAAGCAATGGTAAGTTCTTTGTTAAAAAACCAACTGTTTTTCCATTTTATCGTACACTCTAAAAAGTTATTTTCTGTAATCACTACATTTTCTATTTTTACATCATTAGCAAAGCTATTTATTGGAATATTTATGAAAAATAAATTACTAATTAATAGTAAAAAAATAAATCTGAATTGTCTTTTTTTTGTCATTTGAGTTGTATCTAAAATTTAAAAAATTATATTTTGTTATGAAAAATACAGTTACTTCTAAGTTTCTAATTTTATCTATTTTCTGGTTTACATTTTTAATACAGAAAAATTCTGTTTTTGCTCAAGGTTGTAGCGATGCGGGTTTTTGTACGATGGGAGCAATGCGCCCCGACCAACCTTTTAGCAAGAAAATTAATATTCGTCTTCGTTCTGTTAGTTTGACACAGTATATCGGACTTACTAAATTTGATGACCAAATTTTGTCTTATATCGCAGAAGCAAATGTAGGCATTTCTGATAAATGGCAAGCACAAATTAAACTTCCTTATACTTTTGTGCAAGGCCCTTTGGCAAATACACAAGGAATTGGAGATATTTCTTTGAGTTTGACAAGAAGCCTTATTCAGAAAACAGAATGGCAATTAAATGCTACTTTAGGCGCAAAAATACCTACAAATGATGCAAATTTCAAAAATGATACAGGTTTAGCTTTGCCAATGTATTACCAAACCAGTTTGGGAACGTATGATATAATTGCAGGAATTGCATTTATTAATAAAAACTTCTTGTTTGCAGCAGGTATTCAACACCCTTTCAATCAAATTGATAATGGTTTTAAATGGGGAATTTGGAAAGAACATCCTCTTACTGAAACGGCTAATCATTATCCTGTTTCTCAGTTTTTGGATAGAGGAACAGATGCCATGTTACGAGCAGAATACAATCTTCGTTTTTCAAAGTGGAGTATGAATGTCGGAATTTTACCTATTTATCGTTTTACACCTGATGTAATTACAGACCCAACAACAGGAGAAAGAAAAGAATTAGATCAAAGTAAGGGAGTTGCTGTAAGTGGACTTATCGGAGGAACATATAATTTTTCGGTTCGCTCAAGCCTGAAACTTCTTTTAGGAAAACAGATTGCTCAACGTTACAAAAATCCAGATGGACTTTCAAGAGAATGGGTAAATACAATAACCTATCAGTACATGTTTTAGAATAAATTTAGAAGTTAGAAATTAGATTTTAGAATAAATTACAAAAATAAAATGGTTTGAATATTTGTGTATTCAAACCATTTTTTATGGACTTTATAAATCTGAAAGATAAACTATTGACAGCCTTATGAAAGGACTGTCAAAGTTTTTTTAATGATTTACATTCTTTCAGGCATTTCAATTCCCAAAAGTTTTCCTGCGTGTGTCAAGGTTTTGGCAGTTGCATCAGAAAGCGCAATACGCAATGATTTTTTAGCCTCGTTTTCTTCTCCAAAAATTGGAAGTTCAGCATATAATTTACTGTACTGTTTTGCTAAATCGTACATATAATTTGCTATCGATGAAGGCGCATAATTTTCAGCAGCCTCATTCAAGTAATTTGGATAATCAGAAAGCAAACGAATTAAATCCTGTTCTGAGCTTTCTAATTCTTCTAAACTTTCAAAAGAAGTAGATTTGTGTGAAATGTTAGTTTTTCTTGCTTTACGTAAAATAGCCGAAATTTTAGCGTGTGTGAATTGCAAATAAACACCACTATTTCCTTGAAAGTCGATAGAATCATTTGGGTCAAAAAGCATTTTCTTTTTAGGTTCTACTCTCAAAAGATAATATTTGAGTGCGCCTAAAGCCAACATTTTGTATAAATTCTCGGCTTCTTCTTCTGAAAAGTCATCTACTTTTCCAACTTCTAAAGTTCTTTTTCTAGCTATTTCTACCATATCAGCAACTAATTCGTCAGCATCAACGACAGTTCCTTCTCTTGATTTCATTTTTCCAGAAGGCAGTTCTACCATTCCATAAGAAAGATGATACATTCCGTCAGCATAACTTCTACCCAGTTTTTGCATAATCAATTTCAAGACTTTCATGTGATAATCTTGTTCGTTTCCGATTACATACACTGATTTTTGCATTGGAAAATCACTAAACTTCAAATCTGCTGTTCCAATATCTTGCGTCATATAAACAGAAGTTCCATCACCACGCAAAACTAATTTTTCATCTAAGCCATCATTTGTCAAATCTATCCAAACCGAACCATCTTCTTTTTTGAAGAAAATTCCTTTTTTTAATCCTTCTTCTACGGTATCTTTTCCAGATAAATAGGTATTTGATTCGTAATAAAATTTATCAAAGGTTACTCCAATGTTTTTGTAGGTTTCATCAAATCCTTCATAGACCCAGCCATTCATTTTTTTCCAAAGGTCGGTAGTTTCTTTGTCGCCTTGTTCCCATTTCAAAAGCATTTGTTGTGCTTCTTTCAAACTAGGAGCTTCTTTTTCGGCTTGTTCTTGTGTTCTTCCTTGCTCTACTAATTGTTTTACTTCAATTTTAAATAAATCATTGAATTTTACATAATAATCTCCTACGAGTTTATCGCCTTTTATGCCCAAATCTTTTGGCGTTTTGCCTTCTCCATGTTTTTGATAGGCAAGCATGGATTTACAGATATGAATTCCTCTGTCGTTTACTAGATTTACCTTCATTACTTCGCTACCATTAGCAGCCATAATTTCAGAAACCGAATAACCCAAAAAGTTATTACGAAGGTGTCCTAAATGCAAAGGTTTGTTTGTGTTTGGCGACGAATATTCTACCATTACTTTTTCGTCTTTCTTTGCTATGTTTTTCCAAACAGGTTTGTCATTGAGATTAACAAGCGTTTTGACCCAAACAGATTGCTCCAAAACAAGATTCAAAAATCCTTTTACAACATTAAAATCTTTTATAATAGCTACATTTTCTTTCAAAAATTCTCCTAAAAGAGTAGCCGTTTCATCTGGTCGCTTTCCTGTAATTTTTCCATACGGAAAAGTAACAAAAGTATAACTTCCCTCAAATTCTTTGCGAGTTTGTTGAAAATCAATTTTCTCTAAGGGTAAAGTATGATTGAAAAGCGTTTGAAAAGCGTTTTGAATTTCTTTTTGGAGTTGTTGAACTATCATTTTGAATTTTGATATAAGTAAAACAGACATTTTTCTATTTGATAAGTCTGTTTGAAAAGACAATATTTTGAGCATTTATACAAACTATAGTCTGTATTGCTTTTGTCTTACAAAGTTGCGAAATTTGTATCAAAAAAGCGAAAGAAAATTTATCTTTCCCAAGAAGTTTGGGGTAATTTGTAACTACAAAACCATCTATTTAGTTCTTAGAAACTGAATGAGATTCTTTTTTATAGATGCATTTATAGAATTTTTACAAACAATTTGGAGTGCAATTTGTATTATATCCTACTTAATGTTAATTTAATGTTACTAAATATTGAATTAACTGTGAATGTATTTATTTAAAACTGGAATATTATGAAAACTAAACTATTAAACTATGCTATAATCAATAAATACCCTTTGTTTTGTTTTATTGCAGGAGTTACATCGGTGGGGGGGGGGAATGCACCAAAATTTAATGAAAAAAGAAATACTAGTAATGGCTGCTGTTTTTGGTAGTTTGATGCTACTTACCATAGCAGGAATTTATTTTACTCGTTATGTAGTAGTAAAAAATATAGTAGAAAACTTAGAAAAAAAGCATATTCAAGCCCATTTAATTGATGCAAATCTTATTTCATTTTCTTATCAAGAAGATAATTACAAAATGAGTTTGTATGCAAGTAGAGGAACAACATTTGCACTTTTTTATAAAAATGAAAAATTAATTGCTAATAAAGCCATTAGTCATGAAAAGGAAAATTTATCAAAAATGATTGCTTTATTAGATTCAGATAAGCCATTGGCAAGTAAAAAATATAACTGTCATTCCCCACCCCGCTGCGTATAAATTAAAAAAAGCCATGTTTAAATAAATTATCATTTAATTGATAATAAATTGTATTTTAGCTGCGTAGCTGCGAAATGTTTGTAGAAAAAAACATCAAACAGAAATTTCAAGCTGCGTAATATCGTAATTTAAGATATAGATAAAAATAGTAATGCGAATAAGGAGTTAAAATTCAGTTAGAATTATGAATGCAGCCGTTAATTTAGAAAAAATATGTAACCATAATCCTTTTTCTGACCTAATTTTAGCTGCATTTTGAATATTTGTTT
>Ga0100394_1003224_pt1 | contig 13418 bp, 10 predicted proteins | sample CryGeymeta201518_FD_81549 | JGI IMG/M metagenome (GOLD analysis project Ga0100394, IMG submission 81549) | Groundwater microbial communities from Crystal Geyser aquifers in Utah, USA - Crystal Geyser metaG 2015-18 | ecosystem: Environmental > Aquatic > Deep subsurface > Groundwater | place: USA... | reverse complement strand
TTGTACTCGTTTAAAGCAAATCAAGCTAGTTTTTAACTTTGTAAATTGAATTTACTCTGATAATTAAAGTCTGTTTAAACACACTAAAAGCAGTATAAAAAGTTTCGTGCGTTTACCCTAGTAATCTATTAAGGTAATGCCTAAATTTTTCTAAAATGTAAATTTATTTATCTTAATATTAATTATCCAAAAAGCGATTCATCTTTTCCCTTTTCTTTATCAGTATTTTCATTTTTACCTCCTTCTTTTATATCTCCTTTTACGGTTGGGTCAAATAGAGATTCTGCTGCCGAAGGTTCTGGAAGTACAAAGTTGGCTTTATAAATAGCTGGTTCTTCTAGTTTTCTGCCTAAAGCTCTCCAACCTTTTACATCCTCTAGTGTATGAAGTAGGTAAGAGATTTTGAATTTCTTACGGTTTTGTTGATAGAAAATCTCTACTTTTAGATTACTCTGAGAATTTTTCTTTTCTTCATTCTCAAAATGAACAGCCAAAACTTCTGATTTTTGATGCTTTGGAATAAAATCAAATTCTTTTCCAACTGTTGTAGTTTCGATTCTGAAACGCTTTATAAAGTGCGTTTTGGATTTTCCATCGTAATAAACAGCCGAAATTACAGCCCTTGGACTGAATTTTTTGATTGCCAAAACTCGTTTTACATCATAACGATTGGTAAGTTCAAAATTAGTTTGCTCATAACTTCCATCTTTGAAAATTACTAAAATGGTATCGTCATTATCAAACTCTCCTAACTTTTCGCCTATTTCGTCTTTGTTGAGCGTTCCTGTTACGGCATCATAATAAATTTCTAATGCACCTAGTGTAGACTCTCCTTCTTTGGCTAATTTTATTCTACGAACAGGATATTTTGTAAGTTGATTTCCTTTTACGCCACGCCCTTTTATATCTAAATCAGCAAAATCAAAATCAAAACTCTTATTTTTTGCTTTACAAGCATTTGATAAAAGAACATTGACTACTTCAGCTTCTCCATTCGGATTGGCAGAGAAATAATGGACTTTAGATAATTTGTGGTCGCTGGCAAGATTGTATTCTCTTTCACGAGTTACTCCCAAAACTTGGAAACGTTTTACATAACTCGTCCCTGATTTTCCGTCTAAATACGACATATTATACACCATTCTCTCATCGCCTTTTCTATACACATCGACGTGAATGATATTTTTGCCTACAAAAACTTTATCAGCCACTTTCACGACCTGCATAACGCCATCTTCTCTGAAAATGATAACATCATCTAAATCAGAACATTCATCTACAAATTCATCTTTTTTAAGTCCGATTCCGATAAAACCTTCTTTTCTATTGACGTATAATTTAGCATTGTTGGCAGCTACTACACTTGCTTCAATGTTATCAAAAGAAGAAATTTGAGTTTTGCGTTCTCTTCCTTTTCCGTATTTTTTCTTTAATTCTTTGTAATAATCAATAGAATAAGGAATGATATTTTCTAAATTATGACGAACTTCTTTCAGTTCAGTTTCCATTTTCAAGCGCAAATCATCAGCTTTTGAAGTATCGTATTTCGAAATTCTTTTGATTTTAATTTCTGTTAGTTTTACGACATCTTCATCTGTAATTTCTCTGTATAATTGTTCTTTATACGGTTCTAATCCCTCGTGGATTGTTTGAATGACGATTTCCCACGTTTCGGCATCTTCAATTCGGTTATAAATTTTTTCATCAATAAAAAGACGTTCTAAAGAAGAAAAGAATATTTTTTCTAATAATTCGGCTTCTCTAATCTGTAATTCTCTTTTGAGAAGTTCTCTTGTAAAATCTGCACACGTTTTGAGCATTTCATTGACATCAATAAAATGAGGTTTGTCTGCAATAATTACACACGCATTTGGCGAAATAGAAACCTCACAATCTGTAAAAGCATAGAGCGCACTCATCGTAACATCTGGCGAAACCCCAGGGGCAAGTTTTACCAAAATCTCTATTTCAGCAGCCGTATTATCGATGACTTGCTTGATTTTGACCTTTCCTTTATTATTTGCTTTTAAGATAGAATCAATCAAACTTGTAGTTGTCGTACCAAAAGGAATATCACGAATAACTAAAGTTGTTTTATCAAATTGTTCTATTTTGGCACGTACACGCACTCTTCCACCACGTTTTCCAGCGTTATAATTTTCTATATCACAATAGCCACCTGTCGGAAAATCAGGATAGAGATTTATTTTTTTATCTTTCAACGCATCAATAGAAGCATCGATGAGTTCATTGAAATTATGAGGAAGAATTTTGGTAGAAAGACCAACTGCAATACCTTCAACTCCTTGCGCCAAAAGCAACGGAAATTTTACAGGCAAAGCCATTGGTTCACGTTTTCTGCCGTCGTAAGTAAGCTGCCAGTCCGTTGTTTGAGGATTGAATAAAACATCGATAGCAAACTTAGACAAACGAGCCTCAATATAACGAGAAGCTGCTGCACCGTCACCAGTACGCACATCTCCCCAGTTTCCTTGAGCATCGATGAGCAAATCTTTTTGTCCCATATTTACGAGTGCATCTCCAATAGACGTATCTCCATGTGGGTGATATTGCATAGTCTGACCGATAATATTTGCCACTTTGTGATAACGACCGTCATGCATTTCGTTCATGGCGTGCATCAATCGTCGCTGCACAGGTTTTAGTCCGTCTTCTATACGAGGAACAGCACGTTCCAAGATTACATAGGAAGCATAATCTAAGAACCAGTTTTGATACAACCCCGAAACAGGAAGAATATTAGATATTCCATCTCCATTTAGCGCATTAAAATCTTCTGCATGTTCTTGTAATGATTCGTCGTCTGCGTGTCCGTTTGTATTGTCTTCGCTCATATATTTTGTATTGTCTTTGTTTTAGTAGAAATTGTTGTCGCTCGTAAGGACACAAGCAACAGTAGCATTTTTATTTTTTTGCTAATAATATTAGTCTAAAATTTTATGTATTGCTTTAGATTGATTTGGTCTTACAAAAATACGTATTATTTTAATAAATGCTAAATTATTTAGCAAAAACATTTTCTGTTAGTATGGGGGTATAACAAATTGTCGTTTTTTGTAGGGAAAAGGCAAGCCTTTTCCTAAACTAGCTGTCTGTATCAAAGAAAATACCTGTATGGAAGGAAAAGGCTTGCCTTTTCCCTACGTAATACAAATTGACTAAGCGACACCCAAAGAGCAGCGTAGCTAATTTGTTATGCACCCGTTAGTATTTGAGAATTCAAAACTACGAAAAAATGATTTACTGACAACTACGGAAAACTCCAAAAACTATTGATACAATGTGTAAATATTGTTTTCAAAAGAATAAAATTGTTTATGAAATAAAAATAAGATTTAGTATATTTAGACCACTGTACTCTACTATTTTTATTTTTTAATCTCCAGTTGAAAAATAGAGCCAAACCAACCGTCGTTGAGGCGCAAATGCAGCCGTCGACGAGGTTTTAAAATAGTAAGTAATCGTAGAAAATTAATGCATCTTATTTTTTAATGTAACAACTTAATAATCAATGTTTTATGTAATTATCAATAATCCATTTTAAATTAGCTTCGCTGCTTTGGCAGGTGTCCATTTACTTAGGGTACAGTATATTTAGATTACACTTCACTACTACAAAGAATGAATTTTTATTTTTCCTGCTTTTATAAAGTTTCAGTATTCTTTTTTCTTGCTTTTTTATTTTACCCTACTACGACTGTTTTTTCTCAAACAATAGTTTTAGAAGGCGAAAAAGAAGTTTCTAGTCTAGGAAGTTCTCTTTCTTACTTTACAGACTCAGAAAATAAAGGATATTCTATTGAAGATATAAACAACGTAAGTTTTGATAAAAACTGGACAAAGAACCCTTCCGAACACCTTAATCTAGGTTATTTATCTGTTCCTGTTTGGCTCAAGGTTACGTTTTCTAATAAAAGTCAAATAGACGATTGGCAGTTTATCTTGGATATGCCTTTTACAGATAGTATTGATTTTTATCAAAAGAATAACGAAGGTTTAATAAAACACACTCAAACAGGTTGGATTTTTCCCTACCACTCTCGTGGAGAAATAAAAAATAATGGTTTTGCTTTTCCTTTAGATATTTCACCTAATGAAGAGGTAATTTGTTATTTGCGTATTCGCTCTAATTACCCTGTTTTATTACCGATTTATATTCTTACAAAAGAACAAACGCACCAAGATAGTAAAGATAGTCATATCGGATATGGAATTTATTTTGGTATTCTTTTAATAATGATGCTCTATAATTTGGTTATTTTCTTAATCATCAGAGATATAAATTACCTATATTATGTACTGACAATTATTTTTACATTCTTGACTTTTGCTGGAGTGAGTGGCTATTTATTCAAATATATTTATCCAGATTTTGCTGAAGCTAATGTTTATTTGATTCGTGCAGCAATGATAGGAACAGTCATCACAACGGCTATTTTCACTATTCAATTTTTAGAATTAAAAAAATATAGTATTTGGCTATTTCGTTATTTTTTATTTATTATTGTTTTAGCTGTTTTGGCATTTATTATCAACTATACAGGTTGGACAGGGACAGTAAATGCAATCACTAAGTTACAAGCTTTTTCGCTTCTAGCTACAGGTATTTATTGTTGGTACAAAGAAAATAAATTTGCTCGTTTTTTTGTTTTGGCTTGGGCTTCCTATTTAATAGGTGGACTTATGATTACGCTTCGAAATAGTGGAACTTTGCCTATCAATTTTTGGACAAATCACGGAGCAGAAATAGGTTCTGCCTTAGAAGTAGCCTTGATTTCAATAGCCTTAGCTGATAGATACAGAACCATCCGAAAAGAGAAAGATATAGCTACCAAAAAAGCCCTTAACATAGAAAAAGAATCAAAAGAACAATTAGAAGTAAAAGTAAAAGAACGTACCCAAAAACTCAATGAAAGCAATGAAGAACTAGCACAAATCAATGAAGAATTATCAATAACCATAGAAACTGTAGAAAAACAAAAATCAGAGATTCAGTTAAAAGGCACAGCTATTACAAATAGCTTGAATTATGCAAAACGTATTCAAGAAGCTGTTTTGCCTTCTCAAAATGAAATTTGTGAATATTTTGATGATTGTTTTACACTTTATTTGCCTAAAGATGTGGTAAGTGGAGATTTTTATTTTTTCTTAAAGCAAAGAAATTACACCTTTTTAGCTGTTGCAGATTGTACAGGTCATGGAGTTCCAGGTTCATTGATGGCAATGATAGGAACAAACCTTTTGAGAGAAAGTATTGTAGAAAAACAAATAACTTTACCTTCTGAGATTTTGATAAATTTGCATCAAGAAATTGTAGTTACACTCAAGCAAAAAGAAACAGGAAGCAAAGATGGAATGGATATTTCACTATGTGTAATTGATAAAACTAATAATAAAATCACTTTTTCAGGAGCTAAAAATGCCTTAATTAGTATCAAAAATGGCGAAATTACAGAATATAAAGCGAGTAGGTTTAGTATTGGTGGTTCTCTAAAAACAGAAGGAATCTCTTTTGAAGATACACTACTAGAAATTGATAACCAAACTTCGTATTATATGTATTCAGATGGCTATCAAGACCAGTTTGGAGGAGAAAATAACAAAAAATTTATGCGTAAAAACCTTAAAAATCTTCTACAAACTATTCATCAACTACCTTTTGAAGAGCAAAAAGATATTTTAGAAAATACACTTACAAAATGGCGAGAAGCAGCACAAGCTCCTCAAATTGATGATATTTTAGTAATGGGATTTAAAATATAAATTTATAACAAATAAGACCATCAGATAATTTGTAATTTTGTATATAAAAATTTAATCTACCCTAAAAAAATTATCAAAATGACTCAAACCAAATTAAGCGTAAACATCAATAAATTTGCAACTTTACGTAATGCAAGAGGAGGAAATAATCCAGATTTAATCAAAGTAGCACAAGATTGTGAGCGTTTTGGAGCGCAAGGAATTACGATTCATCCACGTCCAGATGAGCGTCATATTCGTTATGATGATGCATTTGCACTCGCCAAAATTGTCAAAACAGAATTTAATATTGAAGGAAACCCACAAAAAGGACGTTATTTAGAAATTATAAAGGAAATAAAACCTACACAAGCTACTTTAGTTCCTGATTCAGACGGAGTTCTGACTTCAAATGCTGGTTGGGATACCATTAAATACCAAGATTATTTAAAAGAAATAATTACAGATTTGAAGGCTTTAGGAATTCGTATTTCTATTTTTATTGATCCAATAGACCAATTTATTGAAGCTGCTGCCAATACAGGAGCTGATAGAATAGAGTTTTATACAGAAAGTTATGCAAAGAATTTGCATGAAAACCCAGAAAAAGCCATTCGTAAGTATGTAAATTGTGCCGAATTTGCTCACAAATTAGGTTTAGGAATCAATGCAGGACACGATTTGGATTTAGATAATCTGAATTATTTAGCCAAACATTTGCCGTATTTGCAGGAAGTTTCTATTGGTCATGCACTCGTTTGTGATGCGCTTTATTTGGGACTTGAAAATACGATTGGACTTTATAAAAGAGCTTTGAAAGTTTAAATTTAATAAACTAAGAAATCCTATAAGGTTTTTAAAAACCTTATAGGATTGATGTAGAATTGAAATTGATTATATCTTTTTACATTCTTTAATTTGTATAGGCGTTCCCCACATAAAAATACCAAAACCCATAGCTTCTTCCCCTTTTACTTCTACTTTCAAACCTTCTTTTTGAAACTCTGGTGCTAAACTTTCAGGTTTGTATTCTGTGCCATCTTCGGCAACAATTCCCCAAAAACCACCTTCTAAATCTTGATAAACTACTTTTCCTTTGAAATGTGTCATAATAAAAATTGAATAAATTAAAAAATGAATAATTTAGACCCTAAGGGGTTTTCAGAAACCCTTAGGGTCTTATTTAGCTACGAGACTTTTTATAAACAGGAACACTACTACAAGCCTCCCCAAACATAATCAGTTTTGCAATCGGTGCAAGTCTGCGAGTAACTTCTCCATAAACATAATTAGGAATCTGAATTTTGCTACAACCTTTAATCACAACTTTTGCACCTTCAAACTGTTGCCAGTCAAAAGAAGTAAAAATATCTCTGTAAAGCTCACTTTCTAGTTCGTCGCTTGTTCCTATAATTACTTTTTTTGCAAATGGTTCTATATTCGAAACCACGACCATAAAAGCCCACATCGGAACAATCGCATCCACCGAACAAATTACATTTACAAATTTACCTTCATACTGACTCCAATCGTGATTTTTTACAAATTCTCTAAAATCTTTTTCTTTTACAATTAGTTCTTGAAAAAGATTTATTTTTAAGTCATACGTAATTCTTTCGCCTTTCGGATACAAATCTTCCAAATCAAAAGTAATGACTGACGAATTGACGACTTTATTTAATGTTTTTTCCATTGCTATATCTTTTCGAATACTAAAGTATTCGGTACATTTTTCTCACGCTAAAGCGTAAGCTACATTTTTACATTTTATTATTTTTTCATCATTTTGAAAGTAAAGACTGTCAAAACTAAAATAATTATTCCCATCAAAAGCCACAACCAAAGCGAGTTTTCAAAAAGTGGTGTTACTTTTTCTACTTCTTTTTGTGGAGTTTTTTGTTCTGCTTCTAATTTTAATGAAATTAAATCAGTAGGAATTGTATTTTCGAAACGAACAATATCATAATTAGGTTTTTGTAACCTTTCATTTCCGTACATTAAAAAATAAGTTGAATTTTTATCTATCGGAGTTACTCTAGCAAAAAGTTGATTTACATAGCCTTTCATTTCTAGCTTTCCAATGTCCAAAGGCTGATTATCTTGATTTTCAATAATAATTTGATACTTTTTAGATTTTATATTCGAATTTGAGCTTGAATTAATAAAAAAACTTGAAATTCCATTTTGTTTTTCTAAAGAGGAAAGTGTATTGGTATGTAATGTAACAAAATTATAAATCATACCTTTTTCTGTTATTGTACTATCTAATAAATACTTAAACTGAATAGTTCGGTAATAATCAAAATCATTTTTTACATACAAAGAAAGAAAATCTACTGGCACAGAGTGCACTAATTGTATATCAATGATAGTTTGTTTTTTCTCTTTATTTACTTCTACATTTTGAGAAATAATTTTTATGTCTTCAAAATTTCCTACTGTTGTTTTCTGTAAAAATACACTTGCAAAATTTAGTTTTGGTTCATTATTTTTAAAACTGCTTTCACTTTGATTTTCAGATTTATCTGAAATATTAATTCTATAATATTTATATTTTGAATTTGGAAAAATAAGTTTGTTAAAACTATAATTTGTAAATTCATTTTGAATAGAAACAATACGATAATCATTCAAAACCTCAAACCATTCCTTTTGGTCTTGACTTCCTTCCAGTTTTATCCTCCAATCAAAATTAGTATTCTGAAAATCTAGTTTTATTAAATTGATTGATTCTTCTGTGTTATTTTCTTTTTCTAGAGTAAAAAAATACGAATTATCTTTTTTAGAAGAATTAATTATTTTAAAATTAACTTTCTCATTTTCAGATTTTTGCATTACTTTTCTAGTCAGAAAAGGAGTTTCTAACGTATCCGAATCAGACACACCAAAAATTCGAATATCTGAAAAATCGGTATTCGTTTTTTCTAAAACTTCAATGGGAATATTTATTTTATACCATTCTGTCTGTTTGCTGTTCTGAATTCCTTTTATTTCTCTTTTATAAAGAAAATTTTGAGCAAAAACAGTAGTACTCAAAAGAAATAAAGCTAATATAAAGCTAAATTGAAAGATTATTTTTTTCATAAGTTTTGTTTACAATAAGTTATAAACCTATAAGGTTTTGAAAACCTTATAGGTTTAAATTAAATTGATTATTTTTTAGAATTCATCAAATCCTCAATTTCCTCTACTTCAATAGGAATAGTTCCCATCAAATCATTGTAGCCATTTTTTGTAATGACAATGTCATTTTCCAAACGAACTCCAATTTTTTCTTCTGGAATATAAATCCCTGGTTCGACGGTAAATACCATTCCTTCTTCTATTTTTCTATCAAAAGCACCATAATCGTGAACATTGATTCCTAAGTGGTGTGTTGTTCCGTGCATAAAATATTTTTTATACAACGGATTAGCTGCGTCTTGGTTTTTAACTTCTTTTTTATCTAAAAGTCCTAGTCCAATTAATTCTTTTTCCATCAAATGCCCTACTTCTTTATGGTATTCTTGAAGTGTATTTGAAGGGTTTAGAAGTTTCATGGCATCACGCTGAACACGCAAAACAGCATTATAAACCTCTTTTTGGCGTTTTGTGTATTTTCCACTTACAGGAATTGTTCTTGTCATATCAGACGCATAACCTGCATATTCTGCCCCAATATCTAGCAAAATAATATCTCCGTCTTTACATTTTTTGTTGTTATCAACATAATGCAAAACACAAGAATTTTCTCCTGATGCAATAATCGGCTCGTAAGCAAAACCTTTCGAACGGTTTGTTATAAATTCGTGTAAAAGTTCGGCTTCAATTTCGAATTCCATTACATTTGGTTTTACAAAAGAAAGCAAACGACGGAAACCTTTTTCAGTAATGCTACACGCATGACGAATAAGTTCGATTTCAGTTTTTTCTTTGATTGCACGAATTTTATGCAAAATAGGTGCGCTTCTTTGGTAATTATGAAGAGGAAAACGATGCTGCATTTCTTTACGGAAACGGTCATCACGAGTTTGAGTTTCTACGCCATGTCTTGTGTGTTCGTTGGTTGTAAGATAGACATTTTGAGCAGGAAAAATCAAAAATTGCTGCAAAATAGACCAAAACTCATCTATCCAAAATACAGTTTTGATACCTGATTGTTTGGTTGCAGCTTCTTTAGTGAGCTTTTCGCCTTCCCAAACTTTTATATGGTCGTTGGTTTCTTTGACAAATAATACTTCTCTGTATTTTTCGTCTTTTGCATCTGGAAAAAGAACTAAAATGGTTTCTTCTTGTGCAATTCCTGTCAAATAATAAATATCCGAATGCTGAACAAAAGGCATTGTACCGTCTGCACTAGTCGGCATAATATCATTTGAATTGAAAATGGCTATCGAATTGGGTAATAAATCTTTCGTAAATTTTTTACGATTTTTTTCAAAAAGTTTGCTTTTTATAGGTTCGTGTCGCATAAAGTGAGAATAGAATGTTATTTATTTTGAGTTTGTTCAAAAGTACAAAAAATTCTATGCACAAAAAATACTGGAACGGATTGGCGAGTGATTTATATGATTTTTAAGATAAAAGGCAGGATAAATACAAATTGGCTGAATAATTTTATGTTACCTATCCACTTCTCCCAAATTAATATCCAAAGAACCAACAATAGCAATTAAATCAGAAAGTAGCGTATTTTGAGCCAAATAAGGCAAAACAGAAAGGTTGCAAAATGAGGGCGCACGAACTTTCAAACGAAAAGGAATATCGCCTTTTTTATGTTTTGGATTCTGTCTAAAGAAAAAACCTAGTTCGCCCTTCGGACTTTCTCCTCTAAAATAAAAATCGGTTTGAGGAGGTTTTATACGTTTGGGAACTAATGCTTGTGGGTCAAAATCTCGTGTTCGTTTGTGCTGCTTGGTCAGTTTTTCTAAGCATTGCTCTATGATTTTAGATGATTCTTTACACTCTTGGAAACGCACAAAATTTCTGTCCCAACAATCGCCAGTCATCCCCATTTTTCCTTCTCCAATCGGAATATTAAATTCTACTTCTTCATAAATGGAATATGTATCTACTTTTCTCAAATCCCATTTCAATCCAGAAGCTCTCAGCATTGGCCCTGTAACTCCATAATTTATAGCCGTTTGCATAGGCAAAACACCAACATTTGCCGTTCTTGAAACAAAAATTCTATTATTGATAAGCAAGTTTTCCAAATCATCTAATTTTGGTTTTAAATGATTGATATATTCACTACATTTTTCTTCAAAATCTAAAGGCAAATCATAATATAAGCCACCAATCCAAATATAATTGTATAAAAGTCGTGCGCCACTTATCCATTCTAAAAGGCGTAAAATATATTCACGTTCTTTCATCAACCACAAAAAAGGCGTAGTTGCTCCCACATCGACAGCATACGTTCCGATAGCAATAAAATGAGAAGCAATTCGGTTGAGTTCTGCCACCAAAACACGAATATATTCCACTCGTTTTGGTATTTTGTCTGTCATTCCTAACATTTTCTCTACTCCTAGTGCATAAATATGTTCCGAATTCATAGAAGCAACATAATCCATTCTATCAATGTAGGGAATAATTTGAGCATAATTTAGACTCTCAGCGTGCTTTTCAAAACAGCGATGCAGATAACCAATATGAGGAACAACTTCTCTGACAACTTCGCCATCTGTAATGACTTCCAAACGCAAAACACCATGCATAGAAGGATGTTGAGGACCTAAATTAAAGAGCATTTCTTCACTTTTGAGCGTTTCAGAAGTATATTTTGTGGGTTCGGATTGTTGGAGGAAAGACATATAATTTTTTTCGGTTTTGAGCTAGGAAATTTTGGTATTCTTGTGAGTTTGGGTTTATTTTGTGAATGTACATTTTATTTGGGGCATTTATCATTTATCAATTGAACAAGGTTTTAACCCTATATTCAGAATAATACAGGGTTAAAACCCTGTTCAATTGATGGAAGTGAAAAAATTACTCATATTTCATAAATCCAAATTTTCTAATCAATTCTTGTTCTTCCCGTTCAAATGATTTCTCTTTATGATGTTCTTCTTGATTTTTTAGATAATTTCTGACTTTTTTTATCATAGATTCCGACACAGATACAGCATAAAATTCTTTTTACCAAGCAAATTTTCGTTCTGTAAGTTCATTTTTGTTTATCCAAAATGAAGATTCTCCTTTTAATAATTGAGCAATTTGAGCAAGAGTCTGTTCAGCATTCATTGAAACCAAAAAATGACAATGGTCTGAATATCCATTTACAAAATCTACTGCTACTTCTTTCTCATGTCCATTAACAAATATATGTTTCCAAACCTCCTTTCTAAGTGAGGGAGTGTCTAAAAATTGTTCTCTATTTTTGTACTCCAAACAAAATGAATATATACTTTTATAAATAACATGTTTAATTAAATATTAATTAGGCTATTTTTGCTACTCTGGAATTATGAATTGAACAGGGTTTTAACCCTGTTTTATCAGTAAAAATGCTTTCAAATTCAAATAACAGGGTTAAAAATCTGTCCAATTGAAGAATGAATGAAATCAAATTTTATGTGTATTGATACAATAGAAATATTTACATTTTTTTCAAACAACGCTTCAAAGCGTCTCTCCAATGAGGAATTTCGATATCAAAATGCTGTTTGATTTTAGACTTATCTAATACACTATACGAAGGACGCTCTGCTGGGGTTGGAAATTGCACAGAACGAACAGGCAGTAAATTTACTTTTTTATCTTTTGTTTGGTTCGATAACTCAAAAATAGATTGAGCGAAATCATACCAACTTGCTATACCTTCATTGGTATAATGATATGTTCCCCACAAATGAGGTTCAACAAATTTTTTATCTTCTAAGGAAAGAATAATTTGAAGAATCGTATCTGCCAAATCTCGTGCATACGTCGGACTTCCTAACTGATCATACACTACGTTCAAAGGATTTTTATCAGCAAGAGAAAGCATCGTTTTGGCGAAATTTTTACCAAAAGAAGAATAAAGCCACGCCGTTCTCAAAATAATAGTGTGTGGATTATACAACAACGCATTTTTTTCTCCTTGCCATTTTGAAGTTCCATAAACTCCCATCGGACTAGGTGTATCACTTTCTGTATAAGGCGTATTTTTTTTTCCATCAAAAACAAAATCCGTCGAAATATGAATCAAACGAACCCCATGTTTTTCACACGCTTTGGCAAGATTTGTTGTTCCGACTACATTGACTTCATAAGCTGCCAGTTTATCATTTTCAGAGGCATCAACGGCTGTATAAGCTGCTGCATTGATACAATAATCAAAATGTTGAAGTTCAAAAAGTTCGTTTACTCGCTTTGAATGCGTAATATCTAGCTTTTCAAAATCAGTAAAATGAAAATCAAAAGGGTAGGCTTTTTTTAAGGCTTGAAGTTCTTGTCCTAATTGTCCGTCTGCTCCTGTTACTAAAATCATAAGGTTTATATATTTTAAGTAGCAGATAGCTTCCAAGCTATCTAATAGTTTTCAAAAACAGCTTGGAAGCTATTTACTACTAGGGTAAACGCACGAAAAAAAAATTGTACTCGTTTAAAGCAAATCAAGCTAGTTTTTAACTTTGTAAATTGAATTTACTCTGATAATTAAAGTCTGTTTAAACACACTGAAAGCAGTA
>Ga0100394_1003217_pt1 | contig 13433 bp, 4 predicted proteins | sample CryGeymeta201518_FD_81549 | JGI IMG/M metagenome (GOLD analysis project Ga0100394, IMG submission 81549) | Groundwater microbial communities from Crystal Geyser aquifers in Utah, USA - Crystal Geyser metaG 2015-18 | ecosystem: Environmental > Aquatic > Deep subsurface > Groundwater | place: USA... | reverse complement strand
CTTAAATAATCAATTAAAAGATATTTGGAAGTTAGTAGGCAAGGCTAGTTATGAAAAAGTACTTAATTCCTCGGTTTCGCCTAAAGGTGGCGAACATGGAGAGTTAAAATTAAGTGATGATGGTACAAATAAAGTTTTATGGATAAACTCTAAAGGGACATGGACAAGTGTAGGGAATTTAATTAGTAATATTGTAGATCATGTCCATTCAAATACAGAGGGACAGGGAGGGCAACTTGATCATGGAGGTTTAGCAGGGCTATCAGATGATGACCACACACAATATCACAATGATACCCGAGGCGACGACAGATATTATACGAAAGACGAGGCTTTTTGTAGGCGATATTCTATGTTAATGGGACATTCGTAGAGGACAATAACAAGATAAAACTTATGGACTATTTTGAAGATTTGACTGCAAGTATTTGGTATGACACCTCAATAAGAATCTGGTATAAAAGTAATACTGCCTCAATATTCGCAACAGTAGCGGCGATACTTGATGAGTTGGCACTTCGCTTAAACGATAGTGAACAGCGATTGTTTACTCAAGTAATTAAATTGAAAGCCTTAAATAAGGGGCAATTAGAATTAACAAAATATATCGAAAACTTTGTTTCTGAACTGCAGATTATTGATAGCGATTTAGATTGTTCCAGTGGAGAGATAGCATTATCGTCATTAACTTACACAGTTTTAAAAGGCAAAGAATGTGTATTGGCTGTCAGAGTAACCATAGATGGTACGGTTTATTGGGCAACAGAAATCGAAGCTAATGAGTTAGACAGATTGGAAAATGAATATTTCTATGCTGATGAAGCTATTTTTTTCTATGTTCAGACATCAAAAATAAAAATTGTCGCTAAAAGTTTGGTTGGTGCTACGGCAGATGTATTTTACATAAAACCGCCGACTGATTTTGATACTTATCAAATAAACGATCTACAAGCATATTTTGATAATCTGATTCTTTGTCTGGCAGAGGCTTACTGTTGGGAAATCAAGGGAGACTATGACAGAGCCCAAACAGCAAAAAACATGGCATTGCAAGAAATAGCAATATTAAACAGCAAGTATAAGGAAGAACAGAAGTTACTTGAAATAGGAATTTAAGTTAATATTAAATGAGGAAGATAAAATGCCAGCATGGTTACCAATAATACAGGGAATTGGTACAGGATTAAATTTTCTGACCAATTATATGAATCGACCTAAAAGATTTAGTGAAACAGAATATGGCAGACGTCTAAAACAATTATCGCAGACGGGAATATATTCACCAGTTGCAAAAAGTAATATTCTGGGACAGGTTGGTTCACAAACAGGCACAATGGCACAACAAGCAAAAGCAGGTTATAAAGGTCGGTTAATTGCACAGGGTATGGGTGGTAGCATCGCAGGACAAAGGGGCATGACAGACATCGATGTGCAACGCATGAGCCAAATGGGTGGTGTAGCTAAAGGGATTGAAACTGAAAATGAATTAGCCAAAGCACAATATGCAACTCAATATGCTCAAGCTGCATCACAGTATGGTGAACAACGCCAAGATTATGACCGTAATATGTTGACTGGATTAGTTCAGGGGGCAGTCGGGACACTGGGGACTTATGCGCAGGAATTACAGCAACAAAAAGAATTTGGATTAAAGGAAAAACAGGTTACGGGTGAATTAGAAAAGCAGGGAAAATATTACGATTATCTCCGATCAAAAGCAGCCGGAGACAGGATGCCGGATGTAAGGGGTGGTATAGATGAGATGTTAAATTATATATATGGGGCAAGGAACGAGCAAGAGAAAGCAGACAGACAAAGATTAATGTTTCTAAAGTTGAAAGAAGCAGGACTGTTGGAAAAATATATGTCTATCATGGGATACATGGGGCAACAGCAATGACTAAACCACAGAAAAAACAAATAACTTTTGAAGATTTCCAAAAGACCTTTGCTCAAAAACCAGCGGTTATGCCAAAGTTAACTGATTGGGAAACAGCATATCAGAACATTTATGGTCCCGATGCACCGCGAACACCTGCGGATTCTGTCGAAGTCGGGTTGAAAATGACCCCGTATCAAGAACAACAATTAAAACTGTCCCAGGACCGTGAAGCACGGGCTAAGGCAAAGCATGGGGTTGACTACAAAAAGAGTTTGTTAGACTTACAAGAAAAAGAAAGAAAAGCCAAAGAGGGCAAGGTTGAAGATTTAGACAAAAAAGAAGAAGCTGCTTTAAAAAGATACAAGGCTGCCTATGAAGTCGTCTCTAAAACAAAAACTCAAACCAAATATGATGAAGAAGGAGACCCTATATCAGAAGTAAAGGTTCCTTATTACTCAAGAGATGTTAGGGAGTTTGAAGAAAAAAGAGCAAAACAGTATGCAGATTCGTTGAGGATTATAGACCTGACTAAATTAATGAGACAACAAAATATAGCAGTTAATACCAGTGAGGTTAGACGATATTTCAAAGAACGTTCATCTAATATTGATGGTGTTGTCAAAGAACTTATAAAAAAGGGTCTCTCTCCGAGAGAAGCAGTTGCTTTCAGGGAAACATCAATGGCAATAGCTAATCAATTAATAACAGAAGCGTTAGAGAGGGGTGTAACAATCGAAGACCCTTATGGAGTTGCCATGAGGCAAGCAGCGGCTAAAATAGAACTACTGTATCCTGATAAATTCAAAAGAAAATAAACGGAAAGTTTCAAATGCCCAACGATAAATTCAAACAATTTGATGAACTTTTTGGCATAGGTAGAAAAGTAACATACGAGGATTTATTTATTGATCCCGAAAAGGTAATTACCAAAACAGAACCAGTTACCTATGATGAACTGTTTTCTCAACTTGCGCAACCATCATATCCAGAGGACTATCCACAACCCGAAGCTAAAGAGAGTTTAGTTGATAAGCTATTGACTAATGTTGCCAATGTTCAATTTCAACCAACCATTGTTGAACCGATTACAACTAAAGTGTATCCGTTCCAAGATGAACTTGAGGAAATAGCATTTACAAAACCTGAATGGTTCGAGACTTATTCTAAATTGCGCAAAGAAGGACTATCAGACCCCGCTGCCAGAAGGATTGCAGAATATAAACATGCCCCAGAAGTAACCCCAAAGTCGCTGCCAATGAAAATGAAAAAACAGTTTGAAGAGGGAGTCGCCTCTACTGACATTGCACACATGATGTATGATGTGTCGATAGGAGGTCGTGATTATGAAGAGGTGAAAGCGATAAAGAATGAATTTGAGGAGTTGAGCAAAAGAAATAAAGTAGAGGGCAAGAATTTTATAGAGAGGGCTTTAATTTCCACTGCGGAGGTAGCGGGGCCAATGGCGGCGGGTATAAGCCAGGGAATGGCTCTTGGCTCTGTGGCAGCGAGTGCGGCTGTTGTGGCAGGTCAAGTTCCTCCATTGACATTAACTCCAGAGGAATTAATTACTGCACCAATAGCATACGCAGTGGGGGCAGTGGTTGGTCCAGCAATGTATTGGTATAAGCAAGGCACTGGAGATATATATGATGCGCTTAGGAATAGTGGTGTTGAGCACGACATAGCATCCCCAATTGCCAATATTGCGGGGATACCATACGCTGCAATAGAGTTTTCGCAAGTCGGGAAAATTGCCAATCCTATTTTAAAAAGGTTGACTGGGAAAGGAATAAAAGAAATAGTTGCAGCAACTGTTCCAAGGATACTTGCTAAATATGGGGTTAAATATGCAAAACAAGTTACACATGAGGTTGGAGAAGAAATACTGCAAGAAGTCGTTCAAGTTGCTTCAGAGGAAGTTGGAAAGGAGATAAGCAATAAATTAAAAGATACAGATTTAACACGTGGAGATATAAAAGAGACCATAGACAGACTTATCGAAACTGGGAAAAAGTCTGTTACTCCGATGGCACTTTTGTTGCTTCCTGGGCAGGCTACAAATATGGTTTCGGGGGCATCGGGGGTACAAAAGTTTAATAAAAGTGTGGAAAAAATAACAACCGGGATGGGGATTGACAAAAAAGAATCAAAAGAAATTGCCAAAAAAGTTATTATTGATATTAACAAAGGTGAGGATGGGAGAATATCATTAGCTAAACATTTACAGGCAACCGTTATTGAGAAACCAGAGGCTGTTACGAAATTAGTTACTAAACAACCAGAACCCCCTCTTGTTGAACCTGTTATTGAGAATTTTGAGCAGTTTAAAGCAGCAGAATTGGAACGAATCAAAGATGATGCAGAGGCGGTTAAGAAATTAGAAACGACTCCGGTGGAGTATATACAGGATCAAATAAATGAACTAAACGAACTTATCGAAGCCGATTCTATTTTAGAAAAAACTTATGCGCCAGAAAAGGTACGGCTAAATATGATATTGGAGGATTACAATGCCAGAATTTTACGAAAAGAAGAAGGCGGAATTTCTGAAGAAGGGATACAGCCTGAAGTCAGCGAAGAAGCACGCCGCGATGCTGAACAATTGGCTGCACAAAAAGCATCCGAACAAATTCCCGTCAGTCCACCGGAATTACGACCGGAAGAAGAATTACGGAAACCGACTGAGGAAGAAATTAAAATAAAAGAACAGGAAAAAGGATTTACTAAAGGCGAGTTAACACCCCCATCGTTTTATGCAAAGAAATTATCATCGGGTAAATACAGAGTTTTCTATACAGGGACTAACAATGAAGTTGAGATTGCAGGGAAAAAGATAACAAAAGAATTTGATACGGCAGTTGAAGCAAGAGATTATGTAAAGGTGGAATGGGTACGCAACAAAATAGAAAAAGTTACACCAGAAACTAAACCAATCTCCAAAGAACTTGAACCCTTTGCTAAGGAAGCAAGGAAGTATAGTTGGGAATCTTTAAAAGCGGAGGGTAAATTATTTAAAGGAGAGAATTTAACCCCAGAAGGTAGGATTGCTTATTTGAGAGGGATAATAGAAACAAATCCTGTAGATATAAAAGAAATAAAATATATTATTGGCGAACTTCCTTTTCCTAAAAAGGGTATGCAAGGGATGACACAGACTGAATGGCAAAAAGCATTAAATATGGCGGATAAGGTTTATATTATTGATCGTAGTAAAGCAGATGAGGATGTATTTGGTGGAGGTAAAAGAAATCTCAAAGTATTTGAGGGGAGATTTGCCGATTTCTACACCCAAGCCACCAAAGAAACAAAAGAAATCAAGTCAGAGAAGGCTAAAATACCCATTACGGCTGCACCAGAAGCCCCAGGTGAGGCGGTTGCAGAGAAACCGACCACTATCACCCATGAAGAGAGAAAACCGACTGTAGAGCCTCCTATCGAAAAAGTTAAGCCAGAGAAAAGGTTGGAAAAACCAAAAGAAAAACCAAAGGTAATTCCATCTAAAGAGTCATTAAAAATATTGCCACATAAGAAGCAACTATTGATACAAATTGATGAGGCTATTAAGAAAGCTCCACCTATATCGGAAATAACAGATATAGACCTGAAAATTCTGGCGGAAACGGATAGAGAAAAATATGATAAACTACCCAGGTTGACCTTCCAGATAGACGGCGGAGCCAGAATTATTAATGCCGAAGAGCCATTGCAGGAATTCTATAATCGTATTAAAGAAATGCCAGAAACGGTAAGTCCACCAAAAAGAAAACTAAAGGAAACTGTACAAGCCAAACAGGCTAATAGAGAGGATATTGAACAATTATTAAAACACGATAAAAAAGGTTGGTTTACCGATGGTAAGGTAATGATAAAGGGCGAGGCTCCCAAGCGATTGAAATATGACGAAACAAGAAAGTCAATTACGGAAGAAGATATTGATAAATCTTCAAATGTGCCATCTAACCCAGCAGAAAAACTGTATTATTATGTTGATGCTCATGGTAATTACAAAGATGTGATCATGGTTTCAGCCGACAGATTACCCCCGGTGAAAATCGAAGGAAAGAAAGCACAAACTAATGTGGTCTTTAAAACATCTGATGGTAAATATGTAGTTTTTGATCAATTCAAACTAAACGCCATTGAGAATCGTTATCCCAACGCAAAATATAAGATTGGGGATGATGGGATGTTACACGCATTTGATAAGAACAACAAAGTCGCTTTATTGATGCCACGTGCTTTTGGGGTTTTACTAAAAGAGCCTCCTTTAAGAACAGAGGCAGAACAAGCAGGGTTAATCGGGAAAAAGGAAGCTGGAAAGCAGATTGAAACAGAGGAGCAAGCAAGAGAATTATATAACGAAGAACAAGAGATTTTAGATAGATTACCACAGAATATCGGGAAAGCAAAGGAGGAAGGAAAATTATCTAAACAGCAACTTGCACTTTTGGATCGGCTTGATGAAATTGAAAAAGAGATGCCCTATAATCATCCAATTAAAGTAGAATTACAAAAAGAAGCACAAGAAAAACATGCTGTAAAATTAGCTGAATGGCGTGGCAGAAATAGAGAAGAAGCCAAAAAGAAAGTAGCAGATGCTGGTTTTAAAGAAGGGGATAGGGTTGAACTTTTTGTATCTCCAATGTTGCCTAACATGGCAGGATTGAAATATACGGGTATTGTGAAAATAGGTTTAAATGGTACTGTATTTGTATCGGCAAAATCTCATCCAAAAGCTAAAACAGAGAAGTTTGATTTATTTTCTAACCGATGGAATAAAGTACAATCCACAGAAGTAAAAGAAGGAGTTCCAGAGAAGCCAGCGAGTAAAGAGCCGTGGGAAATGACGAAAGAAGAATTTAATAAAGAGGTAAATGAATTTTCATGGTTTGATAAAAGACAGGGAAAGAAAGTAAATGTAAAGAAGATAGGTGGTAGATGGACTTATGCGGGTGGTAAAGTAAAAACCCCGAAAGGGATAATTGGTAAATATACTACGTATCCAGATAATACTCAGGCTTATTTAATGTATTTGGAACAAGCCGTATCTGAAGACAAGCCAATACCAACAGAAATATTGAAGAATTATCCTGAATTAACAAGATCAAAAAGAAAATTAAGAAAACTTCCAACGGCTCAAAGTATATCTGATTTCCAGATTGGACGAGATATTGTTAAGCGGCGTGGGGATCGTGTATTTGTAGTTGATTCTTCTGGAGAACATGCAGATATAGAAGTTTCTGGAGATACGATAACAAGTGAAAACATTGATAATCTCCGTAAATTGAATGCAGAACAACTCAACAGGATGGAACAAGAAATAAAGAGAACACCTTACCTATCTGTTGAAGGAAAAGCCGAGCGACTTGATGTTATCACTGAAATTAAATCAGAGGGCTCTAAAACAGAATCAAAAATAACCGAGCCAAAGAAAGAACTGGAAAAGCCAGAACAGGATAGGATTACTGGAAAAGTTGATGACTTGATTACCAGTATCCAGCAAGCCAAAGCAGAAGGGAAGTCTTTTGACGAGTGGGTGAGGGGGGTAAATAGAGAAGAAAAAATACCGGGACAGGTATATCAACCGAGGGGATTACAAGATGCGATAGAGTTGAGAAAAGAGGGGGGAAGTTTAGCTGGATATGATTTACGAAGCCAAATAGAATGGTTAGGTGGAGAAAAACCAACGAAAAAACTTACTCTTTATAGAGCAACTCCAGAAGGTAAAAGTATTATGCCCGGAGATTATGTAACCAATGATTTAAGTTATGCCCAATCCCACATTGGATCAAATCTCGGTGGTAAGGGAAAGATAACAAAGATTGAAGCAACTCTTGATGATATTTTCCCAGCAGATGGCCCGAAAGAATTTTGGTATGCTCCCAAATATATTGAATCTCTCAAAACCCGCTCCCAACTAAAAGCAGAATGGGATAAAATATATCCTACTAAAATAAAATCTTTTGATGAATTGGTTAATCAAGGTTTAATAAGACCGTCAACATCTGCTTTTGGGCAAAAAGCTGGAAGATGGCAATATCGTAATGAAGAAGGAATCTTTACTGTTGCCCCAAATAAAGAACTGGCTATTCAAAGAGCAAATGATGTTTTGGCTAATAAACAAGAATCTAAAACTGCAAAAGTATTTCAATATACAAAAGAGCGTTATCCATATTTGGAAGATAATGAAATTGAATTACTTAACCAGTATAAAGAAGGCGGCGAGAATTTCAAGATTGAAAACAAAGATAAAGTTGGTGAAATCTATAAAAAGATAGATGTTACCGAGAAAGCAGAGAAAGTAGATTTTGTTACGTCCACTATTAATGAGGCTCAAAATGGTGTTGAGCTGTCATTTAAATCAAGACCGGATGAAACAATTATCAAACAATTAAAATCTAATGGTTTTCGATGGAATTCGAAAAAGAAAGTCTGGTATAGAACTAAAAGTGCGGCATCATTAATGTATGCTGAAGAACTAAAAGACCGCTTAAATATAATTACTGAAAAACCAGACACAGAAATTCAGGAACAACGAGAATTATTACAAGAGGGATATGTTGAAGAACGAAAACAATCTGTTATTGTATATCGGTCAGAAGGAGAAAAACAATTATTAGAAAAAAGTACAAGTTCTGTCGATAATCTTCTAGGTAAGCATTACACACAGAGTAAAAAGGTAGCAGAAAAATTTGCTGCTAATCAAACAGGCAGAAAAGTAATTCGTAAAATATTGAAATTCAATAAACTTATTACTACTACAGATTATAAACTGCATCAACACATGATGCAATTTGCGATAAAAAATAATCTTGTTACAAATTCTGGCTATCTGAATGATATTATTAAGCTTGGCTTAAAACAATCTCACTATAACTCTTTACAAGAGGCATTGTTTGATAATTTAAAGATTTCTGCTGAAGATTTTGCCAAACAATATCGTAAATTCCTGATAGAAAGGGGATTTGATGGGATTAAATATAAAAACACAACAGATTTTAAAGAAATTGACAGATATGATTATATAGAATTCCCTAAATCAGAAATTCAGGAACAACGAGAAACAGAGAAATCATTAATATCAGAAGAATGGAATCAAGATGCGATTGATTTATTGAGTAAAGCAGTTCGTGGTATAAAAGTTGTGAGTGATCCTACTGAATTTGAGAAAACATACCGTAAAATAAATAACCTCCCACGGCAACAACCATTGGTATCCAGTGAGTTGCCATTGGGGTTTTATTCTCCTACTACTAATGCAATTTATATCAATCCAGAAAAGGCTAATAAACAGACTATATTCCATGAATATGCCCATCCGCTAATGAACTGGATAAAGCAAAACGATCCATCATTATATCATGAAGGTATTGATGCGCTTAAAGGTACTGGATATGAAAAACATATAACTAAATATGGAGAAGATGAAGCTATCGTTTATGCGATTGGAGATAAGGGTGCTCAAATCCAAGATCAGGTAAAGCGTAATAAATTTTCAGCATGGATTAAAAAAGTCTGGATGCAAGCTCGTATTGCTTTCAAGCGATTATTCAATATTGATTTTTCGTTAAATGAATTTACCTCAATGGTTTCTTATGCGATGCGTTCCGAGAAACCGATAATGCCAATAACTCAAAAGCGATTAGTTAAACCAGGATTTATGTATGCTGGTGAACATGCTACGACTGCTGATTTCGGTAATTTGGAACGTGCCAAAACAATGAATGCAGAAAAACAAGATAAACAAATTATCTGGCAAACGACAGGTTGGTTTAAGGGACCTGATAATAAATGGCGTTTTGAGATAGATGATAATGAGATGGAACTTAAAAAAGAAAGTTTGAATCCTAATTATTGGAATAAAAATACAGAACGAATTGAACAAAGATTTACTGGACAATTAGGGGATATTATAAAACATGATAGGTTATTTAAAAACTATCGGCAATTAAAAGAAGTAAGGGGTTATCTTAATGTCCATCCAGATTATGAAAAAAAGGGAGTGTTTGTAGTTAATCCTTCTTTTAGTATAGTTAATTCTTATATTGAATTAAAAGCACCAAACGAAGAAGAATTGAGAGAAGCATTGGCTCACGAAATTCAACATTGGATTCAAGATTATGAAGGGTTTGCCAGAGGAACCAACATAAGAGAAAATATAACTAATATTGGTCACTATAACGATACTGTTGGATTATTAAACGATACAAAGGATAAAATCTCTGGGGTACAAAATTATCTCAAATGGACTGAAAATGAAAGCGAAAAAAAGAAACGGTTAAACGAGCTTACCTTCCATCAAGACAAATATGATGAAATATATATCGAATTGAAAAAGATTGTCAAACCTGCATATCAAAAATATTTAGCAAATGCTGGTGAATTTGAAGCGAGAGACGTGTCCAGTCGTATTGATATGCCGAAAGATTTAAAGTTTTTGATTCAACCGTATTCCAGCGAAGAAAGAGATTTTAAAGATTTAATTATAAAAACAACAGGCGAGAATGCTGCAATATTAAGCGTTGAAATGGAAGACCTCTTTATAACCGAAATGCGGGAAAAATATCATGCGGGAGCGTATGAAGACCAGTCAGAGTTTCTACAAGAATTGGCGAAGGAAAAACGACATTTTACCGAAGTAGCAAGAGCAAAGAAATATTGGAACGAAATAATTGCAGATAAGGCTGAACCACCCCCTAAATTGCCGTGGAATTTGCCTGATGAAGTATTATGGCAAAAAGTTCAAAGAAAACTACAAGACAAATATAGCCGAACGGGGCAATTAATAAAAAAGGCAAAAGAAGAAGGTGAAGTATTTACCGATGAATTAGACATTAGATTACAGCAAGAATTATATATTCAAAAGGCTGCAGATAAAATTGAGATATTCCAGAAGAAAATCACCAATGGCAAAGATGGTTTACTTGAGAAATTAACCGATGCCGGTATAACATGGCAAGATTTGTCACTCTTTATGTATGCCCGACATGCCGAAGAACGTAATGAAACGATTCGGGAACGTGATCCTGAAAATAACGCTGGTTCAGGCATGACAGATCAGGAAGCTCAAAAGATACTTGCTGAATTCGAGGGCAAGGGGATGGAAATATGGGCTGACAGATATTATAAAACTATCACCAAGCCCACATTAGACATACTTTATGAAGGTGGATTGCTAACTGATCAAGAATACGAAAACTATACACAAGGTTGGAAGTATTATGTGCCATTAAAAGGCATAGATAAAAAGCAAACATATAGAATGCGGGGCAAAGGTTTTTCTGTCGAATACAAAGGCATTATTAAGGCAAAAGGAAGACATTCATTAGCAAAGAACGATCCATTTGTTCAAGCTATAATGGATCACGAAGATGCTATTATTAGAGCAGAAAAAAATAAAGTAGGGCAGCCGTTTTATGATTTTGTATTGAAACATCCCTCTGATATGTGGAAAGCGGAAGGTAGAAAGAAACTTCCCACTTATAATAAACATGGTGAGGTTGATTATTTCAGAAATGTTACACAAAGATTAGCTGATGATGAGATGGCAGTATGGATAAAGGGCAAACAAAAAGTAATTACTATTTGGGATACTCCGCTTTTAAATGCTTTTAAGAATATGGGTGTTGAAAAAGGGTGGAAAGCTCTTCGTGCAATCAACGCCTATTTGAGAATGACCGCCACGGTACTTTATCCCGAATTTATGTTAAGTAATTTTGAAAAAGACATACAAACAGCTTTAATTAATCTATCAGAATATGAGATCAGAAATTTGAAACGTAAGGTAGTACGTGATATTCCTCGTGCAATGGCTGGGATTTGGAAAGATATTAGAGACAAACAGGGTAATAATTGGACACAAATATTCAAAGATTTTAAAGCAGATGGTGGGAAGGTTGGTTGGATAGATTATAAATCATTGGAAGAAAAGACTGCTGATTTTGAAAAAAAGGTAAAGAATTATAAAGAAGGCAGTGGTCCATTAAAGCCATTAAAATGGACGAAAGACTTTGTAATGGATCTAAATGATGTAATTGAACAAGCAGTACGTGTTTCAGCTTATAAAAATGCTATTGAAGGGGGAATGTCAAGACCACAAGCCGCTAACCTTGCCAAGAACCTAACAGTTAATTTCAACAAAAAGGGAGAATGGGGAGCGTGGCTAAACACTGCCTATTTATTTGCCAATGCTGGGATACAAGGGCCGGCAAGAATAGTAGTTGCACTTGCAAGAAGTAAAAGAGTCAGAAAAGTTGCTGTGGGATTGATTCTATGGTCAATATTGTGGGATTATCTCAATAGACTTTTGGGCGGTGATGATTACGAAAAAATAGATGATTATATCAAAGAGACAAATCAGATTTTTATGATACCAGGTACAGGAAAACATCTCAAATATAAATATGGTTACGGATATAATGTATTTAATGTTATCGGATTAGCTATAAGTAATGTAGCACATGGTGAGGACCCATTTAAACAAGGTGTCAGGGTTTTAGCAAATACTGTTGATAGCTTTAATCCATTCGGGCATAGTGGTTCGTTGGGTCAGTTGATTTCGCCAACTGTTGGGGATATTTTTCTCCAACTATATGAGAATAAAAACTGGTTTGGTGCTCCTATACGTAAAGAACAGCCAGCGTATGTTCCCAAAGTACCAGAATCACAACTTTATTTCAGATCAGTTAATCCCTATACCAAAGCATTGACAACATGGTTAAACAAATTAAGTGGTGGCTCGGAGCATGAACGAGGATGGTTGGACATTAACCCTGAAAACATAGATCATGTTATTGATTTTCTGGGTGGCGGCACGGGCAAGTTTGTAACACGGTCTATTGGCACGGCATGGACATTAATAGGTGAGGGGGAATTGCCACCACTGGAACGGATTCCGTTTGTTCGTCAAGTAATAGGTGAACGTTCTGAATGGATGGATCAAAAGAAAGTGAATGAATACATCTCTGAATCAGGACGAACTCGATTTAATGATAAGCAAAAAGAAGATTTTATGTCTTCTCTAAAAACTCTCAAAAAGGAAAAGAAAATAACATTAGAACAGTATAAACGAAGAAAAACGATGTTTTTTAACTCACAAAAAAGACTGGGCAAAAAGACACTACAAAGAAAATAACTTGATTCTTTGGTTTAAATTCGTTATATACAATTAAGATCAAAGATAAATTGAAGGAAAAGGTGAAACCATGAAACGATACTTATTTTTAATATTGCTGTTAATGCCTTGTTTAACATTTGGTCAATTGCGCAATGACGGTTTAAGGGAAAAAACGTCTTCCGCAGTCTTAGGCAATATGACAGTTACAGGCACAGCTTTGCTTGAGGATTCTTTGAATATAGATGGGACTGTAATCTATAGCCCAACTACACAGAAATTCGGCATTGGAACAACAACACCAGGGGCAGTATTGGATTTACAAAAGCCAGCAAGTGGTGATATTTTAAATATTTCTAATAACAACAGCGGGGGCTTGGTGACAGTAACAAATACTGGCTCCGTCGGCATCGGGACGACGGAGCCAACGGGCAAGTT
>Ga0100394_1003198_pt1 | contig 13470 bp, 7 predicted proteins | sample CryGeymeta201518_FD_81549 | JGI IMG/M metagenome (GOLD analysis project Ga0100394, IMG submission 81549) | Groundwater microbial communities from Crystal Geyser aquifers in Utah, USA - Crystal Geyser metaG 2015-18 | ecosystem: Environmental > Aquatic > Deep subsurface > Groundwater | place: USA... | reverse complement strand
ATCAAAGAAAAAGGAGTGTTGGTGCGGCTTGCAGTAGTTTGTCTGTAGGATCATGTTGTTGTCATCTGCTACAAAAATGGGGAGAATATGGAGTGATTGTGATTCTTTCATTAGTTTTAAAGTAGGATAGCATTTCTCTCGCTGTTTAAGAGTCGAGAAAACGGTTTTAAAAATTATTGCTATTATTCTCATATATTTTATGGATTAGTACTCAATATGATCGCTAGACATCTGCAGATGTCGAGGAAACGGCAGCGGAAGAGTGTTTATGACTGTCAGGGCTGCTGCTAGCAAGGTTCACATCAATTTCTGAACTCTCTGTCCCGTTCGATGCCATCTTGTTTGCATTGGCAAGAAACATGCTTGTTAGCTTCTTTACGCTGCCAGATTGAACACTTAGGTTGCCAGTGGAAGATACTTCAGAGGGTTCACGGCTATCAGAAACTTTGAGACCGGAAAACATGTCCTTGTTGCGACTGACAATCCCTGTCTCTAGAGATGCTTCTTTCGCAGCATCAGCAGAAACCGCGGAACCAGCTCGGTTGGCTCGAATGGTTTCCTTGAGTGTTTCCAACTCATTCTTGGTGACTTCCATCAAGGCAGCCGACGATGCAGACGAGTCCCAGGAACTAGAGGGACTCGCGTTGTTCATATCTTCTTCTCTGGATTCTCTGGTAATCGTGGAAGAAATATTTTCGTTGACAGGCGAAGATTTATCCGCATGGCCTTGGTTGGCTGGTTGATTATTGAACATAGTGTCGATATCAGCAAACATGTTATCAAGCAAAGCTTTTGCTTGGTCAGCAACATTGAAGTCGTTACATTTTTCGGCGACTTCTGAAGATTTGACTTGACTAGTCGCTTCGCTAGCTTGTTTTTGCGACGGCGTAGTGTCATCTATGGCTGGTTCGTCCGATGCTTCTACTTTTATATTCTCCTTGCTCGAGACAATTCTATCTGCATTCGCTGCTGTGTACTTTTCACTTTGTTTGTACGCACTGGTCGACGAAGGAGACGAGGCTTTCGCACTTGTTTCAACGTCAGGTACTGCAAGTGATAAGTCTTTGTGGAATTTGAGTCTCTCAAGTTCAGCTTCAAGCTCGTCTATTCGTTTCTGCTGAGCTTTCAGCTTTTCGTCGGTCAGCATTTTGGCTTCGATGGCCTCCTTGAAGCCAAATCCTCTTGCAGCTTCTTGAATCTCACGAACACCATCAGATCCAGTCCAGACCGATGCTTCACCGCTCGAAACTCTTGACAAATTTGCATACATGCGGCGAGGATCAACGTCCGCAATGTATTTTTGCATGTACTCAAAGTTGTCGTCCAGGGAAAAGTTTGATGAAAGAGAAAGAGCATCGCAAAGCACTCGCACATCCTCGACTATGGATTCGTGGTTCAGCGAGTTGTCAAGCCCTTGGCAAACTGGCTGCCAGGAAGGTGGCACGTAGGGGTGTGCGGCTTCAAATATTAATTTGACGAAACCTGGAACTCCATCAGCAACAGCCCTGGCATACCTGGCGCACATGTACATGAAAGGTAGTCCTCGCAGGGCAAGTTCTGCACGTGCAGACGATTGTACCAGGCAAGGGAAAGGGGCCGAAGTTGGACTGATAACTGGTACACCTTGATACTCGTCCACAAGGTATAGTAGCACCTTTGATGCATCATCATAGCACGCCAAGAAATCCTTGATGTGCTCATCAACGAGCTTAAGTCCAACGGAGACAGGCTGCGAACGAAATTCTTCGACGTGTTGGGAAGCCAACTGAGAAAAAATTGATTGGAGGCCAGAAAAGGCGTCTTTGTCCAAATTCATCGATTCTAGCAAAGTGGTCGAGGACCAGTTGCCGGAGCTAGTGGAGCTTGAAACGGCCTTCTTCATCGCATTGACAAAGTGACATGCCTTACTCAAAGCGAGCATCCGCAGCCCAAGTCGCTCGGCGCGTTCAACGTCTCGCTTGGAAGGAGGCGTCAATACGCCTTTCTTGTTTCGAACGAGTTTATAGGGAAGCGTGATGAAGCTGCAAGGCATTCCCAAATGGTCTGCACTTCTCGACAGAAACTCAGGAAAGAGAGCTGTCGGTGTCAAGTGAATTCTCGTCTGAAAATCGAAGTCCCAACATGCAACCGAAATAGTGCGCTCCTTCAACCAGCCTTCCTCGGATTTTTCGCTCACATTATTGTCCAACCACCTCCTGTAGGCAATACTAGCATTTCGACGCTTGTCAATAATAATACGAGTCGTAGCGGCATCAATGTCACTGAAAAATGGATGAGCGAGTACCGCTTCCATGGTCAGCGATGCTCGCTTCTCGTAGGGGGAAAGCAACCGCAAAAGGATGTCTTGAGCCAGAGTGTCTTCTACGTACTCATAAATCATTGCCTCCGCAGATTGCATATTCCAGTCACAGATCTCTTTGTAATTGAGAAGATGGCCAGTCCTTGCATTAGTTGGAAACAACGGCCGTCCTGAGCTGCATAGCATAAATAGCAGCTGTCCAAAGGACCAAATATCAGTCGACTCTCTTGCAGGAAATAATTTGTAGGGAAGAGGGGGGAGCTCGACAGCACTTTCTTCGGCAGTCCCTTCCCCTGGAACAAAATGACACCTGATCACATACGAAGAGCCAGTGTGGAAGTCAACAACGGGTTCCACCAAAGAGCGGTCAATGCAGGCGCCGTACTCTTTGTCAACAGCGTCCCAATAGGCCTTATACTCTCGCAAACCTTCCTGGTCCAACTTGACGAACATTTCGGGCGGTAAAACTGAAGAAGAAAATTCTGCCAACCCTTGTGTAGCAACTTTTCCCATGTAGGAGTTGCAGTCTTGCAGGCGGCTTGCGCCAGAAAGATTTGTCAATGCCCAGTGTTTTCGGCCCTCTTCAATTTCTGCGTCTTCCATCGGGGGAAACAAAACAATGTTCCTCATGGCGACGTTACCGTGAATGATTCCTTTGTTGTGCATCGAAGACAACGACTTGCCAATTTGACTGCAAATCTCTCTCGTCTCCTCCATACCTTCCACTCCATGCCGAAAGAAATAGTCAAAGAGGTCACCATAGTTGCTGTATGGAAAAACTAGGGCGTAAGGGTAGTCTGTTAGACAGATCGATTCGCCAGTAGACGACATACTGCCATTTCCCCCGAAAATATCAAGAGTGATGAAACTCTCGTTATTAGTATCATTCTTGTAGACCCTGTCATCCCTGCAGTCAAGACCCGTTGCATCATAGTGAGCAATAAGAGGAACAATGTGACTATCCGAAAACGCCCCCCCCTGCACTGCCACGTTCAAATCTTGTCTACATCTAACTTCGTTGTGATAGGCTTGCTTGTTCTTGGTAAAGAGAAAGCAAACACTTCGACGCATAGCTTTGAACGTTGTTCCCATATAGCCAACTTCCTCGAGAGGAATGACGCCAGTTTCCCAAACTTGCGCCTCCGCAACACCGGGCTCAAGTTCGGGTGCTTCATTGTACTCTTCCGTCGCAAATGACCATTCGGATGATCGAACTTGCACAGCTGAATTATCAGAGGAACGATTCAATAAAAGTCCACCAGTCTCGGACCGAAAATCGAAACGGCCGAGGAAATAGAATAGCTTGTGAATTAGAGCTCGGCACTTTGGATTTGCAACATCACGAAGTGTCAATCCACTAGTTCGCTCGTTCTCATCCAGATACTGCGCTGCGTAGGCAGGCACTGGTAGTGATACCACCTGTTCGACCGTCACACGAGATACTTCATCAAGAATACCTTCGACGAGAGATGCATAATTATCGGCAGGATTTTTCTTGTCGCAAAACAGCATAAAGAAGGTCAGCAAGCGCATTCCAACTTCACTGAAGCAAGGTTCTGGAGATTTCAAAATATCGGAAGCATCAGCACTATCAATACCGCAAAGATAATCCTCTTTCATTTTTCCATTTACATCTTGGCCAGGATGGTTTGGTTGGTTCTCGGTTGCTGGACGCTCAGCTGGTTTGGACGTGTCCCACGACCCTTCTTCAGCTGTAGTGGTAGCAGTTGGCTCGCCGCCAACTGCATGATTGTCTTCATCAAACGAATCAAATCGCTCATCCGACTCATCCGAAAGATATTCTTCCACACTTTCCGGACCAGAGAAGTAGTCCTCTTCGAAGTCATGGGGTTGGTCGTGCTCGTCGTCGGAAACAACGTAGCCAGTGTCAAGGTTGTCGTCGTCATAAATGGACTTTTTAGCAGCCTTTGATCCATTGCTATTGCTCTTGGGGATTTCTTGGTTGCTCTTCCTGTTCTTGTCAGGCCGTTTGCTCTTGCAAGATTTTTTGTTTTTAGGTGTAGGAGCTGGATTACGTGAGCGTTCAATGGCCTTCTTGGACAAAGGTCTTCCACCATGGTCGATATCTGGAACTTCGATGGAATTAAAAGTCGCCGTCATCTCAAGTGGTGCAACTTCCGGTTCTTTGCTCAGTTCTTGTTCTACTGCCCAATGGAAGCTGCGCTCGAGGACACTTCGATCGGATTCGGAAGTGTATCCCAATTCTGAGCGAACAACCCGTACAGATTGCATCAAAATGTCGTCCAAGTGCCGGTGTCCTTCTAAGAGAGGAGAGTAACTGAATAGCAGTTCACGAACGTGTCTCCATTCTTCTTCTGTCTCCTTGTTAATTGTTTCTTTCTGCTCATTCGTTGCCGACATTATCTTGGACTTGAAATATTCGTGTAAATCCAATGGCGAATACTTATGCCCTTCAACAGTTGTGTACTGCTCAGCCGAGGCGGGGTATTCGGTCAGCATACGCTTAATAGTTTTGTACGGGACTGCTCCCCAACCAACCGCAATGTGGAGAGGTGTCATTCCATGCGCAAAACTTGGTGTCTGCAATAGTTTCGCAACATTGTTCGATACTAAAATTGGATCAATCAACAATTCAATTTTTTTCTGCATTACGGATAGCTTTTCACGGTGAAATGCCTCTTCCTTTGGAGACGACCACGTTTTGGTAATGGCAAGACTGGCTCCTAGTGACGGCATTCCATCGTTGGACTCCTCGAACATATTCTTGTCCAAAAGAGCGTGCAGAGGTAACTCTCCTTCGGCTGTGACGGACAAGGCACATTTTGGGTATTCTTCCACAAACAGTTGTAGGACTTCCAGGCAAGCCTGATTTCTGCAAGCGTAATGAATGGGGTAGTTACCATCTGCATCTTCCATCTTGAGTGCTAGTCGCCCATCAACATATGTGCCATGGCGTGAAGCAACATAGGCACGCAGGACGAGGCGGATTGTTTCCGGAGATTGAAGCGGGGCAATGTATGGCGAAAGCAACGCAGCATGCAACGGTGAGAGCAAACTTTCTTCTGTGGTGTGGACTAGACTTGTGGGATGTGCCTTTATGAGCATTTTGATAGCTTCTGGGCTCGATGCTACTTCCATGGCACAATGAATTGGCAAGCGTCCTTCGACGTCTTCCATAAAAACAGGTGACCTATCATCCAGCTGGTTATTAGTACAGGCGACACTTGCCGCGACACTTTCTCCTCCTCCTGCAACCGAGGCACCAGCACCAGCAGCATTGCCATGACCTCCTGCAATCAAAATCTCCAAAAGATCTAAAGGTGGAGAGAAATTAATCGTTTCTCTGGTACTGTTTGTATTTGGATCAACGAGACCACCACGGATCAAATCTAAATTATGGCGTTCCACCTTGTTGCGCATCAATCGCTTCCATTCCTGCTGTTGCATTTCTCGAACTGCATCAAACAACAAATGCAGGGGTGTTTTTTCACGCATGTCACCCATGACCAATGCTTCCATGTAATGATCTAAGAGTAAATGAATAGTGTTCATGGAAATAGCAGGATGGCTTCTTGCGGCGGTAGATGTTGTTGTTGTGCTGTTTGATAGAAAATGTTGCTGTTTGGAATGATAATGATACCGTCCCAATGTACAAATGGCCCAGTGCAGCGGCAAACGTCCAGTACTATCGGCAATGCGAGCCGATCGACTGTTCAGTAGCAATTGGACTGTAGCAGATTCGATCTTGTTCTTGTCCCACCACGTGGACGTTTGCGGATCCGCTGGTTCGCCAGTAACCAAGAGTTTGTTGGTCCCGGTGGTAGTTTCCTGTTGTGTGTTTGTTCCATATCCAGCTCCCAAATACCACGCCAAAGCTGTTCGTCCGCGTCGATCGACGAGACGTCGACAGTCCGGATATACCTGAAGCAGATATCGAAGAACATCCCTACTGGCGCCTTCCATGACGGCATAGTGCAACGGCAAAGCTCCATGACGAGAATCTGGAATCACGGCTGCACTGGAAGGTACTTTGTCTTTGACGGACGGATTTGGGACCTGGGGCAAGGGATATTCTTCGTGATGGGATGCAGGATCGTCGGTACTATTACCTGCACCGGTCGTAGTTGTAGTACTATTGGTGTTGGTCGTTTCTGGTTGTTCCAGTGCCTCAATTAAATTGGTTGGCAAATCTTGACAAAATACCTGAATCAGTTCTAGTGTTCGATACGGAGCATGATTGTACATGAATAGACAGTGCAGTGGAGTCCGTCCCGCTGTATCCCGGTGTGCCAAGGCTTCTCCGTAAACGGCTAAAAGAATGTCAAAAATTCGCATCGTTTCTGGCTCTGTCGGTGCCCTCCGACAAGCCACGTGAAGCGGTAGTTTACCACGATGGTCTGGAATACGTGCAGCATGGGGCTGTAAATGACACAGCGCAGCCACGATAGAAGCAGGTGCCGCTGCGACTGCCATTTTGAGAATGGTACTGTCTTGACGTGGTCCGAATTTGCGTTCCAAAAGTTGTTCATCCAGTAATTCGGAAGGCACCGAAAAGGGTGGCAACGGCGATTCAAAATCGGGATGTTCAATGGCACCATCCGTGGTACTGTGATTTTCTAGATACTTGAGGACTTTGTTCCAGAGAGCCTTGCAGTTGCTGTCCTTTGTGGAAGTGTTGTGTTTGCGAGAAGAAGACGACTTGTGCGATTGCTTGCTGGCCTGAATCGCTTCTTCGACCAAGTTGGCTAAGGTACCCGAATACCGTCCCATATTTGCTTGTTTTTTTTTTTGTTCTGCTTTCTCAAGTGAAACTACTTTTATATCGTATTATCGTGTGCCGTCGCTTGCTTTCCAGCTTGTGAGGCCCGAATAAAGATGTACAGTATTGAGTAGATGAGCGAGAAATAAATAAATTATTATTTTTTTGTTCGATACGATGTGCTTGCCATTAAAAAATGACACCAATCGACGAAAGTAAGTAGATATGTTCATCAACCGTCATGAAGATAACATTGACGTATCTTCCAATCCCTTCCAATCGCCAACAAGACTGAGGAGAGGTATGGTAGGTGATGTCAAGGTCAAGTGAAGAAGTGTTCGTCTCAATGATTGTTAAATTAAGTGTGCGTCCCCTTTGGCTGTCCCATTCTTTTTCCTTTCTCATCACGCGCACACACATCATCCACTCATCCATAATGAAGAAAATAATACAGTCGAAAATAAGACGAAAGCATCAGAGTGTCTAGTAGTTGTCACGATTCTCATCATCACACGCAAACGCAAAGAAATACACCCTAGAAAAGACGCATAAATTAGCGGTAGCAACAACAACCATGACGACATCAACAACAAATGATACAGTTGACCATGATTTTGAACTCATTCATAAGGATGAAATTCTCCAAGATACAATAACTACTACTGATGCTTTAGAAGCAACAACGACGACGACGACTTCTATCAGCTCAAAGAATGGTGGTGATGGTGTTGATGGTAGTGGTGGCGGAATATGGATGGGAATTGATTTGGGAACGTCCAATTGTACTTGTGCGGTTTGGGATTCGACTCGTGGACGACCCAAATGGATACGTCTTCATGGTATTGCTTCGCCTGTGCAAACGCGACGAAAGGATGGTCGCATCGTTCCTTCCGTCGTAGAAATTACCGCGAACCATAGCAGCAGCAGCAACAACAACAACAACAAAAAACAGAGTTCTTTTCCGTTGCCAGAAAATAACGATGATCTGCTCTGGAAAGATATTGTCAAGTGGAATCCGCATTTGCGTGGAACGAGTCGAACATTCTTGTCTTCAGCCAGGAATCAAGCTTTCGGAGCAGTTGTGGGATATCCAGCTCTACTACAGTCGTTGCAAAACAAAGGTTTGGTAGATGGTACCTTTCCAACTGCTACTGCTGGCCAAATATTGACCAGTACCAAACGAGTGATTGGGGTCTGTGATACGACTCCGCTCAAAGAATTGGATCCCGACTTTCGTGAGAGCTTGCCGTTTGACCTCGAAGAAACGGAAGATGGTACCTGGGTAGTTCCCATTACAATTCCAACAATGCAAGACGGTCACGAAGAAATTCTGATCTTGTATGTACGGCCCGTACATGTGGCGGCCCTTTTGTTGCGGGCGATCCGGATCAAGGCACAAACGTACTTGCAACAGACTATTTTCAAGAAAAAAATGGTTGTTCCTGGATTCGATGGGACTGGTTGCACGCTAACCGATTCCAAAACAGTTGCTATTCGAAATGTGGTTGTGGGAGCTCCAGCCTATTTCGGACAAACATCGCGAAAGATGGTCGAGGAAGCAGCTCGTCTTGCTGGGTTTGCAGGACAAATATCGACCTTGACCGAATCGACTGCGGCTGCCATGGCATATGGACTCTTTGTGGGTCCTTCTTCCAGCAACAACGCTTCCATTGAAAACAGAAAAGCCATGCTCGTCTTGGATATGGGAGGAGGCACCACAGATATTACCATTGTCAGTGATGACGTGGATCCCGTCAAACGGACACACAATGAAAGAAATATTAACAATGAAGCTTCCCACCTTCACGTGGTACTAACTGATGGTGATAATCGATTGGGAGGAGAGGATATGGACCAGGCTCTGTATCAAATGGTCCTGCAAAAAGCATGTAGCAGCTCAGTTACTACTACGGCGGCAACAACAATGACATGGAAAGAACTCCACCAAGAACTCACGAGTCAACAACGGCAATCACTTGTGCGTGCCTGTCAACAAGCAAAAGAACAACTTTGTGGTGATATGGATCATGATGAATTGCCGGAAGACTCTACCAAGGTGACGTTGCCAGTAGTTTCATTATTACCGCCCAAGACCAGAGAAGTTTATTTGACACAGGATGATCTCAACACTGCCATACAGCCACTACTGGAACGAACGGCGCAACTAATCGAGCGAACGTTGCATCGATATACTTCCAAACTAGATAGCACTTTGTCTGTTAACAGCAGCAACATTATTGACGAAGTTATTTTAATTGGCGGAGCCACACGAGTTCCAGCTCTTCGAAACATGCTACAGCAACGATTTTTTCCAGGAAAGGAGCTTTGCGTTTCCGTCAACGCTATGAGTGCCGTAGCCCAAGGAACTGCTATACAGGCGGCTATTCTTTCGCGACAGATTCCATTGCACGAAGTTCGATCGGCCATGATGTTGGACACGATTCCCCATGCTATTGGAGTCTTGGTTAATGGAGGAACTACGAGTAGCTCTGGAAGTCAACGATTTGTTGAAATATTGCCGCGTGATTCACCGTTGCCGGCAAAGAGTTTTTGCACATTTTATGTGGGAGATTTGGATCAAAAAGGAATTACAGTAGTAGCAGTGGAGCGTATTGGGGACCCTGATTGCGAAGAGTCTGTCGGTGAAGTACTGTATCAACCGTTGGGTGAGTTTACTTTTTTGCTGCATCGATTGTCGGCGCCCCAACGAGAAGCCATTTTGCAAGATCAAAACAATCCGGGCCTTCGTCCCGTAGACGTTGGGATGACACTCGACACGAATGGGGCCTTTCAGGTATCCGTGTTTGATTCGAATGATCCTGATCATTTGAGAAAGAAATCATTTTACCAAAAAGTACAGCAGCAATCCGAAGCAGAAGGTATGCTATTGTTGGACTATGTTGTCAAGGTGACCACATCGGATTGGAAGAAGGAGGGCATGACGGCCGAGGAATTCAAGTTGGTGGTGACGGCAATGCTGCTGCTTATCTTTTACATCCTGACCAAGCTTATGATTCCCAAGCACAACATTATATCAGAAGAGGACATGGCTCGAATTCTCTGATGAAGTATGAATTGAAAACTGATGGCGAAGTAGACACTATAACGTAATATTGTAGAAAACAGCAACAGCACGGGTATGTTCCTTGTGATTAGCGACTTTTTGAGCTCTAAAATTGGTCAACTCCCCAACTGACTCTCCAGATCATACATATTATAGAATAGCGCCAATATCCTGTTCGTAAAATTTGCTCCTACAAGATAAGTGCTGAAAACTGCGTAGTTTCGTTCAGAATTGAGTTGCTTTCCTACAGCAAGGGATGTGACAAGAGTGTACATGACGCCACTCTATTTCTATTTAGTATCCAGAATTCAATGGACGGAAACAAATGAATTTGCCACCAAATCGAGTCTTGCATGCATCATCTTTCAATTCCTTTGCTGTCTTCTTTTTCGCATTGGCAATTTCTCGAAGAGATCTTGCTCTTTTTTCGGCCTCCTGCGTAGAAAGATAGAGGAATGAATGAGTAACTGCATTCGTTCTGACGTAAGCACACAAATAGATGGAATGAACAAACCTTAGCTTCATCATCAGCAGATCTGAACTCAGATGCAGCTGCTCTCGCTCTTTCATCTCGAACCTCTTGTGGCTCAACATCTTCGCCGCTACTAGCGGCAGCAGGAGCATCAAAATCATAACCCCCGCTAGATTTCGGCGTGTCAAACGATGGCATGGACACTGAAGGCATTTTTGGCGCTTCAAATTTGGGTGCCGAGACTGAAAGTATACAATCGCCAAGTGATCACAACAGGGGTTAGTGTAAGTGTATTGAATAAATGGACTCGTACAACGGTCCGAAGAAAGTTGAAACGTACATGATGGTGCATCAAACTTAGGGGCACTGGGTGCTGAGACTAGAAAGCAATAACCATTCGATTCGCGCGCGGTACACAAGAAAGTCAACGTAAACAGTTAGAGAGGAATCAGAAAAGCAAGCAATTGAAAGGAAAGTGATCAACTGCATACTTACACGCCGGCATATCAGGCTTATCTGGAAGATCTAGTTTAGGCATGGAAAATTTGGGCATGTCTGGAATCTTGATATCAGGAGCTTCAAACTTCGGGATAGAGACATCAGGAACTTCAAACTTCGGAATAGAGACATCAGGAGCCTCTATCTTCGGGACCGAGACTGTGGACCGTTTAGAAAGGATTTGACGACAAGTCATTTCAGGGTAAGAAGGTTAGAAGAAAATATAGAACGACATGTAGGGAACATAAGCAACGAAATAATTCCAAAACTCACATGATGATACATCAGGCATTTCTTGAAGGTCCACTTTCGCAGGAGCGGCGGTAGCCTTATCAGCATCCTTTTGTTTGGCTCGTTCCACAGCCTCCTTTTGCTTTTCAATTTCTGCCAGGCGACGAGCTTCCTTCTCCGCCTTTTTTGCTTCAGCGGCAGCCTTTTCCTCTGCTTTCTTTGCTTCGGCTGCTGCCTTTTCTTCCGCTTTTTTTGCTTCAGCGGCTGCTCTCTCATCTGCCTTGCTGACCTTCTCATCTGCAGCGGAGGTATCAGCAGCTGGTGCAGCAGTTTCTTCTTTGTCTTCCTTAATACCAAAGGTAAAGGACGGGTTGAACGATGGAATACCAGGAGCCTGCTTTACACCGGTGGTGTCTCCTTCCAACGTTTTAGAATAAGAAGGCATAGAGAAGTCCATAGTCTCTATAGCTGCCGAGAGAACAAGCGAGGGGGCATCGACAGTCTGCGTTGGAGCGTCTGTTTCACAAAACATTTGAGAAAAGAGTGCATCAGTTTCTTTAGGTATTTTTGTGCATGCATCATGGATAAGCCCCCACAAAAACGTTGATTACTATTATTTCATCAAGAAGCATGTATGTTGTAGCCAACAAATATTCAGCAATTGTAACCTACCGTAGATTTGGGGGTTGACCATGGGATTTGCAGCCATGGCCAATTGAGCAGCCAGCGTCCAACTTGCCAGAGCAGCAACAGCAGGACCAAACCATCCATCAACGATACTCTCGGATTGTTCTTCTCGATGCCGTTCACTCAACGACGTGGTTTGTCGGATGCCGGTACTCGTGGTAGTCGACGACGGAGCGAAGGCTTGGGAACCGTGCAAAAGCAAAAAAGTGGCGAAGCAAGTAATCTTCATCTTTGGATGATTCTGAACGTGATAAAAGTCCACAGAAGAATAAGCACAAGTGGCTACAGGGTACCTGGTACGGATTATTTTGTATTTGATGTGTGATATACCAGGTACTACACTTCTACTAACTAGTTACCAGTAGTACCAGGTAGCTACTATTACATGACTACCAGGTACCAGGTACAGCAGTAGTAGACTAGCTAGCTAGTAGTAGTAGACTAGCTAGTTGCCATCGGAGGCAACATTAGCTACTACTGTCGGACATATTGATGCTCCAAACAAAGATCTTTGGGTGTCAATCTTTTCAAGTCGTACGTGGTCAAAAGATTTTAAATTAATGCCTGGGTGGATTATAATGCTGAAATGGAACAATCTGCGTCCCAATTATTTAGTGGATGACAACATTCTTCCTCCTGCTATCGACAACTAGCTAATAGTACTGCCCTCACAAGTTTTGCTAGTCTACTCAACTACTCTTAGAACCTAGAACTAGCCAAGCAAACCAACTTCTGATATGCAGATGCGCTTGTACCATCTTCTAACGTTTCGCTTTTATTTCCTTCCAGTATCGTTGCCCACTAAAGAATACAGGAGGAGCGGAATCTTTCGTTTCGCTGATTTCATCATCTTTCATCGATGGACAAATAATAATCTGATCACCGCCAAACAAAATGCATAGATTTTTAACACGTGCTCTATTCGTACTTGAAACTGGGTTCAGTGCCAGTAATGTTTGTAGCTGCCACAATGTTGCAGAGTTCCGCCATGCGCTTGCTGTATCCCGCCTCGTTGTCGTACCAGGCGTAAATTTTGATAAGGGTTCCATCAATAACTTGGGTGGACAAGGCATCAATGATAGAGGATCGGACATCGTTGGTGTAGTCTGTGCTTACAAGAGGCTTCGTCTCAAAGCCCAAAATGCCTTTCAATGGTCCTTCCTCGGAGGCCTTTTTCAAGGCAGCGTTGACTTCTTCCGTCGTGACCGTCTTGTTGACTTCGAAGACGCAGTCCGTAATGGAAGCATTCAAAAGTGGCACACGAACAGCCAATCCATTGAGCTTTCCCTTCAATTCAGGATATATCTCGACAATGGCTGTAGCACTGCCCGTCGATGTAGGACAGAGATTGACCATACCGGACCGAGCACGACGAAGATCACTTTTCTTCGTGTTGGGCATGTCCACCAAAGTTTGGGTTCCAGTGACATCGTGAATGGTGGTAATACAGCCTGTTACATTCGTTGTATTGAAAGTGT
>Ga0100394_1003193_pt1 | contig 13488 bp, 12 predicted proteins | sample CryGeymeta201518_FD_81549 | JGI IMG/M metagenome (GOLD analysis project Ga0100394, IMG submission 81549) | Groundwater microbial communities from Crystal Geyser aquifers in Utah, USA - Crystal Geyser metaG 2015-18 | ecosystem: Environmental > Aquatic > Deep subsurface > Groundwater | place: USA... | reverse complement strand
TATAAGGGGGCCGAGCAGGGCCATCAGAATGACCAATCCGATGATGCCCGTGCCGCTTTTTTTAAAGCCGATCATGACTAATATGGCTCCTAATATCAATGCCGCCAAATACGCCTCCTCAGGCAAGAACATAAGCATTGCTGCCATAGCTGGCCCCTCCCGTTTCTTAAGGTTACCTTCTTAAAACAGGCTTATTACCAATTTGTTGTATTTCCGATTCAACATCGCCAGCCGGCAGTAAATCCTTTTGGCGGATAGAAAGTGGCTTTACTGCAGATGAGGACCATCAAAAAAAGAGGACCATCAGGTAGATGATTATCGGATAAATTATTGAATCGAGAACTCCTGTTAGATACAGCCCTGAAATGGATGCCAAGAAAAGAACTATTATCAGAATAATTGAGGAGAAAGAAGGAACAGTTGCTATCTGCGCTCCCGTTGTAATATTTTGACCATTTTGAACTTCTAATGTGCCGCTTCGAAGCGTTCCTTGAAGGGCAACCCGGTCACCCGTCATTGGGCTGCCGGCTCGCAGATCTCCCTTCAAAAGACAAGAAGTAATAATGCCGTTTTCTTCCTGTAAGCGGAAATCGTAAACCCTTACTGAACCGTAACGAGTCGCAGCGCGAGTTGTAGGAATAACTCTTGCTAAAAGTTCATCAAGGATCAATAGGTTAGCAGGGCCTAGTATTCTGGTCGCTACAAGGAACACGGTAACGCTGATTATTGCCTCCAAAAGCCCAAGCACATCCCAAACAAAACGAAAAATGCAAAAGGGCAAAAGTAAAACAAAAATAAACCAAATTACTTTGCACAAAAAAAGGATGAAGTTCATCCTCCCTTCTTCCAGGTAGATGCGCATTCTTGTGATACGGCCAGTGATAGTGGGCATTGCTATCATACCTCCTGCTATTAAATTAAGGAGTTAATTTCTATTCATTTTACCCGACTGCCCCCAGGCTCATACTTTAAACAACTCAAGTTCCAATTATTATGTTTTCAGGGAGGGTTCCGCTCCATTTAAATCTACATTTCGTACCCTTAACAAGAAAAGATTGGAAAGCAGGAAGGGATCTCAGAATTCAAGTGGCGCTCCAGTGCGCTTTCCTCCTGTTCAAATGGAGAGGTCTCCTGAATTCGCTCTTCAGACAGGCTGAGACTCGCCAGTTATCAAATTGACCTTCAACATCTTCGTCTGGCTTGGGATTGGCTTTACAGTATTCGCTGCAACTAGCCACTTGACAATCCCAATGGGCACTATTTCTCTTGACTGTTGCGCATTCCTTGAAAGAGATGGAACGAAATCAAATTTTTTCTCTGCTCTAGCGGTTGCAGCTCATACATGAGTCCTTGGGGGGTGTATCTGTAACCCAGCACAACAACTTCTGTCAGGCCACTGTCAGTTCTATTATACATCCCTTTCTGCCCTGGTTCTATAACACTCACCCAGTTCTCATCAGCGCTGGTGTCCTTGTTTTCTCCCGATTCTATCCCCGTTGGTTTGATTCTCTTAACTAAAGCCCTAAACTCTTCTAATTCATGAACAGCCAGAGATTCCTTTTGGGCAGAGGCAAAATGGATTGCTTCTTCCAGAATTTCTTTGAAATTTGAGGCAAGCATCTCTGTGAGCCTTAGACTTCCGTTCGTGGCGTCGAAAATGCAGATACCTTTGCATTTCTCTGTACCAATGGGAGAGAAGTTGGAATGAAAGGATCCGACACCAAGATCCCGCGTTTGAACCCCAAATTTGTAGCTGAAGGCCTCAATAAGCCTTGTCGCCGTATTTTCAGATAGCACATGCCCAACAGAAAACCACCAACATACCCCGGTTGTTTCAAAGAACCTGTTCAGGGGTTTTTGCCAGAAATTGGAAGAAGGACCATATTCGTGCTCTTCTCTTGCTGACCCGCGTTGTTCAATAAAGCCAGTGACGCGTTCACTAACCTGCATCTCAGACTCGGCTATAAATCCTTCATCAGACTTAAATAGCTGAAGAAGTCCACCCCCAAAGCTTGGGGAAACCGTTGTAAAGGATTTGGGTTTTGTCGTCCACCTCTTCTCCCTGTGGACATATATCTCGCCTTGCCCGTATTTGAATCGGTTGACCCTGTATGGTCGGCCCATGTAATAGTAGATGGCACCCGGATAAGCCTCTCTAAGAACTTGTGCGAAAGTCAGAGTTCCAAGCGGCGATTTGAACCGGTCTCGCACCTGAAAGCTTTTTTCGATGTTCGTTCGGATGGGAAATTCTCTGTGTGGGCCAGCCTGAGCTCGCTGTTTTAGGGGATAAAGATCATTTGGAATGATCTCCGAGGGATTTATCTCATTTTCAAAAAGTTTTTTAAACAAAGGCGGGAGCGAATCAAACGGCTTTCTGTCATAATATTTTTCCTCTAATGCACCAATTTCCACTGATGCGCATAGGGCATTTGCATATTGAATGTAGCGATTTTCAAGGTAAAGCCAATTTGGCTCAACATGGCTCCGAATATAGTTCTGAAGCCCTGCCGGCCGATCTGAAATCGTCCCTCTATTGTCGATGAATAGACAAATGCCATCCCTCTTCCTGCCACCTCTGCCAAAACGCTGCCAAAAGCCCTTTAGCGAAGGAGGCTGATTCAGCAGCACAATCAAATCAATCTCTCCGATGTCGATTCCCAACTCGAGTGCGCTCGTAGATACAACGCCCCGCAATTTCCCATCGGCAAGGGATTTCTGGATCTCATTTCTGTCTATGGTTTCATATCCAGCACGATAAGGAAGAACATTAAGATAGTTCGCCATCTCTTCTTCTGGCGGGTTAGAGATTTCTTCAACTGCGTGCTCTGAGGTCACAAGATCATCATCTACGTCTTCCTCCCCTTCAGGCCGCTTAAGGGCCATCACGAGTAATTCCACCATCTTTCTCGTATCTCCAAAAGCGATGTACCTGCCCGCATCAGCCCTGGCCAATTTCTTAAGCAGAGCGACCGTGCTTTCAAACCCCTTTTCGTTCACCTGTTCAGCAAGAAGAATCGTTTTAGGCGGAATGTAAGAACTGTCTAACTCCCGCCCAAAGGACTTCGGTTGTCTGCCCGTAAGCTTATAAACAAACCCCACAGGATCATCCAATGTAGCTGTGCTTGTGACGATTTGACGTACCTTTGCAACCGCCTGCATCCGCCTGAGAAAATAGGCCATGTTTGTTCCAAAAACCCCGTCATAGATATGAGCTTCATCCAACACCATCAGGTGAAGCTTCTGCAAAAAGGCTCTGATTTCCTGTTTCCCTAAATTGCTCAAGAGCCACGCATGCGCTACGTCAGGCGTCATAAGCAGCACGCTGCTCTCACGGAGGATTCGTACCCGGTCTTCCATCGAAACCCCGCCGTCAATATATCCGAGACTGATATGCATGGGAGCGAGCATAGATGCCCATTTTTCCATTTGGTCTTGAATAAGCGCCCGCGCTGGATAGAAGACCAATACCCTTGCTGTCCCATCCCTAAGTATGGAATTTATTGCGAGGCTCATGAATACAAGGCTTTTACCAGATGCTGTTGACGTGGAGATACAGATATCATTTCCCTGAAGGCCGGCACGAACTGCTTCGGCTTGATGGGCGTAGAGACCATTCTTGTATTCTTTCTTCAGTAAGTCTAATAGCCTTTGGTCCAAATTCGGAGGTGGCGGGGCAAAGCTTGCCTCATTTCCTGGTATGATTTCCTCTGAAACGATACGAAAGCCGGTCTCTTCCGCGATTCTCCTGACTTGCTCAACTGTGAACTGCTTTTTCATGGCAACATCCCCCGTACCAGATGGATCAATGGCTGATCGTCAAAAGGCCATCTACTGCTTATCCAACCTCCTCAAACATCCTCTTCCCTCATCCGCCCAATCAAGATGGTTGTCCTGTCCACATCCAGTTGCGCCCAAACAAGCTCACCGTAGCCAGGCATATTCCTATAAAGGGGATATCAGCTTTTGCAGCATCGCCTAACTGTTGGACAAACTGCGGAATCCCGACAGCAATGATCCCCAAGTTCGATCCGACCACCTCAAACAATTCATTTTCAAATCCCCCAATAGCCCCGCCAATCCTCATCCCGCTTTTCCACCTGATCTTTTCAATCAGGTCAATAAGTTCAATCCGTTCGGCGCCATAGCGTTCCTCAGCCCAGTTTCTGAGTTGCTCCTGCAAGCGATCCACTGTGCTGGCAAGGCTCTTGATCTCTTCCTCTAAAAAGGAGATCGTTTCGGTCCCAGATGGGGCCTTCCTTGCGCAAAGTACGCTGCGATCCCAGGGCACGGAGAAGCCTGCGCAGATGGGAGAGGTAAGGCCGCTTTGTCTTGAATTCAAAGAGGAAAACGTCCCACGGCTGGTCCTCAGCCAGATTCAGCAGCCTCGAAACCGCGATCCGCTCTTCCTCAGGCTTGAAACCAAAATCGCTCTGCAGATCATGGGGGATGGACACATCCGCCAGCCGCTCCACGTTCATAGGAATGGGCCACTCCAGCTCCCGCCTCAGCAGTTCCACAAAATCCTCCTCCCCCCGCACTGCCGCAATGGCCTCCCGGGGGACAGGAGGGATATCTATCTGATGGGTCTTCTTTGGTTTTGCCATTTATCTGAAACCTCTTCTATGAACCCTCTGAGCTCTTTATGATTCCTTCAAATCTCATGGCCCCTTTGGCCTCTTTATGGCCCAATTAACCCTTCCGTCCTTGAGCCCTATGGGCGATTTATGATCCATTTGCTGACTTGAGGATGTCGGCTTTTCTATTGAATCTTCAGATCAATCAGCGTTATTTAAAATGACCCTATTGTCCCCAATATGTCCCTTTTAGCTATGGGACCTGCTCATATCGCTTTTATTAACTGATAGGGCGATGTCCTGTTTGTCTTGTTTATGCCCTGTTTACGTTTGGGCGCATTCATGTCCCGTTTGTCCTGTTTGTGTCCTGTTTACGAGATAAGACATAGTGGACGTTCCGGCCTGTTACGCCAACCTTGCGAAAGGCCCGTTTCGAAACCAAATCTTCGAGGTCCCGGGAGGCAGTACGATAAATTGTTTCCGTTAGATCACGATATTCTCTATTAGTAATCCTTCCATGAGCTTTCACATACAGGATGGCTTTCTTTTGGCGTTCCTCAAATCCGCTCCTTGTCATAGCTTCGTTTGTCAACCAATCTCTCCATATGGTCACCACGAAATAGGGACCTCTCTGTTCGAAATCGGGCTCCGGAAGTCCGGCTTCCCGGCAATCGGCGATCATATCGGTTGTGCCGGTTCCGGCTTTTTCTACATACTTGATCCGGTACAAGGGTTCGGCGATGAGTGGATTACGCGGCACTGGTCCATGCGGCTCCCGCAACCGTTCCGGCGTTAGACCCGGCGGCAGTTCGCCCGGGTTCCAGATCTCCATGCGGTCGGCAAAGACGAACACTTGGACAAAACCGTTGCTCCTGTAATCACGGTGGGCAACCGCATTGACGATCGCCTCCAAGATTACGGGGCGGGGAATCTCGAAGGTAACAGGAGCCTGAACGCTTTCGGCGCGGGTGCCGACACGGCGATCGATTTTGCCTAAGACAAACTCCACCGCCTCATCGATGACTGCGATCAGCCTACCCTCATAGGACTGCTGAGATGCGATGGGTTTTCTCTTTACCGTTCCATGGAAATGGAAGCAATGGACCTGCACGTTGTAAAAAAACCTCCGTGGATCTTTCCCGAACAGAAGGACGGCGGCGTTTGTGGGCTTTTCATCGCGCAACAGATTGAAATTCTGAAGGACCGCCTTTGGAGCCCGAGACCCTTTAAGTTTCAATCGCCCGGCGGCCTCCGAGGTTTCGATAAAGTCGGCAATGGCTTTATTGTCAATGTCCCGGAGCGTTGCCCCCTCGCAGATGCTTCCATCAAAGGGCGTTGATCGTATGGCGCCGCGCTCTCCCAGGCTCTCAACGAGGCTAGAATAGACTTCTCGAATGAGGCCTGGCGTATCCGAAAAACGGCGTCGGGTGACTTGCTTTCCTGCTTTGCGCACCAACTCGGCCATCTCAGGGCTGCGTTTGCTGTCATCATCACCCTTGACAAAAACCAGGCGCTCCCGATGGGTTCTGGTAGCCTCATCAAATTCCAGTTCTGTTGCCGACTTGCCGGCCTCATTTTTCGGCCCGTATTCATTTCCGAGAATGGCAATGTAGATATCGCATTGGCGAACCTCGCCCAAATAGATATCGTCAGGCTTGCGATCTCCTGCGGGGATGTCTTCAAAAAGGAACACCTCCGAAACGAACCGCCTGAGCAAAGGATCATTTGTGAGGAAATCCTTTATCCCGCGCCGCTCCTCCGCGAGTTCCTTTTGCACGCTGCTGATGAAAACGCTGTAGCGATTAACATCCGGTTTCTTCATGTTGGATCCTCGGTTGGGCTTGAAGAGCTGTCTTCGAGTTCATCTGAGTCTCTTACATCGACCCATGCGACCAGCTTTAGGCCGTTTTCCGCTTCCTGGCCGGTTGTTTCGGATATGCGCAAGACCTTGTGAGAGACTCGGTGGTAGAGGCTGAGAAGGTCATTCAGTTCTGCCGGGGGCAGGAAGTTCCAGAACCACATCTTTCCCCGGAGGCCCTTCTCGTCCCGGTTGTTTTGGAGTATCCGGGCCTCGGTATCCGGGTTCATGCGCCGATCCACGCGGCCGATGCGCTGCATGAGCCGGACCGGGTTCCAGTGAAGATCGTAATTGATCATCAAGAAGGCATCCTGCAGGTTCAGACCTTCGGCAAGGATATCCGTTGAAATAAGAACGCGAATGGGGCCGGCCAGGGCCTTTTGAAGGATTGCCTCGTCGTGGTAATTGTAGAATGGGGCAAAGCGTCGGATGACATCCAGCCGATCCACCTTCGAGGTGCTGTCAATCTCAAAGAGGTGCGGGATCCCGGCGGTCTTGAGTGTCTCAAACAGATATCGGGCCTTATCCCGGAATTCGGTGAACACAACCACCTTGTGTTTGCTGAGCAAAGGATCCTTCTGAAGCATTTCCAGCAGGGCCTGGACCTTGGTGTCTTGTGTTGCAGAGAGCCCCCGGAGACGGCTAAGAAAGGTTATGAGCAGTGCCATGTCCTGCTCCATGTCCGCCACCATCTCCTTGACCTTGAACAGACGCTTGTCCAGCGAGAAGTCTCTGTCCATGAAGGCCGACAGGAGGTCATCTTCCTCAACATCCTCTGCATCCACGGCCTGATCATACCGCTGGGCCATGTGCCTCTCGACCTCATGAAGCCATAACGCATTGGCATCCCGCCATTTTTCATATCGGCGCTCATCCAGTTGACGGTGGGCCGCCATGACCTTGAGCAGAAAGTCCTCGCAAGTATATTGAAAGGCCTTCCACGAACTTTCAAACCGCTTTAGCATGGTCGTGCGAACCAGACCCACTACCTGCCGCTGCCGGTTTTCCTCTTTTCTGTCTTCGACGCTCTCTGCAGGCCTTCTCGCATAGGCCATGGGGTAGTAGATGGGAAGCCTTAGGAGGGGGTCATCGCGGTCAAAGGCTCGGCGCAGGTCGCTCAGGAGCGGTCCATAGGTCTGCTGGAGCGAATAAGCGGCTACCCTGGGCGCCTGCCGCTCAGGAAATGCCAGGGTGGTCTCGGAGGATTGCTCGCGCTTTTTCACATATGTCCGGCTTCGCTGCACGACCGTTTCCCGAAACAGCGTATCGTTATTCAGGTAAACCTGGTAGGGCGTGTATTCCCGCAGGTGCCGGTCTATCAGGGCTGTCAAGGGTTCGTTGATTTTGTGGCTGGAGGCATGCAGGAAATCAAAGAGACGAGCCAGTTCCGTGCAATGCCCGTCGGTGACAGCGGCCATGAGTTGTAGGGGATGGATCAGCCCGCTTTGCGTAAACTCGGCCGAACCGATGTAGCCATGAATGCCTCCGTCACGGGTTCTGATAATATAGGCCGCGCCGTGGATCTCGTCTTTGGTGTGCACGCCTATCTGCAGCCGTCCCTCTGCGATGGCCGCCTTCACGGCATAGAGCCCTGAAACGTCGTCTGTCCGGGCCTTCTCCCGCTCGATAGCAAGGTCTTGTTTTCCCGTGTTAATCAGGGCTGGCCCCGGGTGACCCGGATGAGGTCGCGGATGTCCTATGACCATGCGGATCTGCGTGGCAAATTGCCATAGCCCCGAAAAGAGAAGGTAACTCGCGATCTCGAAATCTGAGGTGATAATGTCCACCATCTCTGCCTCGGGCAGCAGCGTAAGAAATTGGCCCAGAAAGCGGTTCCGGCGGGATAGATTAGTTGTGAGGGTGGTTGGCTTTTTTCTATAGCGGGCCTTGTCATCGGCGATCTGTTCCCCTTGTGGGGCTGGCGCTTCTGGTCTGGACGACGCTTCAAGCACCTGGCGAAAATCATCGAGAAGATCAGTGGGCGGAATGCCCCGCATGGCATCAGCCGCCATATGTCGGGCGGATTCCATGTCATGGAATTCGATGGCCAATCTTGCTGCATTGAGATGGAGAAATGACCGGATCGGTTCAACCTGCATGCCCGGCTCCAGCATCTCTGCGACCTGCTTTTCCTTCTGGAAGGCAGAGGAAAATAGGGTTGTTGCCGCTATGTTATCGCCTTCAAGGCGGGCGGTCTCCGCTCTGGATGCCTCCGTCTGGGCTTCGTGATGTAGCCTTGCGGCATCTCGGCCGAGGCTGTTTCCTAACGAACGGATGAACTTGAAGTCATTAGGGTTTCCATATATTACAGGTTCACCAATTCTTAACTCTTCCTTGAGCCCTTTTTTGCAATAGCCCTCTCTGTCTATAGGCAACTCCATAATTATTCCCCAATTCTAATACCGATTATACACCTTCGGGAGACTTCGTTCGACTTAAAACAATAACGCAGCAGTTAGGATGCGCCGCTCAAATATTCTAAATGTGTTTCCTGCATTAAGGGCAGTTTATAAGTGCCATGGTCCATCTCCTCCTTTGCCTTTCTGGAGAGCCATACTTGCTGGAGATTATACAGCCAGAGTTTGACAGATACGGTCAAACTCAGACAATGATTTTTGCAGTTTTCATATCAAACAGATTTTGTCCGGTTGCTAGCGCCTCCTAACCATCAGGAACCTCACCGCCATGAGACAGGTACTCATACAAAGCAGCGCCATTCCCCAATCGGATACCGCAGGCACGGGCAAAGGATCCGATGGCTTAAACAAGAGGTATAATGTGCTTTCCTTTTGGATGTTATAATCGGAAAGGGTTCTGCCATCCTCTAGCTGTTTTCCGGCAAAGATCAGCCGCTGCTGCTCAGGGGGGATGCCTTCCTTATCCTGAATCTTTTGCTTAACATTTTCTATGGAGTCAGATGACTCAACCTCCAAGGTAATCGTTTTGCCTGTGGGGGTCTTGACAAATATTTGCATGGCAGCGGCTTCCTGTGTTCCTAATAGAACAAGGGCCAACGCAATACTGAAGAACTACGGCTCATCCCCACTTTCCGCAACGTCGCTGTCTCCTTTGCCTATGAACTTTTTCAAAGGCACTGGAGGTCCATCACTAATTTTGCTCAATTCTTGCTTCAAGTCTTTGGAAATCTCCAAGTCAATATTATCGCCGTCGCTGCTTTCCGCATAAATGTAATTGAGCATATAGGCTCGTGGTATGTCTTGCGCAACAAATCGTACCCGGCATCGCGCAATTGAACAAGGAAATCGCGCTGCACATCAATGTTGTTGAAGATCAGTTGTATTTCTTATCCCATGACACATCCACAAACTAATGCGTCGAATCAGACGCGTCTGCAGCTTAGATGGAGTTAGCCAAGACAGCACGGTTGCCGAACGGCTTGGTTAAGCAGCGGGAATGAAGCTCCAGAGGAATTCCCGTCGCCTGACCAAAGTGTTGGACTAAGCCGCTACACGGCAGAAAAAACCTCATAAGTGTTTATAACTCCCGGTGTTGCCCAATTCCGGACAACAATAAAACAAGCGGAGTATGGAAAAAAGCCAAGAAGAAGCGATTTAATGAGCCTTATCAGCGTCACCTGCGCTCTCTCAAATTGCGGGGCAAAGCTCAAGAGACTATTGATTCATCAATCTCACGGTATAGGAGTGGATTTTTGACTATTCCTTCGATCCCGCACTCTACCTCAGCATAAAATGCCGCAGCCAGTGAAGGGCTTTTCTCGAAATAATACAGTACCGCCTGCTCGAATTCAGCAGTATAACCCATTGCCATCCGTAAGTTTATAGGCATTGGGACGAGCTTTAGCATTGCGCAGAGCGGTGTTTGTGAGGCTCATGACGGTATGTCCTCCTGATGTTAGCCGACATACCGTCATTTTTTTTTGGCTGTCAATGGTTTTTGGCGAATTTCGGCGAACTACTATGGAGATTTAAAAGTTGATTTAAATATATTATCCGGACTTCTACGGTTTTCTTTGGACTTGCAAGGACTTGCTAGTGGTGGAGGCGGCGGGAGTTGAACCCGCGTCCGAAAACATTCGACCTAGGCGTCTACATATTTTTCCGGATTATCAGTTCTCGCCCATCGGCTACCAACCCGGCAGGTCAACCTCAGGGCAAGCCTGAAAAGATCTCGCCTAACCGATTTCAGGCAAATCGGATCAGCCAGCCTGCTAGTCGGCGCCTCGTCTGTTCCCGCAGGCTTGGAGCAGGGAGACGCTAGCCCTATGCGGCTAGAGCGTACGCATAATCGTCTGCGTTTGTGTTTAGCCCACCCGTTTTACGAGCAGATGGAACCTCGATATGCAACCTAGACCTCAATTATTCCCGTCGAACCCAGCTCGCCCCCGGGATTTATAAAAGATATAACATTATGCACTGGAAGTCAATGTCTCTGTTCTTTTCTTGCCTGATCCATCTCCTTCTTAAGTTCCTTTTCCTTGAGTACCTGCCTCTTGTCGTATTGCTTCTTTCCCCTTGCAAGTGCAAGCTCGATCTTTGCGAGACCTTTCTTGAAATAGACCTTGGTCGGTATGAGGGTGTAGCCCTTTTCTTCTGTTTTGCCGATAAGACGTTTAAGCTCTGATTTATGTACGAGTAGTTTTCGTATTCTGATCGGATCAAGCTCCAGGTGATGGCTGTGTGGATAAGGGGTAATATTCAGTCCATGGACAAAAAGCTCCCCTTTCCTGATCCTGCCATAGCTGTCAACAAGGCTTGCACGTCCTTCCCGGAGTGATTTGACCTCTGATCCGGAAAGGATCATGCCTGCCTCCATAAACTCATCGAGAAAATACTCGTGAGATGCCTTGCGGTTCTGGCACACGATCTTTATATCGCTCTTTTCCTGATCATGGTCTCTTTTTGGACTCACCTTGCCCCCCCTGAAAGATCGAGGATTCCCTCTTCACCGAGTTCGGGGAGAAGTTCGCTCATGGTTCTGAGAAGATGTTTCCGAACCTCCGTTGCCGTCTTAAGTGTCATGACCTTTTCAAGGTCATCGCGCGCGTCCTCAGAGGATATGGTGCGGGCGATCTTCTTGATTAGCGGTATCACCCTCGCGTTCATGCTGAGTTGATTGATTCCCAGGGCTAGCAAGGCCGCCGTGCACAAGGGGTCGCCGGCCATCTCTCCGCAAAGCGATACCTCAATTCCAGCGCCCTTTGCGGCTGAAACCACTTGTCGAATCATCCTTAGAATTGCTGGATGAAAAGGCTGATACATCCCCGCCACCAGCTCGTTTGCCCTGTCTATGGCCAGGGAATACTGAATGAGATCGTTTGTCCCTACGCTGAAGAAGTCAACCTGTTCCGCAAGTGCCTCGGCCATGGCAACAGCCGATGGCACCTCAATCATTATTCCCGTCTTTATTTGATGGTCAAAAGGTATGCCTTCCTTTTCCATTTCCGCCATTACCTCATGCAGGATGGCCTTGGCGTCCAATACCTCCTGGACTCCTGAGATCATTGGGAACATAAGCCTGACATTTCCCAAGGTGCTGGCCCTCAAGATGGCCCTCAACTGGCTTTTGAATATCTTTGTCTCCTTCAGGCAGAATCTTATGGCTCTGAGCCCCAGGGCAGGGTTCATCTCCCGTGCCGTCTTTAGGCCGGCCATAAACTTGTCGCCTCCCAAATCAAAGGTCCTTATGGTGACGGGCATGGGGGCAATTATCTCCGCTACTTCTCTATAGTCCTCAAAGAGGTCATCTTCGCTTGGAATGCCCTTGCTTCTAAGATATAGGAACTCCGTCCGGTAAAGGCCGATTCCATCGGCACCATAGTCCTTTGCCGCAGCCACCTCCTCAAGGAATTCTATGTTGGCCATCACATAAACCCTCTGCCCGTCCAGGGTTACGGCCGGCAGATGGCTTGTTCTCGCAATGAAGGATTTGTATTGTTCGTGTCTGAGCTGTTTTTCCTGATAGGCGATTATGTCGTCTTCATCAGGGGAAAATATTACCTGACCGGAGTTGCCGTCCACGATCAGGAGATCTCCCTCCCTTATCTGTTTTGTGGCTTGCTCCAGACCTACAACGGCCGGTATCTCAAGTGCCTGTGCCATGATGGCAGTGTGGGATGTTCTGCCTCCGGCATCCGTAATAAAACCCATCACCCTGGTTATATTGAGTTCGGTAGTGTCTGCCGGGGATAGATCGTGGGCCACGATGATCACCCTGCCGTTTATCTGTGAGAGACTGGTATCGTTATTTCCCGAGAGATTCCTTAAAATCCGCTCGGTTACATTCTCTACATCGGTCAGGCGGCTTCTTATATAATAATCATCTACCTCATCGAAAAGAAGTTTTATTTCTTCGAAGGATTTTTTGAGCGCCCACTCAGAATTGATCTTTTCTTTTCTAATCTTTTCAACTGTAGCATCCTTTAGCATGCTGTCATGGATGATCATTATGTGGCTGTCCAGAATAAATGAATGGTCTTTCATGCGCTCGGGCATGCGGTTCTTTATCTGCAGCAGTTGGGATTCGGTAATGCAGAGCGCCTTTTTGAAGCGCTCGACTTCCCTGTTTATCTGGTCTTCGTTTATCAGGTATTGATAGAGTATCTTGACCCTTGACCTGTCAACAAGATGGGCCTTTCCAATTATTATGCCGGGCGAAGCGGGAATACCCGTGAGGAGCTTTTTTTCAGGAAGCTGAGTGTTCGTCACGACACCTCACCGAACTTGCTGTCGAACAGCTCAAATAGTTTCACAATCAGTTCCTCGCAGTCCTCTCCTGCTGCCCTTGCCTTTATTTCAGTCCCCTTCGGACAGGCAAGGGTCAGAATGGAAAGAATATTTGATCCGTCTGCCTCCTTGCCGTCTTTGGCAAGAATCAGGGTAGAGCGGTGCTTTTTTACCAGTTCGACTATCCGCGCGGCGGCCCTTGCGTGGATACCTAGTTTATTGCTGACTGTCAGATTCTTTATGACTTCCATTCCCTTCTTCGCCCCAGGCGGGTTTTCCTCTCGCCAGGCATTCCTTATAAACCTTTCTAAACGGTATATCTGTGATTTCGCTTATCCTCAGCGCGATCTCC
>Ga0100394_1003192_pt1 | contig 13496 bp, 9 predicted proteins | sample CryGeymeta201518_FD_81549 | JGI IMG/M metagenome (GOLD analysis project Ga0100394, IMG submission 81549) | Groundwater microbial communities from Crystal Geyser aquifers in Utah, USA - Crystal Geyser metaG 2015-18 | ecosystem: Environmental > Aquatic > Deep subsurface > Groundwater | place: USA... | reverse complement strand
GCCAAATGCATCGCCTTGACCTACATTCACACCCGGCAGATTGTTCACCAAATCCAGTACATTGGAAATAGGCGCCTGCTGGTATTTCATGTTGTTGTCTGTACTGTTATTGGCATAGCTAACACGTTTTCCTACCACAGAAAGTACTTCTACGTCAGTCTCGTTATTCGCTATGGTGTTGTCTTGTGCTTGCAGTGAAGCAGACAATAGACCAGCAATAGCCAGCGTGATGGTATTTAACCTAAGGTTAGGCACAATAATTCTCCCTAAAAGCGTTGATCTTGTTGTTGTGGTCAGACGAGCTTGTCGACGGCGGCTTATTGTGCAGAGGGAGTGTGTAAAATATATGACGATAAAATGTGGTTACTGTGTAGCTAATGTGTTTTTTTTATGACAAGCCAGTGAGGTTGAGTAATGCTAATGTCATACAGCGATATTAGGCTATCGCTACTTTGGGGATGGGATGTAGGAAGGATGATGAAATTTTACTGGCTATTGATCATGCTTATGCTGTTAGTGGGGTGTCAGGGAACATTGCCCACGGCACAACCCGGGGTAAGGCCTATTTATTTGCTGCAACAGCTGCCAGAGAGCGATTTAAAACAACGCCTGCAAGCTTGTCAGCACAATACGTTTTACCGCAGCGATTTTTCAATAGCGCATCGTGGGGCGCCATTGATGTTTCCGGAGCATAGCCTTGAGTCTTATCAGGCGGCAATAACGATGGGGGCTGGCATGGTTGAATGTGATGTCGCCTTTACGGCAGATCAGCAGTTAGTGTGTCGGCATGCCCAGTGCGATTTACATCAGACTACCGATATCCTTTTGCGTCCGACACTGGCAGAGAAATGCTCTCAACCTTTTGTTGCAGCCGATCCCACAACTGGCACCAGTGCCTCTGCGCGTTGCTGTACCAGTGATATTACCGTGGCGGAGTTCAGCAGTTTATGTGCGAAAATGGATGGCGTAAACACTGCCGCGCAACAGGTAGCAGACTATGTAAAGGGTACTCCAGTATGGCGTACTGAGTTATATACACAGTGCGCCAAGCCAATGACACATCAAGAGTCCGTGGCATTGTTTAAGCAACAAGGGGTGAAGATGGTGCCGGAGCTAAAACAAGCTGAAGTCCCTATGCCATTTAATAGCCGTTACAGCCAACAGCAGTATGCGCAGCAGCTGGTAGATGACTATAAAGCATCTGGCGTGCCGCCATCTCAGGTGTATCTGCAGTCTTTTAACTGGCAAGATATTGAATATTGGTTAACATTTGAGCCTGAGTTTGGCCGCCAGGCTATTTGGTTGGATGAGCGTTACGAACAGCCGGGCTTTGATGCTATGAAGCCTGATAGTTGGCAACCTTCTATGCAGCAACTAAAAGATGCCGGATTAAATATTATTGCGCCGCCTTTGTGGGTATTAGTGACTGAGCAAAAGGGTAAAATTGTGCCGTCCCGCTATGCGCTAGCCGCTAAAGCCGCCGGCTTAAAGATTATTGCCTGGAGTTTAGAGCGGTCTGCCCCACTGAAAACAGGGGGCGATTGGTATTATCAGTCGCTGCCTTTAACTGCAACCGATGATAGTGCAGTATTACAGTTATTAGATGTATTGTCACAGGACGTTGGGGTAATAGGCGTGTTCTCCGATTGGCCTGCAACAACGACCTACTATGCAAACTGTTTGCTCAACCCTAAACATTAATTAATTAATGCATCCTGTTTCACGCCATCGCTAAGCGCTTGTGATTATGCTATAAATTGCTAATGCATATCAGCAGTTTTACTCAGGCAGAGATTAGTTTTGCTCTGCTACTACTGCATTTCTGTCTTAAGACGGGTAAGCCTGACACGTGACCACACTCCAGACTTTTGATCATCAATCAGTAGCGGTGTCTTGCGATACCGCTGCTGAGCTTGCACTGTGCGCACATTGTGATCTTGTGCAGCACTTGCCAGTGCTTAAACCAGGAGAAGAAGCTGACTGCGCAAGATGTGGACACCATCTGGATGCCTGTCATCCTGAATCGGTAATGCGGCCAATGTTATTTGCGGCTTCAGCGTTATTTATGTTGCTGCTGGCTAATTTATTTCCTTTTGTCAGTATGTTCGCTGCGGGCAACAGTAATGAAATGAATTTTTTCGATACCTCGTCAGTGTTGTTTGCTGAGCATCATCAATCGTTGGCTATTCTGATCTGGTTATTAATTCAGGCGGTTCCTGCGGCGTGCATGTTTGCCATTATTTACCTCAAGCTCGGTATGTTGTATTCGTTACCAGCGCGAACCTGGGTAGCCAGAGTGCTCTATATGCTAAAGCCATGGAGCATGGTAGATATTTTTTTGATGGGATTAATTATTAGTTTTGTAAAATTAGTGGCCGATTCCGAGATTTCGCTCGGTAACAGTTTCTGGGCGTTTTGTTTGTTTTGTCTGCTGCATTTAAGAGCATTTCAAGTTATAGACCGCCGAGAGTTGTGGTCAAAAATCGCGCCGTCTCCTGTGCCTCAGTTTGCTGCTAATGTTGGTAAAACTGGCCTGGCACAAAACTTAAAGCTGTGTAAGGTGTGTACCGCTATGGTACCGGTAACACAAACTCACTGTAGTCGTTGTCATACTAAAGTCAGGCTGCGTCAACGTGCCAGTATGCAAAATACCTTAGCTTTACTTATTGCGGCCACCTTACTGTATATCCCGGCAAATTTATTACCCATAATGCGCACTGTCTCCTTTGGCGAAACAACTGACTCTACCATTGTTAGTGGCTTGATATTAATGTGGCAGGATGGTGCTTATCCGGTGGCTATCATCATTTTAATTGCCAGCGTTATAGTGCCCGTTGTAAAAATAGTGATTATGTTTTGGTTATGCTATTTAACCCGCCTGCCTTTTTCGCTACGTCAGCGATATTCCACCCAGATTTACCGTTTAGTAGACTGGGTTGGGCGATGGTCTATGGTAGATGTGCTGGTTGTTGCCATTATGGCAGCGTTGGTTAGATTTGATTTATTAATGAGTGTTTATCCCGGAGTTGGTGCATTAGTCTTTGCATCCGTGGTTATTTTAACCATGCTAGCCGCATTGAATTTTGACCCCAGATTATTATGGGACCCGTTAACAGAGCAGAAGGGAGTCCGTTTTGACGCAACCAAAAATGGCTAAAATAAGTCGCATCAGACAATTGTCACCCATCTGGGTGGTACCCATAGCAGCAGTGCTGATTGGTTTATGGATGCTATACAACCATCAACAACAACAAGGGGCTTTGCTTACGCTTTTAACCGCTGATGCCGAGGGTATTGTTGCTGGTAAAACCCAGATTAAAAGTCGCAGTGTTGATATTGGCCAGGTGGTATCGGTGGAGCTTAGCAGGGATTTAAAGCAGGTTATTGTTAAAGCCCGCATGAAACCTGCGATTACGGCGTTGCTTAATGCTGATTCTCAATTTTGGGTGGTTAAACCGCAGGTTGGGCGTGGCGGTATTACCGGGTTAAATACATTGTTATCAGGTGTATATATTGAGCTGCAACCCGGTGACTCGACACAACTGCAACTACAACATCAGTTATTAGACACACCGCCGGTAGCCCCCGCTGATGCACCTGGCATTAGAGTTGTATTAAGTACTAAAGAATCTGGCGGTTTGGCAGCAGGTGACCCGGTACTGTACCGTGGCTATGAAGTGGGGACGGTCGAATACAGTGAATTTGATCTGTCATTGCGCCGCACTCAGTATCAACTCTATATACGCGAGCCTTTCGATGTGTTGGTGTCTGAAAACGTGCGCTTTTGGCTAAGTAGTGGTTTTTCGGTTGATCTTACCGCAGAAGGTTTGCAAGTAGATGTAGGTTCTGCGGCTACTTTACTCACAGGAGGTGTCAGTTTTGACCTGATGCAAGGCTGGCCAGCAGGTAGTGTGGTAGCCGATGGTACTGAGTTTCAGTTATTTCCTAACAAACAGAGTATTCAAGACGGTTTATACAGTGAGTTTGTTGAATATTTAGTGTTTTTTGACGAGTCAGTTAGAGGCTTAAAAGCCGGTGCGCCGGTAGAGTATCGTGGCGTTCGTGTTGGCACTGTTACTAGTGTGCCGTTCTTTTTTTCTATTGATAAGCCATTTGAGGTTTCTTTACAGCAGGGAATACCTGTCCTTATTCGGATTGAGGCTGGCAGGTTATATGAAAACCTCACCTTAGCACAATTGCGTCAAGAGCTGGAGAAAGCGGTAGGGCGGGGTATGCATGCGACGTTGAAAACCGGCAATTTGTTAACGGGCGCTTTGTATATTGATTTAGATATTAATCAGGAGCCTGAGCAGGATGTTGAACTGTTAGCGTTACAGGCGCAGCAATTCTCGCTAAGCCAAAGTGCCGGTTATCCTATGTTGCCGACCACCCGTTCAGGCCTTAGCAACATTGAGCAAAAAGTGCTGATGGCGCTGGACAAAATTAATAATTTACCGGTAGAGCAGCTTTTAGTGCAAAGCGAGCAAACCATGCAAAGTACCCAAATTCTTATGCAAAATGCCAGTAGTATGGTGGCGGAGTTAGACGCATTGGTGGCCAACCCTAAGATGCAACAATTACCGGCTCAGTTGCAGCAAAGCTTGCAGGATTTACAGCTTATGTTAGCGGGATTAAGCCCGGGATCAGCGGCGTATGACCGGTTAAATGGCAATCTGCAAACTCTGGATCAAGTGCTTAGAGAAGTGCAGCCATTATTGCAAACATTGAATCAACAAAGTAACGCCTTGGTGTTTGAAGCCGAAGCGGCCACAGATCCGCAACCAAAGAGGGCAAAACAATGAGACGAGTACTGCTGGGGTGTGCATTGCTGTTCGTCGGCTGTAGTAGCCAGCAAGCTATAACGTACTATCAGCTACCCGTTATGCCGGCGTTAGTTGCTAGTCAAAATACGGCCACGCAGCCGCTTTATATTGAGCCGGTGCAGGTAGCCAGTTATCTTAATGGTCGTGGTTTGGTATTGCAGGTATCTGACGTTGAGCTTGTTGTGGCGCGGCAACATTTGTGGGCAGAGGCACTGGACCAGCAATTGCAGCGCCAGTTACGTGACAGATTACAGTCTTTGTTACCCGAATTCGTCACCGTTTTACAGGCACAACCGACAACCATGCGGCTTGCTGTGCAAATAGATCAGTTTCATGGTCAGGCAGATGGTTATGCGATAATTAGCGGACGTTTTACGCTGAGTACTCACCTGGGTTCTGAGACGTTTTCTCTGCGTGTACCACTAGAAGATGATGGTTACCCAGCGTTAGTTGTTGCTTTAGGTCAGGGATTGCAGTTGCTTAGCCAACAAATTTCTCAGCAGTTAAATGCTGCAATCTAAATTCCGCATTTATAACCAGTAGTAACAAAGCGTCTGTTTCTATATTGGATGGCTAGACATTTGAGCGTCTTTACGTGTAGTGTAATGGCGTTAGGCAAATTGTTAGTATAAATAGCAGCTATCACTGAATATTATTTAGCCTGATGTTATTAACTAAGCATAATGCTCAGTCGGTCTTATATAACTATACCGAGTTGACCGTGTTCAACTATTCTGAACTTAGTGCAGCGATGACTGCACGGTATTGTTAACGAAGGGAGATAACGCCTATGGTTGCACAACTACTATTAGAAGCTGCAAATCTGATGTTTATTGGCATGGTGGCGGTATTTGCTTTTCTGTTGTTGCTGGTGTTTGTGGTGCAACTTATCAGCAAAATAATGCAGCGATATTTCCCGGTGAAAATTGCTGATAAAGCCGTAAGAATTGATGCGGGTAGCAATGGCCCCAGCCCAGCGGTCATTGCCGCTATTTCAAGTGCAATACATCAGTATCGCAAACAACAATAAGAGGACTCAGGCATGAGCAAACCATTATTACTTACTGAACTGGTACTGCGTGACGCACATCAGTCATTACTGGCGACCCGGTTACGACTGGAAGACATGCTGCCAATTGCAGCTAAGCTGGATAAAGTGGGCTACTGGTCAATGGAGTCTTGGGGGGGCGCAACCTTTGATGCCTGTATTCGTTATCTGGGTGAAGATCCCTGGCATCGTATTCGAGAGCTAAAAAAAGCGATGCCTAACACCAAGCAGCAGATGTTGTTGCGAGGTCAGAATTTATTGGGCTACCGTCATTATGCTGACGATGTTGTCGAAGCCTTCGTAGAGCGGGCACATAAAAACGGTGTTGATGTATTTCGTATTTTTGATGCAATGAACGATATCCGTAATTTGCAAACCGCAGTACAAAGTGCAATTAAAGTGGGCGCCCATGCTCAGGGGACGATTTCTTATACTGTCAGTCCGGTGCATACCATCGATATGTGGGTGGATATGGCGCGCCAGCTGGAGGATATGGGCTGTCATTCTATCTGCATTAAAGATATGGCGGGTTTGCTTAAACCTTATGAGTGCGAAGAGTTAGTTACCCGTATCAAAGAAGCCACTAAAATTCCATTAGCCATGCAATGCCATGCGACCACAGGCTTAAGCACCGCAACGTATCAAAAAGCCATAGATGCTGGCATTGATATGCTGGATACCGCTATTTCATCAATGAGTATGACTTATGGCCATACTGCAACGGAGACAATGGTAGCAATTACCGAAGATACCGAGCATGACACCGGGTTAAACCTGGAGTTGTTAGCCGATATTGCGGCGTACTTTCGTGATGTACGGAAAAAATACGCGCAATTTGAAGGCTCATTAAAAGGCGTGGATGCCCGTATCTTATTGGCTCAGGTTCCAGGTGGTATGTTAACTAACATGGAAAGTCAGCTTAAAGAGCAGGGCGCTCTGGATAAGCTTGATGCGGTATTAAAAGAAATTCCCCATGTACGTGAAGACTTAGGCTTTTTACCCCTGGTGACACCCACCTCACAAATTGTTGGCACCCAAGCCGTGCTGAATGTGTTAACCGGTGAGCGTTACAAGAGTATTACCAAAGAAACGGCGGGCGTGTTAAAAGGCGAGTATGGTGCGACGCCAGCACCAATGAATGCAGAATTACAGCAACGAGTGCTTGTAGGTGCCGAAGCCATTACCTGCCGGCCAGCCGATTTGCTTGAACCTGAACTGGAAAAGTTGCAGCAAGAGCTGGGCAGCCTGGCAAAAAGCGAACATATACGCCTGGCCGATACGTTAATTGATGACGTGCTGACCTATGCGTTGTTTCCACAGGTTGGCTTGAAGTTTCTTAAAAATAGAGATAACCCTGCCGCATTTGAACCCGCGCCAGGCGCTGAGCTCGATAACGTTCAGCCGTCGACTCCAGCCAAAAACAAGCCCGTAGCAACCGGCCCGACAAGCTATAGCGTGCGGGTTGATGGCAAGGTGTATGAGGTTGAAGTTGCCCCCACGGGCGAGCTAAGTTCTGTTAAACCTGTTGTGTCTGAAAATATTCCCGGTAGTGCATCGGTAACGGGCAGCGCGACACTGAACGCGCCTCTGGCCGGCAATATTTGGAAGATTGTGACCAAGGTAGGCGCAGAAGTTAAACGTGGTGATGTGGTCATTATTATGGAAGCCATGAAAATGGAAACCGAAGTGCGGGCAGTTGCTGATGGTACTGTCGTCAATATTCACGTGGCAGCCGGTGATGCCGTTAGCACCGGTGATGTGATGATAAGCTTTGACTAGACAGAATTAAGGAACATCCATGGATGCTGTAACGACATTAATCGCCTCAACCGGCTTAGTCAATTTTAGCGCTGGCCAGGTTGTTATGATGCTGGTTGGTTTCTTACTCCTCTATCTGGCTATTGCCCGGGGTTTTGAACCTTTGCTGTTATTGCCCATTGGGTTTGGTGCCGTTTTGACCAATATTCCGTTGGCCGGTATGGGTGACCCCGGCGGGTTGCTTTATATGATTTATAACGCGGGTATCAGCACCGGTGTGTTTCCGTTACTGATTTTTATGGGCGTGGGTGCACTGACAGACTTTGGCGCGCTTATCGCAAACCCCAGGATGTTATTACTTGGCGCTGCAGCCCAGTTTGGTATTTTCGCCACGTTATTGGGTGCTATTGCGCTTAATGCCGTACCCGGATTGAGCTTTACCATGAAAGAAGCGTCGGCTATTGCAATAATCGGCGGGGCTGATGGCCCTACGGCAATATTTCTGGCGTCAAAACTGGCGCCTGATTTACTCGGTGCCATTGCTGTTGCTGCTTATTCCTATATGGCATTAGTGCCTATTATTCAACCCCCTATAATGCGGGCGTTAACCAGCAAGGCTGAGCGTAATATACAGATGGTGCAGTTACGTGTCGTCAGCAAAAAAGAAAAAATCATCTTCCCACTGGCAGTGTTGTTACTGACCATTTTGTTATTACCCAGTGCGGCACCGTTGATAGGCATGTTTTGCTTAGGCAACTTGATGCGTGAGTCTGGCGTGGTAGACCGGTTAAGTAAAACGGCGCAAAATGAACTGATTAACATCGTGACCATCTTTCTTGGTTTGGCGGTGGGGTCCAGGTTGAGCGCGGATAAATTTTTAACGCTGCAAACCTTGGGTATTTTGGTGTTGGGGGCCGTCGCTTTTGCCATTGGTACTGCATCTGGGGTGATGATGGCAAAGTTAATGGGCCGCTTCTCTAAGCAACCTATTAATCCACTTATTGGCGCCGCAGGCGTATCTGCAGTGCCAATGGCAGCTCGCGTGGTGAATAAAGTAGGGCTGGAAGCCAACCCGCATAACTTTTTGTTAATGCATGCCATGGGCCCTAATGTCGCTGGGGTTATTGGCTCCGCGGTGGCTGCTGGTATATTACTGGCATTAGTAGGGTAAAGCGGTTAGTTAAGCTCGTAGCGGGTAGTTAAGTTCGTAGCGGGTAGTTAAGCTCGTTTTACCACGTTATATCTAAACAAATAAAAAAGCCCGCAGTTTCCAGCGGGCTTTTTTATCGCACTCAATTTACGGTGCTTTAATGCTTGTAGCTTAGGGTGCAGCAGTCGCGTTATCAGGCATGGTTTTAGCTAATAAAACCCGTTCATTAGTTTGTAACTGGGCCAGTATTTGCTGGGCTTGTGCTGTAAACAGTTCTTTATCTTTACCTTGTAACGGCGTTGCCTGAGGCAGTTTTACTGTTCTGGGGTTACGGTGAACACCAGACACTAAAAATTCGTAGTGCAAATGAGCGCCAGTTACGCGACCGGTTGAACCCAGACGACCAATAGCTTCTCCCTGGCGCACTTTCTCGCCTTTACTGACCAGCCGTTTTGATAAATGCAGGTACTTTGTCACGATGTTATTGGCATGCTGAATAAACACGTAATGGCCATTTAAATTATTATATGCAGATGCAATAACCCGGCCTTCACCAGCCGCCATAATTGGCGTGCCAACCGGAGCTACATAATCGACGCCGTTATGAGGTCGAACAGTCTTTAGCACAGGGTGTAGACGACGTGGGTTAAAATTGGAACTAACGTACTGAAAGCTAACCGGCGCACGTAAGAAGGCTTGGCGCATACTGGCACCATCCGGTTTATAATAGTTGCTATCGGTATGGCGAACTGCTTGATATAAATGGCCTTGATTAGAAAATTGCGCAGCAATAATATTGCCGTTACTGATAAATTCACCGTCTACGTATTGGGTTTCATACAGCACACTGAAATTATCGCCAGCACGAATATCCAGGCCAAAGTCGATATCCCAACCAAAAATGCCGGCCAGACTCATAATTTGTGATTCACTGAGGCCGGCTTCTATACCCGCACTCCAAAAGTTGCTGCGAATTTCGGCATTGGCAAACTGGCTACGAAGTTCAACATCTTTCTTTAGCTCTTCGGCAACAAACTGGCCATTGGGGTCGCGGCTAACGCGTAATGTGGTTAAATGGTTTAACGCATAACGCAGCTCTTGTAATTCGCCATCGCTGTTCAGGCCAAATTCCAGCTGCTCGCCAGGGAAAATGCGGGTTAATGTTTTTACGCTACTTCCCAATGCCAGCACATCAAGCATAACCTGCTGACTAACATTGGCTTTTTTAAATAAAGCAGATAAAGCATCGCCCTTTTGCACTTGCAACACAGACCAATTGAGTGATAAATCCTCTTCTGGCAGCGCTGCCAGCTCGGCAAGAGCATGCTCTGGTGTGATGTCATCAATAGTTTCAGGCATGTCCAAGCTGTAACGCTTGCCAATTTCAAGGCTATCGTTTTTGCTACCTTTAGATGCAGACACCGGTTCAGACGGTAATAATAAAACAATGGATAAAAACACCGAAGTTGCAGCGATTAAGGCGCGGTGTTTTGGCGGAATCTTAGTTACGAATTGACGCATAATGCTAGTCTGGGCTCAGGAAACGCACAAAAACCGAGCATATACCGTTTTTTTGCCCGACACCAGACTTTTGTGCGTTTCCAGCAGGCTGAACATACTATAGAATGCGGTTTGTTTGCGCAATTGGGTTAAAAATCAGGAGACTAAAATGGCAGGTTGGGAGCAGGATTTAGCAGAATTAAAACGTGGTTGCGAAGAAATTCTGCTGGAAGAAGAGCTTATTGCCAAACTTAAAGAAGGCAAGCCACTAAAAATAAAGGCTGGCTTTGACCCTACAGCACCTGATTTGCATTTGGGCCACACTGTGCTGATTAATAAGTTGCGTACTTTTCAGCAGTTGGGACATGAGGTTATTTTTCTGATTGGTGATTTCACTGGTCTTATAGGTGACCCTACCGGAAAGAACGTTACCCGCAAACCCCTAACCCGGGAAGAAGTGCTGGCCAATGCGGAAACCTACAAGGAGCAGGTATTTAAGATCCTTGACCCTGCCAAAACCCGGGTGGCGTTCAATTCTGAGTGGATGAACGAACTGGGTGCAGCTGGCATGATTAAATTAGCCGCCCGACAAACGGTGGCGCGTATGCTAGAGCGTGATGACTTCAAAAAGCGTTATGCGAATAATCAGTCTATTGCCATTCATGAGTTTTTATATCCGTTGGTACAGGGTTGGGACTCTGTTGCGCTTGCAGCCGATGTTGAAATGGGCGGCACCGACCAGCGCTTTAACCTGCTGATGGGACGGGAGCTACAAAAGGATGAAGGCCAACGTCCACAAACGGTGATGATGGTGCCATTGCTTGAAGGCTTAGACGGCGTGCAAAAAATGTCGAAGTCGCTGGGTAACTATGTTGGCATTACCGACGCACCCAACGACATGTTTGGCAAAATTATGTCGATATCTGATGAATTAATGTGGCGCTACTATGATTTACTGAGCTTTAAGCCAATAGAGGATATTAATGCTTTAAAAGCCCAAGTCGCTGCAGGCTCTAATCCCCGTGATGTAAAGATTACCCTGGCAAAAGAAATTATTGCCCGTTTTCATGACGATGCTGCGGCTGAAGCGGCACATCAGGATTTTACCCAACGTTTTAGTAAGAACGCGTTACCGGACGATATTCCAGAGGTAAGCGTAAGTTGTGATGGCGCAACCATGCCCATTGCAAACATGCTAAAAGAAGCTGGTTTGGTGGATAGTACTTCAGAAGCCATACGTATGATTAAACAAGGTGCGGTAAAGCTTAATGGCGAAACTAAGATTGAAGACACTAAGCTAGAGATTAGCAAAGGATCGATAGCCATTTATCAGGTTGGTAAGCGTAAGTTTGCTAAAATTGCTTTAGTTTAATAAATATTAGCGCAGTAAGTTGTAACTTACTGCGCATCCCTTCTGGTTCCCTGCTCATCGTTTAACCCTCGTACTGCTGTGTTGATGAACTACACTTAACAGACAGTAATTAATGCGAGGTAAGTATGACTAAGCCTAACCCTTTTGCCGACAAGCTGTTGGTGGGTCAGCAGCAATATCGTATTTTCAGTTTGGCTAAGGCCGAAACAACGTTTGGTGACATTAATAGGTTACCTTTTTCCCTTAAAGTGCTGCTGGAAAATTTACTACGCAACCTGGATTCAGATGCGGTGACTGAGGCGGATATTCAGGCACTGGTAGATTGGCAGAAAAGCGGTAGTTCTGAACGTGAAATCGCGTTTCGTCCCGCCCGTGTCTTGATGCAAGATTTTACCGGTGTGCCAGCAGTGGTAGATTTAGCAGCGATGCGCGCTGCGGTAGCTGCATTAGGCGAAGACCCGGATAAAGTTAACCCCTTGTCACCGGTTGATTTAGTGATTGACCATTCAGTCATGGTTGACCATTACGCCACTGAGCAGGCATTTACTGAAAACGTTGACATAGAAATGCAACGTAACCATGAGCGCTACGCCTTTTTACGCTGGGGAGCGAAAGCCTTTGCTAATTTTAAAGTGGTGCCGCCTGGTACCGGGATCTGCCATCAGGTAAACCTGGAGTATTTGGGCCAGACGGTTTGGAGTGAGCAGCAGGATGATGCCCTGTTAGCTTATCCGGATACATTAGTCGGTACCGACTCTCACACTACGATGATTAATGCGCTGGGTATTCTGGGCTGGGGCGTGGGTGGTATAGAAGCTGAAGCGGCCATGTTAGGCCAGCCGGTATCAATGATTATTCCTGAGGTGGTAGGTTTTGAGTTTACTGGCGCCTTGCAAGCAGGGATCACGGCAACCGACTTAGTGCTGACCGTGACACAAATGCTTCGTAAACAGGGAGTTGTGGGCAAGTTTGTTGAGTTTTTTGGTGATGGGTTAGATAAGCTGGCTCTGGCCGACCGCGCCACCATTGCCAATATGGCGCCGGAGTACGGTGCTACCTGTGGCTTTTTCCCGGTTGATCAGATAACACTGGATTATTTAAAGCTTACCGGTCGTGATGACAGCATCATTGCGAGGGTTAAAGCCTACTGTCAGGCGCAAGGTTTATGGCGTCAACCAGGTGTAACACCAATATTTACCGATACCTTGCATTTAGACCTTAGCACGGTTGTGCCATCCCTCGCCGGGCCGAAACGGCCGCAAGACAAAGTAACCTTAAGCGAATTAAAACAACATTGTAGTGATGCTAAGGCGCTTGAAGTAAAAGCGGCTAAAGCCCCAGAGGCTCAACTGGTAAATGAGGGTGGTGGCCAAACTGAAGCAAAACCGACAGATCGTAGTTTTGACTTTAATGGCGAAAAAATTCAGCTGGATGATCACGCCGTGGTGATTGCTGCCATTACTTCTTGTACCAATACGTCTAACCCCAGTGTGTTAATGGCGGCAGGTTTACTGGCAAAAAATGCGCTGGCCAAAGGCTTAAAACGTCAGCCATGGGTAAAAAGTTCATTGGCGCCAGGCTCTAAAGTGGTTACCCGCTATCTTGAGCAAGCAAATCTGATGCAACCTTTGGAGCAACTGGGCTTTTACCTGGTAGGTTATGGTTGTACTACCTGTATTGGTAATTCCGGTCCGTTGGCTAAACCAATAGAAAAAGCCATAGGCCGTGCTGATCTTAATGTGTCAGCAGTGTTGTCGGGCAATCGTAACTTTGAAGGCCGTATTCACCCCTTGGTGAAATCGAACTGGTTAGCTTCACCGCCTTTGGTAGTGGCATATGCGCTTG
>Ga0100394_1003182_pt1 | contig 13519 bp, 10 predicted proteins | sample CryGeymeta201518_FD_81549 | JGI IMG/M metagenome (GOLD analysis project Ga0100394, IMG submission 81549) | Groundwater microbial communities from Crystal Geyser aquifers in Utah, USA - Crystal Geyser metaG 2015-18 | ecosystem: Environmental > Aquatic > Deep subsurface > Groundwater | place: USA... | reverse complement strand
TGGTGAGCACTTTGTTAGGAAAAGTTTTTCACCTCGACAAAACGGCGCCGAACAGAAACTTTTGTGGAAGCAGTATCACGATGCCAGAATTTAGCGAGTCGTTCCTTGCGTCCATGGAGAACGAGCACCCCTTTTCAGAGAAAACAAATTCGTCATCCGCAGAAAAACCAGCGATGACCCCAAAATGGACAGAAAAGCCAAGGTTGCGCCGAGAAGTTAGCCATGACAGTCAGCCCTGTAAACCTGCTCGACGACAGTCATCCGACGAGAGTTACTTGTCGTTAGGATGCGAGCACAGTACGGAATCACACGACTTTGGCTGCTGCGAGAAGCACACCAGCCAAGCAGGGACAATCGGTGCTACTTCTGCTGTGTATACCACCACCTTGCCAGGATGCAGACCTTTGACGATCGATAAGGTGCCCTGTGTCCCAGATCGACGCGCGTCTGTTAATAGCACAATGTCGTGGCTGTCGGACTCCTCTTGACACAAAGTTGAAAATTAATTTTGCCAGTGTGTTTGGCAGAGACGAATCCATATTTACATCAACTGCACTATTTGTTCGTTTCATTGTATACATAAAATGCTAATGTGAGCCAATAGACTTCACATGGAATCAGCATGAGAAATTCGTACATGTTGCTTGAAAAAGAAGTGACCCTAACCAAATTCTCTTAGAAAATCTATTATAATAGTAGAGTAGCGGAGACCAAAATCTTTCATGTTGCTGTAGTTTTGTGCTTTTGCAGCAGATGCGACAGAACAACAGGGGAGCACATGTCGCCTTGTGCACAAGAAAGTTAGCAGGAGAAATCAGAAAATGTCTTATTAGCCAAACCCAATCCGTATTTCTTGATTATGATAAGCGTGCATCCAGCAAAGAAAGGTCATACTGGTGATGCAAATTGAAAACGGAAAAACGAGGTACTATATAGACCTGATGGATCGTTTTGGTGCACGAGGGATCGTGTCCTGTTTGTCTTTGGAGTCGGAACCGTTGGAATGCCAGCGCTTGATGGGATCCCGTCGCGGTATAACTCTCCTCTGCTGGTACGAAACCGACAGTGACGATGACGGCGGCTTCGATAGGGCAACTTCCTTAGCTTCATTCCACCACATATGCGGGCTTCTGCTGCTGTTATCACATTCGCTGCTGTCGTCTCTGTAGTTATTCTCTGTTTCCGAATTATCCTCCTGAAAGTCGGGCATTGCCAGGCTTCCCGTGGTAGACGAATGGAATGGACGACGTTGTTGCTCTCCTTGCCGAACAACGGGACTCTCAAAGCGAAGGAAACGAAGGAGGATAGGACTTTCGTTGTTTTTTCTCCTGCGGATGCTGCTTCTTCTAGTAGTGTTGGTGGTGCGGGGTGTGGTTCGGGGAGAAACCAACATCCTGTCCTGATGTGGACAAATGCAAGGCTTCATGGCGGCAGCCAACATGGTTTGTGAGGAAAGGGGAATACAGAAAATATACAACGTTGTTTTGTTCGCTTTCTCTGTCATGAGTCAGTTGCGATTTGTCGCAACTAAGCACCGCTCGGAAGGGAAGGAATTTCCCCGCTGACAACGAAAAACACCGACTTCAACCTCGAGTATCTCGCTAGAACACTTGAAGGCATTAATAAAAACCCTAACCCAGTTTTGTTCTCCTTTAGAGTGCTCCTACCAGGTACTAGTCTACTACTAGGGTAGCTAGTACTAGTTACCACTCGTACATTTTCGGAAAAAGGCCTCGTAAACTAGTATTGCCAAGAGCATAATATCTTTCTGGTCGTACAATTACCACGTAGTACCACTATTAGGTACACTACTAGTAAAACGTTGTAGAATCGTGTTCTTGTACTAGACCTGGTAGTACTACAGTACCAGGTACGATAGTAGTAGTACTAGTAGTTCACCTCCTACTATCGTACTGTACCTGGTATGGCTCTAAGTAGTACGGTAGCGGCAACGTGATCCTACTAGTATTGTGCAGTACCTGGTAGACTACCGTACCTGGTACACCACTACTAGAACTTCGGTACCTGGTACTGTACCTACTGTAGTACCAGGTAGTAATAAGATTATAAAAGACGATAAGTAAATTGTGGGTCTTTTCGGCAACTGACAGCACTTTTTCTCTTTTTGCTGCCGCTGTCCCATCTTCCTTACTGGTACTGGTACCTACCAGGTACCGTAGGACCTGGTACTAGGCACCATAGTAAGTCACGACTCTGTAGGTGTTATTGTTGGGGTCTTGATCGATAGAGAGTTATCCAGTGTTGCTTCTCCTTATTGTAAAAGTATTACGAGATTCCCGATGTTCGCCAGCCACAAATAATCTTGGTCCTGAAAACTGAATCAATTTGATTTTGCATGACATCAACGAGCGAAACGTGGCCCCTTTATAATCCTGATTGGCTGGCTCCTGGCTAGTCTAGCTAGGGTAGCTAGATTCAGTTCATTTCGTCTGCGACAACCGATCCAGACCTGTTTCTTAGGTGTTGTCGCTTATAAACTGTTGTTGTCTCGAGTGCACCAAAGGCTCAGCCGCCTCTTTTTCTACAAAGTGCGGGAACCCCCTTCTCGTTCTGCACACCAGGTATCCGTTGCGACTATGGTACTGAGGTGCACTCAAATCCTTCGTGTTTTGCTAGTACAAACAAGTTCTCAGAAAAAGTACCGAAATCAGCCAGGCTCCATTGCCCAACAATGGTCTGCAGTATATGAGTAATGAGCGAGCTCGCATGATCCAACTATTATCCAGTTTTTTTTTTGAATTGAGTTCTACTGTGCGTGAAATTTTCTGGAATTGATGTTCGCACACTTGCGAGCATAAAGATAATTGGCCATCATCGATATTTTTGTGCCGATTCGCGTAACGAAATATCCAATCTGCATTCTAAATAATAATATTAAATATTCGAAATGACTGGCTTCCCAGTATTTGCCAACATTTTGGAGTTCATTGATAGTATTAATATTATTGTCGTTTGGAACCTATCTTTTGCTGAGACATATTGCACATAATTTTGAGTTCATCGACACTAGTACAGCAGAAGCAATACTTTTAAATATTTAAATCCTATCATGGGAAATACCTCAACGAAACTCTTTCCATCTCGCCATAGTTCCCAACAGCAGCAGTTGTCGAACGATCTCTTGCAGCAACAGCAAGAGCAACAACAGCAGCATGGAGGTCCCTTATTGGATTTTGTCGTTGCCTTTTTGAGCAAGATTTTGCCATGCAGTGAAATATTGCTGAGACGACTCGTATGGGTATTGGCGTGGTCTTGGAAAGCAGCGCCTGTGGCTTTGTACGAATCATTGCTGGTTCAACGCGGATATACCAACACACAAGACGATACCGACAACAACTCCAGCAAAAGCAGCATTTTCAGCAAATTCAAGGGAAGTCCAACTGATGTTTCGCAATATTTTCAAACCTGGTGGCATAAGACCTTTGTGATTCCTACTGCGTTAGGATTTTATTATTTCCTTTACGATAATGTTTCTGAACCCTTATTAGCAAGTGTGGGATGTTGTTCCTCCGAGTTTGTCACGGTGGGAGCGGGTGTTGGATTATTGGTCTTGCATTTTGCGTCGGGTGTGGCGATGCATCTGTGGAAGCAGCGCAACGATGCCAGAAACAAGGAACTATCAAATCAAGAAGAGACAGTTATCGTCGGAGACGTTGATCAGCAGGAGCAGAACAACATGGCATCATCATCGGCCAGAATGAATTCACCTTCATACAATCGTACCATAGACAACCATCACGATCATCAAGATTGGGTCACCATGGAGAAGGCACACGCTGCGGAGATTGATGCAGTTACGGATTACCAGGCTTCTAAGAGCAATAATACGAAAGAACAAATGCTATCTCCAGCTGCCCTCTTTCAATCCGCAACGAAAGAAGGGAAAAGGAAACTTTGGCCCTTTGGCAGAAAGAAGAAAGCCAAGGAATTCTCCAGCAACGCTCCACCTACGACGGAAATGGTGTGATGTTAGTATATGTTTACTGTAATTCTAAGAGATGATTTCTACCTCACTCGCTAGAATGGGTCGTAATCCTTCCGATAGAATTCCGCAAAGACCGAATGTCTGATTGGAATTGCGAGCGATACGCATGTATCCATTCTCGCCCCAATGGACACCGAAAGAATTACGAATTAACCAGTAATCTTCTTCTCCGCTCGTGGATGCTGTTGTTCCATAACCCACGGCCAGTACGGCATGATCGGTCATTTCGCCGCATGGACCTCGAAAAATGCCCGACCGATAAAACAGAAACGGAGCTTGATTCGCCTGAACCATCACGGCAACTGGTTGGATGCGTATGGATTGCAGCAATCCAGTTACAGTAGGATTGACCCGTACGTACGACCGCACAGAAGTGTTGAACCGTGGTCGACACGTTCGATAGACTTGACAAGACCAATCACTACGATGCCATCCAACGTAGGGATAGTCTTGTCGGGCACACAATCCCCTGGTATCGTAATCAAAGGCATCTTCAACGAATCCTCCCCTGCAACCCTGACTTTTGTTGGTGTCGCAGTCTACAAATTGCTGTACCGATAGCTCAATAGTTTTGTTGGTTCTGACGAAATGCGCACCTTCTATAGCACCCGCGGCGGCAAAGGCCCAGCAAGATCCGCATATTCCCTGATTCCGAGCGGTGCCAAAGGCGGGTCTCCAATCTATGTTCGTCATTGTACTACGATTGGGACCATTTTGCTGTCGTAGGGAACGAGATATTTCGATAGAAGAACTCGTACCTTTTCCATGCATGCTACTCAAAGTCCCGAGATGAAGAACCTGTTGGATCTCTTGCAGCGACATGTCGGAAAATTGGTTGTGCCCCAGAAGGTACGAGGGAGGAGGGATTTGATGGTTGTGTTCTTCAATCATTACTGAAGTAAAAATCAAGAAGTGGGTGCTACCCCATTTGTTAGGTGCCTACCCGCAAAAAAAAAAACGACGAAGACTCCTGCAAAGACACCACAGCACATTACTCTACGCAAATTCGAGCCCTTACAATGATTTTCCATCCAGTTTGCAAAACGCGTGTCCAATTCCTTGGAATCCTTCCTGTATGTTTTATTGTATGCTGTCACCCACTTTTGAAAGACCAGCTTCATTGGTGTTGTTTGAACACCTCCTCTTTGTACAGGGTTGTCATGATTGTCGAAATGGTAATATCTAGCCAATAATAACAGAATGCCGAAACAAACCAAAGAAATCATACTACCACGAGGATTAGGAAGCACTCCTTCTTGCATCTCTGAAGTGCTCGAGGCTCGATGAGATGTATACACTGTAAATAAATATGTTAGTACCATGCAGACTTCATATTCCTATCTTCTATTCACAGGGGGATGCTTTCATCTTTCATCTTTCATGCATATCTCGCAGGATAATTAATTTGAGTATTTTTCAACTACCAGCAGTATCGCAAATGTGCGGCCTTTTAAAACCAGAAAGTGTGCGTCTTAAGCAGATGATTTTTTATGAATTTCGTTTCCAAGCGTTCTCATCATCATCATAATAATAACATCTTATTGAAAAACCTTTAAAATACGACAACCTCATCTTGTCTTCGCAACATCGCCACAAATTCAAGAATCTCCCTCACAGCTCACAACACACGACACCAAAAAGATCATAAAAATGACGCTACAACCATTACAAAGAAGTAATCAAAACGACCTCATTTTCTACCAATCGATCATTGACAACAAAGACAGCAGCGTAGAAGATAATGTTGAAAATGATGATACTGCGCAACATCACCACCACAACTTTAGTACTACTGTCTATTATCCGCAGCGATGGATGGTCCTGTTAGCCTTTTCTTGGTTGTCCTTTATGAACAATTGGATTTGGATTACCTGGAGTCCATTCACGCCACACGTTGCTCGTTACTGGGATGTTTCGACATCATCTGTGGATGATTTGTCGGCCGTGTTCATGTACGTGTACATTATAATGAGTGTTCCGTTTTTACAATTTCTCAACGTGTACAAACTACGAACGGGTTTGATTGTGGGTGGTTGTTTCAACGCCGCGGGAGCCTTCGTACGATACTGGGGACACTCATCCTTTCCATGGGTGTATATTGGAACAGTTTTATGTGCCATGTGTCAGGCATTGACACTTGCGATGCCACCATTGATCAGTACCTTGTGGTTTCGAGAAAAAGAACGGGGATTGTCCACGTCTTTGGGAGTTCTGGCCAACCAATTGGGATCAGCAGTCGGATTAGGTGCGACAATAGTTCCTGTAAACTTTACTACAACGAATTACGAAAACGGTACTGATTCAACCGATTTCATAAATCCAATCAAATTGGAGCAATACTTGGCGTTACAATTTATCTTGTCGGTCAGCTCTCTGGCACTGATACTGGTCGGAGTGAGATCCAGTGCTCCACCTACACCTCCCAGTCAAGCTGCTGCTCATCTAATGACAATGGACGATGATAATAATAACGGCGGTGATGACGACAACAGTCTTAACAACAAGCATGAAATACAGACACCGTCATATTCCGAATCTGTAGGTATGGTACTCTCGACCAAATCTGGAATAGCCCTCTGCATTGTGTATGGAATGACGGTAGGAGTACTGTATGCTCTCGCTACCTTTTTGGCGCAGCTCTTTGATAGTGGTCAACAACATCATCCCAATGGTACAAGCATTGGTAGTAACAGACACAACAAGAACATCAACATCAACAACAATTACCGTTCCTGGTCCGCAAAAGAAGTTGGTTATCTGGGACTTGTGTTGATTCTGGTGGGTGTTGTTGGCTCCCTTGTTGCGGGAATATTCTTGGACGAATATCGATCCTTACACCGCAGACTTAGCATTGTTCTCCTATTAGGATCGCTTGGATCCATGGTACCCTTTTTGTGGCTTGTGGAGTGTTCGCCCTATAATCGATTGGTGGCCTATTCCGCCACAGGATTGTTGGGGTTTTTCTTGACGGCATTCATTAGCGTAGGATTTGAATACGGGACCGCAATTTCCTATCCTGCCGACGAGGCAGCTGTGGCAGGTCTTTTGAACGTGTCCGCGCAAATTGGAGGATGGGTACTGGTATGCATTGGTGGTAAAAACATAAAGAGTGGAGAAGATTCGAATTTGAATGGTGCTGTGGACCTGGTAAAGGTGTTGGGATCGACTCTTGTCGTAGCACTGACCTTGCTATCTTGGCTGATAACCGACAAAAATAAACGACCAGCAGACGCGTAATACATATTTCATTTTCTCGTTACTAGGAGAAGACAATCTTTCTTCGTGTTAGACCAAATTCTGGAGTCGCATAGTCGATATTAAAGCGTGCTTCGACCGCAGCTTCTAGTTCTTCTCTGTAGTACTTTGGCAACAGGTTGGTCCATGAATCGAACGTGCTGTCACTGGTTCTGTGTGATGCCGATAAGCCATTGCGTGATGCAAAAATACTTTCGTTCCCATGGGGTCCCCAACCCGTTTTTCCGTATTGTTCCCAAGCCCCAATTTTTTCCAACAATGCTCTGGCATCAGACGTTATGTTTCCCATGCGCCCCACAAAATCCAATGTCGGTACAAATTTGGGCCCTATCCGATGTCCCTGTGGATTCCAGTGTGGATTGTGACAGTTTTGTGTCAAATCAAAGAATCCTTGGAAGGTTTGGATTTGGGATCGACACTGCTTGTTCTTGTGGCAGCACGCCAACACCACAAAGGATCCGTTCCGAGCCACGGCTTTGTCGAGATAGGCCGATAGGAATCGTTCCTTGGGATCTCGAACAATCATGGCTCGCGTATAATCAGGAGATGACATCATGGCAGTTGCTTCGTTGAGCGTGTACTGATTCAGATAGGCGAGCCCATTGGTTTTGGGATAATGGACGTTTAAATTTGTTTTCCAATCTTTGTATCCCATCATGCGACGAAAAAGAGTTTTAAAAGTAGTGCATCCTGCCTTGGTTACCCAAAAGAAAATGAGTTTGTGGCTTTCTACGACAATGGGTGACGCACCCCAGGTTGATTGGTAGATGTAGTCGTCGGACAAGACTTGGACGGGTGCATGCTGCTTGTTTTCGTGTTTGTGGTGGTGAATGTGGTGACTCGTTCCTGGCAGCACAGGTTCATGATCCCACTCCAGCCTGTACAGGAGAACGAAAGCTGTAATAATGAGAAGAAGACCGTAAAAGTGAATTGGTTTGCGACTGAGCGAAGTGTTCAGAGTCCCAACGGCCATACTGCTACTGTACGGTATTATTTCTCGATCAGAGAAATAACAGAGGAAACTGTGCAATCAAGCGCAGCGTCTGCTTTTTCGGAGTTAATCTAGTTTGGAAATAAATTAATGCTGTCTTTTTGTTCTACTAGATTTCTCATCATCTACGTATTGTAACTTACGAATATTTTATGAAGTATTATTTTATTGTGAAGAACTGGTAACACTAGTAGTACTAGCGAGCTAGTCTTGAGTCTAGATACCTCCACTGACTTAGCCAACTAGACTAGTCCAAGTAGACCGCTCTAGTCTACTACTCCGAGTAGTAGCTAGCAGCCAGCTACTACGTACGGAGTACTCCGTAGTAGACTACTACCCTGAGTCCGGGGTAGTAGCTTTGCTTTGTGCAAAAAAATAAAAAATGACAACTTTCGAGGTCGGGAACTGTGCGACATAGTCTAATGAAACCCTTCACCCTTTCAAAATATTTAGATACTCCTATCTCTTCTTACTACAACTTCTAAGTAACTCATAAATTCGTCAGAAGATTTAAAAAATCTCGTACTTTAGATGCCAAAGCCTTTCTCTGAAGCTAGAACCTGTAACAGCAAACTACCATACCTCCTTTAAGAAATCGGTAATGGCAATAGATTCTTCGAATGCCTTGGATTCATTATCATCTTTATCATTGGAAGGCTTTGGAATATAGGTGGGAACAGACTCCAACGTTTGAAGTTGTTCTTGTCGTTGTCGTTGCTGCTTGCAATCTGCTATTGCTGTGGACACTGCTGCTGCTTCTGCCTCTGGAGAAGGATACGAGTATTGATCATTGAAATCATCCTCCTGATCATTTTGGATAAAATCTTGTAAAATCCTAGCTCCCATTCGGGAACCTACGGTAACAGCCTTTGTCTGCAAGGCTTTTCGTGCCGCTTTCTTACGTGTGTCTTGAAATGTTTCGTGGTACAACTGTTTCAATTTTTGAATTTCGGCTTGGTAATACTTTTCAAAAGATTTGTGGAGGGTCTTTTCAATTTTACATTGCTGTTGCAACTGACTGTATTGACGACATGCCACATCTCTTTCGTTTTGTACAGTTGTATGTGACCTCTCCAGACGACTCAAAGAATCACGTAGGATCGTTAGTTGCTGTTGCATCTTTGCTCGTTCTTTTTGATGATCAGTTTCACTATTGGCCAGTTTATTCAGCAACTCTTGGAATTGCTCATGTGATTCGGATGATACACTTTTACTTGAGGAACTCGTAATCTCAGCACTAGCAGCAGATATCTTTTCGTTCTTGGCGTCCTTTATTTCATGTTGCAAATGAGTCATTTTTTGTATCAAACTTCTTGTTTCTGTTTTGGCTGTGAATTGTTCTTCTTTCGCCTTCAGTTTTACTTGTAGCAATTCATTTTTGAGAAATTCAATTTCAGCCTGATTGCAAAGAATGATATTATCTTTTTCTTCCAGTACTTTCTGTGTGTCGGTTTTATACGCTTCCATTTGCAGGCTTATGAGTTGCAATTGCTGCTGGCATGTCGATTGATCCACCAGGAAGTTCACATTCATGCCGCGGTCGCTCGATAAATAATCGGAAGGGTTGAAAGAAATTTGACTAAATGAGTCATCTTTGGTGGTCAAAGAGGACTGGCGGCTAGTACTGCCACTTTGAGTGCTACTACTACTGCAGGTTGTAGTGGTGAGCGAAGGCATTTGGTGGAGCTTCTCTTCAATTAGTGTCTCTTTAGATTCTTGACCCATTTTTAGTTTGTCTACTGATGTCGTGGTTTTCGACTTATTTCCAGCTGTTGTGACTGTTGATTTGATGCTTGTCGAAATTTTCTTGCTAGAGGTCTGCTGATAAAGACTCCTTTGAAGCTTTGGTTCCTTTGATTTCATCCCATCGACAAGATTTTGCGGTTTTTCAGCTTTTGTGAGTTGCTGCTGCTGCTGCTGCTGCATACTAGGCTTGTCGGAAGGTGGCAGCTGGTGTCCTAGAGAGAAAGTGACGGATGTGATGGACGAAGGATCCGAAAGAATAGTGTCGTCACGCAAATGAACGACATCTTCGTTCTTCGTACGCAGTCGTTGTTTGCTCTTTTTAATGGCGATGTTATCGGGAAGGTCAGTATTATATCTACTTTCCTCGGCACTGCTGTATCCCATGGAGAATTCCATTGAAGCTATGGTCTTCTTATCGATATTTTCGGGTGGATGATCCAACTCCGGGAATGCTGCAGTATTTCCCATGGGTTGACTTCGGTTGAATCTTCTTTAAAATTTCTGCTGCTGCCGCCGCCCTAAGCCCCCAAAGATGATAATAATAATATTATTATTTTCTAACTGGATCAAAAACGTATCGGCGATTATTATTTTGGAAATGAAGCTTTCATTGATACTTTCAAGGTCGCCGGGCGTGAAAAGAATCAGCGAGACGCACACCACTCCTGTGCGCAATTGTGCATGCGACATTTTCAAATGAATGGTGTGCGATGGACGAGTCTCCGATGGCTCTACTACTAGTAGCTAGTACTCGGGGTATTACTGTAGGTTTTAGCTAGAATGTTAAGTAGCTACTGTACTCAAGGTAGTAGCTACTCCGTACTCGAATAGTAGCTTCTGTAGCTAGCTAATTGTTAGCTACTAGTGTATGTACGAGTACTTTGTAACAGAGTGATACCTACAACCAAGTCAAATCAAGAGTAGTCTATCAGTTAGTTGTTCTTTAATACGTGGATGTATAAATAGGAGATATTCGTCGTATTGTTGACAAAAAATCATGCTTGTTGTATATTCTAGGTCAAAAGCATGTGCGTGTATTCTGCGTGTGTGTTCATGTATGTATGCGTGTGTGTCGGGCGCGTGCTTGATCGTCTGTATTGAGAAAGTTCGTGTATGTATAGGCGGGAGAGGAAAGTGTTTTGTTTCTATCAAAGGAGTGAACGGGATTAACATGTAAAGAGCTTCAGGATAGGAGAGAGAGATAGAGAGTCAGCAGCTTCTTCTGGTAAAAAAAACTACGACTGGAGCGTGGCAACCACGCTGACGGGAGATGTCATGCGATCGCTTTTGCTAGCAGTAGTGGCGGCACGAGGCGATTCAGGTTCGAACTGATCATCGCCGCCCGCAGCAGAGTTGCGGTACAAGGAATCTAGTCGCTGGCGACAGAGAAAAACGTTTCCTTCTTCGCCAGGCAAGATCATGCCTTCGAAACCGTGACAGTTTTTGTACATCGAAAAGGGATTTCGAGATCTTGCCGTTACCTCTGGATCTTCATCCATGGCATTGAAGAGCGCAGCCAAGGCCACCGTGGATGGCCTGAAGCTGACAAAGTAGTAGTCCAAGACCGAGAGCTCGACCAGAAAAGCAGTCTGGTCGACAAGGGCTTTCATCTTCGAGCTATTCAACAGTGCTGTCATTTGCACGCAGCCATTTCGGTAACTTGGCCGCAACAGATGCAAGTAGTGCTCGGCAAAGTCAAATGCCGTGGGAGGATTAACCATCCAGGCGAGCTTTGTCAGCAGTTGCATTTCCATGCCTTCTAGCTGACATTTGTCCATTGTACCACGGCTAAGCTGAACCATGTATTCGATAGGTACCCTGTTCTCGCCCTTTGCCTTCATGGCGAGATAAAGACAGCTCATGGTAACAAGCTGGAATTCCTTCTTCTCAATGACAGGGAGTCCGTTTGCAGAGGCAACAGAAAAGTGTTTCGCCAAATATCTATCCAGCAAGTTGGTGCAAGTTCCGACCACATTTCTAGGTAGTTCAAAGTGATCTATCACTGCAAGAATTGAGGTGAAGCGTAGTATTGACAAAAGGTAGCGTGAGCCAACATAAACTCTGTAGAAGAAAAAATAGTAGACACTAGACACCTGCAAATCTATCCATTGCAAACAAGGATATTCACCATGAACAGGACAAACAGCGTCATCGTATAACACTTACACTGATAGGCCCACTCGCACATTCTGGTCCTCCATTGTTCACTCATGAAACTATCTTGGTCGGCACAAACACCTACCACAGAGGAATTGATGGTGGCCAGGTAATCTGTAGTACGGTAGTGCCTAGCCTCTTGCCAAAACATGATCTCCATTTGTTCCCTCATGGATTCATTGAGGATGTCCTCATGATGGAAAGATTCCATAAGAGCAGAAACATGCAGAAGAGGAAGAGAGGGTGGCTGAAATGAACTCATTGCGATGCTTGTAGTTATGTTGAGGAAAAAATATAATAATAGTTTGCTTTTGTTTGTATTGCTTTTGTAGCAACACACAGGATTGTTTCGCCACCGGTATTTTGCTTTTTTCTCTCAACCCGCCGCACGCTTCTTATTGGCGCGAGAGAAGAGATTCAGTTTGCCCTTACGTACTGCGCTCCAACGATATCTTCTGGTCGAAACATATTACAGAAAACACTGAGATTCACTGATACAAGCCAATCAAAAAGTCCTGGATTCAAAACGTCCAATCAAAGAGAGTACTCAGAGTAAAGCAATAACTATTAATTAATTCCATTAGAGCATCATCGCTATTGGGTGACGAAGCCAAAACAAGAAACCAGTTAAGTATTTATTTAATTACAAATTCCGAAGCGTGACGTCGAATCACATGGAATTGGAACGGAATTGAACAACTAGTTTCGTTATTAAACCTAAATACGAAAGGCAACAAGAAAATTCAGCAACTACTGCGAGAAAAATAATTACCAGGTACCATACCTACTGGTCCTTTAAATCTGTAAAATGTCTTGGAAGACTTTCGGCACGTACATAATGTACCCACTGGTGGTACAGTACCAGGTAGTGGAGTTGTACTTGTACTTGTCGTGTATCAGTAGCTACTTGTACAATTACAAACGGGTACCAGGTACCTGGTTGGCTACGAGTGGTACGGTATGGTACTATTATCAGTGGTACGATGGACACAATTTACCGATCCGGGAGAATGAAAATACTGATAGTACCTACCGTAGTAGTAGTACCGGGTACCGTAGTAAACTACTGTTACTGGTACCAGGTATCTGGTAGTATCTAGGAGACCAATCAAAACCGAGTCCTCCGGCAACTGTTCGTTAAATCAAGCACGAGCCGGCAGCTGTGAAGACATCATAAACTACCAGTATTTAGGATCGCAGGAGCGAAACGGTCCAAATCTACTACTAGTAGTACCATTCTACCAGGAAGAGACAGTAGTATGAACAAATGTACTATTTTCCAGGATACTCAAGATTTTCAATTAGGAGCATTTTGAAAAATATTTAGGAGCGTTTTAGGAGCATTTCAATTAGGAGATTTTAGG
>Ga0100394_1003178_pt1 | contig 13533 bp, 10 predicted proteins | sample CryGeymeta201518_FD_81549 | JGI IMG/M metagenome (GOLD analysis project Ga0100394, IMG submission 81549) | Groundwater microbial communities from Crystal Geyser aquifers in Utah, USA - Crystal Geyser metaG 2015-18 | ecosystem: Environmental > Aquatic > Deep subsurface > Groundwater | place: USA... | reverse complement strand
GGTGCCAATTGCGTCAAGAGACTGTCGAGATGAGTGAACCGTTTGTCGTCCAGAAAAGAATAGTAAGTCAAAGTATTACGCCACGGATCATCCAGAGATTGACGAAGACGAGGTGTATTGGCCCAAACGACCACTTGATAATCCAAAGTGACAACGACAGAAGCTGTGGTTTTTAGAGCAGCAGATCGAGCCGCAGTGGATGCAGTGGATGCTGTGGAAGGTCTCATTGGAAGGCTAGTACCAGTACCAGTGCTAGTGCCATCGCTACTGTTGTTGATATCACTTTTCTTGGTAACATAGGCGTCCATGATGTATGGTTAGAAGAGTGATTTTGATAAAGCTACTTCCAGAATACGATCAGACTGGAAGATTAGATGCTACAATAATAAAATAATGAGAGGAAATAAATCTCGATTCTACGAGCTAGACTCGTCTAGTTTTATGGCGGCAAAAATGAAACAGAAATGACAACAGAACACGTGTGCGTCCTCATTTACATTTTCTAACCTTAACTCTGCTGCATCTCAATTTTCATGCATTCGCAATCACTACTGCTACCAAGCAATAATTTGGCATATTTGCGGCAGCAATGAATAATAACAACATCATAATAATATTATTATTTCGTATGAGTAGACTGCTGTACTCATACATTACTCGAGTACAAGCTAGCAGACTGGAAGGAAACAAATAAATCCATGTACAAAGCATCCAAACCAGCAAATCTTCACAGTACGGAAAACAACCGCCGAGCTCTTGTATCCGCTAGTTTACATGTTTCCTTCTCCTTTTTATGGCACTTTATTAGTAGAGTATGAATGTATGAATGCATTCGGATTTCTTTGCACAATTTTAGTTCTCGTCTGTGTTAAGTAGGTTTTCTCGAGACACGTTCCTATTGCATCCTCCCCACACCGCGCCGAGAATTGTTCGAAAGTAACAAGCAACAAAAAGGAGACTGCCAAGAAATTTGGCTTCTTCATGACGAATGTGATTGCCATTGCTCTGCTACTTTGGCTAGCAGTAGGGAACAGTATATCGTGTGTCTTTTCTCTGATTGTACCGCCGATTTCTACCAAGAATTTTGGTCCTTATCATTCAACAACCACTAGTATCGTTCTGAAAGACCAACAACAGCGTGGGGATGGTATCGGTCGATCCGGCAACAACAACAACAACAACAATTCGTCGTCTCTGCGAACATCATCATCATCATCTGCCCGATCACGACAAAACAATTCCTGGCAACCGGGAGGACCGCGACGGAGAAATATTTCCGCAAGCCAAATAGGACAAGAAAAAGTGGATTCTTTTCTTCGCAAGTTTGCGAATAAAGAAGAGATCAACCAGTGGATGCAAGACAAGGTAAACGAAAATGACTCCGAAAAGCTAGCGACTAACTCGTTTTTCCCACAAACATGGTCTTCTCGAGACGAAACAGACTTCATCCGTGCCTTGAGAGATATGGGGGCCTATCAAGCACTGGAGCTCTTTGTTTACCGTTTTGCCCGAAAGAACGTATTTGTGTATACAGCTGCCATTTCAGCCTTGGCCAATTCTCGGGATAGAAGAATGCGTTTTCGAGCCTTGAGATTACTTGACAAAATGGACGAAGATAGGGTTCTACCTACCTCATTTACATTCGAGGCTCTCTTTCAATCGATTGATGGCCCAGAGGCTGCCAAGCAGCTAATGACGAGGCTCGAACCATACAATAAGAGAACCAAATTTTCAGTAGAAAGTTTTAACCAAGCCATCATGGCTTGTTCGCGGACTCCACCGCGGCGACATCCTACCAACAAGAGCTGGCAGCTTGCCCTGGATTTTGCTCACAATCTACGACGACAAGGGCTCCGTCCTAATCTGAAAACGTACACGTCTCTGCTTCATGTCTGTGCACAGACGGGGCAAGTTCGCATTGCCATGTCCTTGTTTCGAGAAATTGAAAGCAATCCAGACCTAACTCCGAATGAACGAGTATATGGTTCCCTTTTGAATGTTTGCGCTCAAGCGGGTAATTACAAGCTGGCCAGTGACCTACTACAAACGATGAAAAAGAATGAAAATCCCATTAATCTGTATCACTGCAGTGCCTTTTTGAAGGCTCTATCAATGAATGGCAAAGTTGAAATATCGCTCCAAGTCCTAGACATGATGACTGGAGTTCCACTGTCTCATCAAAGCAAAGATAGTGGCAGTGCTTTTCAGGCAACAGAAATCCCACGAATAGCGCCCGACCTTGTGGCCCTGAATACCATCCTGAAATGTTGCGCTCAGGCTGGCGATTTTTCTGCAGCTCGAAAACTAGTGGATCGTATGAAAGAGGGTGATTTTACATCACCTGGTAGGCCTACCAGAATATATCCCGACGAGACTAGCTACAGCCTGCTCTTGTCCTCGTGCTCTGATCCCATTGAAGCCAGGGCAATTTTAAGAGAGGTATGTCCTTTCTTTGTAATGGTGGGATTTTCTTTTTGCTGCATGCCCTCATGAGATTGTAACGTCCCTAATCCTTAAATTTTCTTTATTCTGCTTGAACGATTGTAGATGCACCTCTCGAGAAGGCATCGACTTGGGGTAGTTCGGCCTTGCAGCATTACTTACGCTCGTGCCGTGGCTGTTTGTCGAAGAGCAGAGGTGCCAGATGTAGAGAGTGTTAGGTTCTTTCTAGAGTCAGCTCAAAAAGATGAAATCAAACCGACAGTGTTCATGTATTCGGCTGCAATATGGACAGCAGAACGCAGCGGAAACTACACGGTGGCCAAACATTTTTTGGAAGAGATGCAGGCCAAGGGGGTTAGACCTAACACAATATGTTATACTGGAGTCATCTCAGCTGCCTCTAAGAACGGGCAAGTCGAGGAAGCATCATTGCTGTGGAAAGAAATGACGCGGAGAGGCTGCATGCCAACGGTGGCAACGTACAATGTAAGCGCTTCAAATAAATGTTTATCGTAGCTGATAGGAAATTTCAGCTGATCCATTCTTTACTTTCTGTGTTAGGCGATGGCTCTCTGCGTAAGGAATTCGAATTTAATGAACAAGACGGAGATACTTGAATCCATTTTTAATTCACTTGATGAAGGAGATCGACGTGTTGATGTTGGTGGGCCAATAATTGAAACACTCATCAAAGAGTACTGTATGAAAGGAGAATACACCGGTGCGAGGCGAGTCTTTGATATGATCGAAGGACCTTGTAATGGTCAGTGCCTGAGAGCGATGCTACTTGCTTGTGCCGTGGACTCGTCGGGACCTCGATGGGAAGAGGTAAGGCTGTGGGTCGATGCTATTTGATCGTCTGTATAACAACGAATTTGACTTATTCTGCATGCTGGTTTTTCGACATTATTTATAAATGGCTCAGGCCATTTCAATTCTACACAGCAGTGACATCACTTCGACTGCAATTGGACCTGGCGAAATGGACCAGGGAGCACTTACCAATGCCATGATTGCATGCGCGAGAGCGGATCGGTGGGAGGAAGGCCTTAATTTGCTTCAGCTTTACGGCGTGAAAACGCCTAGGAAGACCAATTCTATTTCGGTTGTTGCTTTGAATGCAATAATGGCAGCCTGTGGGAGAAAAGGGCGCCCAGATGTGGCCTTTAGTGTTCTCAACGACATGGAGCGATATGGTATTAAGCCGGACGAACGGAGCTATCGTAGTGTGGTGGTGGCCTGCAATCAGGCCGAACACCAAAAGCGCAGACTGCTCGCATCCTCCAGCGGCAAGGACAAAATTGGAAATGAAGATGAAGCAGAACCCACTTTTCAGTGGTGGGAAGCTAGTGTCGCCTTGCTAAGGAGGATGAGAGAAGACGGACTTCAGCCGGATATTCAAACTTTCAGTTCTTGTATAAGTGCTTGTGAGGCAGCTGGGCAGTGGCAACGCGCCCTGGCAATCCTTCAATCCATGATCGATTCAAATCCTGAGGGGAATGAGGCAAAGTTTCTGAATTTATTCTGCTTTAATGCAGCCATTAGCTCATGCGAAAAGGGAGGGGCGTGGGTGGAGGCTCTAGAAGTCTACGAACGCATGATAAGCTATGGAGGGCCGCTCCAACCTAACTTTGTAACTCTGAGCTCTCTTGTTCTTGCTCTTGCCAATGCTGGACAAAAAGAACTCGCAGACTCCAAATATTTAGAGGGTTTGACAAAGCTCAGAATTGTCAAGCCATGGCGAACAACCAGAGATAGCAATGGAGATGCCATCAAAGCAATGGACCTGCATAAGTTTAATGCCGCCATGGCATGCAGTGCAGTTCGGGGCTTTTTGGATCCGCTGCTGAAGAGGGGGGAAGATTCAGTGATTGAAGAAGACCTTATCATTATCGTGGGAAAAGGTCTTCGAAGCGCCGAAGAAGCTATTCTCCTTCCGACTCTACAAGAACTCTTACGCAAAGAGTATGGAATTTATGCGGAAGCTGACGCTGGAAACAAGGGACGCATAGTGATCAAGTCAAAGGAATTACGTGAGCTGATTGCAGGGAGAAGTTGGTGACAGATCTTGTCAGCAATTGTCCTGGTGGAAGCAATATGTTCTGGACCGAGAGGCTTTGTACTCCTCCTATCACGAACACAAATGAAAACTTAAGAAGTCGGCTTTAGTCAGTTTCATTCGTACATCTAAAAAGAAGTCTGCAAAATTCCTTTCTTAAATATTCGTGCTGCGATCTGAGCACAATCTCAAATTGATGTCTACTTCTGCGGCGATGCAATCTTGTTCGCAAAGCATACCGAATCATCAGAGGCGTCATCCCTGTTCCGTCTCGTCACTGGAACTAGACTCTTCCTTGGACGCATCGCGCGTCTTGTACCCGCCGTAACCAATGAGGCCCTCGGCCGTCCAATTCAAATGTTTTTTCACGTATTCTACAAACCCAGGTTCAAACGATCTTTCTCGTCGGAGTTGAGGAGGTTGAGGATCACATTTCGCCTCAATTCCGGTCCATTCCGATACTCGCTGAATGAGATGTTCCGTTCCACGCCGAAGCAAATATTCATACTGGACCGTCCAGAGTCCTGCCACTCCCTCGTAGTTCGCGATATCCAAATAATTTTGAATCTTGGCCGATCTCATATCCATCACACTTTTGAATGGTTGACCACCACTGTTGGGTCTCATTTCGTAAAAAGGTTCCTGTTCAGAAAATCTCAGTTTCTGGGGATATTCTTCTTTCGGTACAGGTTCTTGTATGCAAGACACAATATCCTGATAAATAAAGTTTTGCTGACAGGGTGTCGTTGCGGTACTATTGTTGGCGTCTGTAATAGTTTTTCCAATCTCAATGTCTTCTCCGATGCGCGGAGCCGTCCACGGAATGGTCAAAAATTCCTTCCATTCCTTTTGAATGTGCATCGAGGAATGATGCGGAACTCGTTGCATGGCCTTTAACCAATCGTAGGGATTGCGAAATTGAGCAATCACCAACGTATCATGAGGATATGCCGAGGAATTTTCGTATTGGAACCAATGCTTGTATCGTGTCAGATGTCGTTGCACTGGAATGGAATGATTGAAGCACTCTTGCAAGTGCCTTTAAGAAACGAATGTGATGTTTGTCATTGGGCAAGGTGAGACCATCATTCAATCAATTTCAATTTAACTGCCAATACAACAATTGAGTTATACTGTTATACTTACTCCAAAGACCATCGTGTTCCCGAGTTTCGTTCTCCCAACAAGGAAATCTGCCGTATCTTTGGTTGTCCGTGACTGTTGGTACTCGTGTCCACTGCTCTAGTAGTAGCTACTGTTTCTGTTTCAGTTTCCGGTTCAGGCGATGAATCTGGCTTGGTGTAATCTGTCATAATGGATGTCGATCTTTGATCGCTACCATTGGCCAGACCGCCTCCTCCCAATGTTTGCTTGGTTGTCGTGGAAGTCGAACGTAGACTAGCGTCCCCCTTCGGAGTGGACGTCTTGTACACTGCCATGGATACCAAGACGACCAGTCCTAGGCCCAATGCAAGCAATGTAAATTGCTTGCGCTTCGTAGTAGATGGATTGCCGATGTTGTTGTTTTTGTGAATTTCTACCATGGTTGAAAGGTGAGTTAAGTTGTGTGAAATAGTTTCTGCGAAAGGTGAACCGATATTATACTAGTACGAGGTAATGAATAGAGGAGGAATTCAAGAACCTCGGGATTTTATATTAATATTGGTCTCTGGATTTCGCTGGTAGCAATCTGGTGAACGTGGAATGCTGAAACGAAACTATTGAAATACAATATTATTACTTAATCAAACAAACGCAAGAGCAGTGGAATCAGTTGAGGTCTTCTCTGTTTGTGTTGTGAATTGATGATGTTTCGTTGCGGATTGAAGAAGGTTACGTTTTGCAAGTTTCTATAAAAAATCTGATTCTTGTTAATTAAAACGTGTGTTAAAAAAAATGATGATTCGGAAACAAGCGCGCATCCAGCTTTTTTCGTTTCAATGCACTCTCTTGCGTGAGTCGAGCAGCTTCTGGACTTAATCAATCACGAATATCACGTCATGTTCAAATTGGAAATGCACCATCCAACAAAAACAACGAAGAAAGAACGTCGCTATCTTTCTGTACGATTGCATATCTCGTCTGCAACTTGTTGTCCTCGTTCCTACTTAAGGAGCATCAAAGCATCGCCATGGGCCGGAAGAAAAACACGCCCAAAAGATCGGAGGCCACGGGAAATTTCTCTTCCGAATATCTTGGGCTGTATGGAGCTACTGTTGGTGAGTTTGTTGCACCGACGACGGCGGCGGCGACGACGACGGCACGGCAAAACAACAGTGGACAAGATCGAGTCAGAGATACTTCTACCGCAGCTATTGAATCGTCGCAGAAACTATCACCATGCAATACCAATACCAATGATGATGTTGATGTTGATATTGATATTGGAAACGAAGGTGGTGCCAGAAGAGAGGCAAAATCAAACAAAAAGAATAAGGCAGTCGTTTTTGCGGAAGGCTTCATCGCTGCTACTGTCGAGACTTTACCAGTTCAAGAAATTGAAATCGTGACAGAAGATTCAATAGTAATTGAAACGATCAAAGGTGGCAATGCAACACAAGCTGTCAAAGTCCCAACCATTCGTTACAACTTTTGCAATCCCACCAGCAGACAGCAAGAAGAAGAAGAAGAAGATTCGGAAGAACAGGAACTTCTTTTGCAGTCCTTTTCCTTGAACGCCAACACATGTCGTCTCGAACTACCTCTACTCAGCAAAAATGATGCTTCCCAGAAAGAATGTTCTTTGGATCATCCTTTCCCAATACACACTGCCGGAGGAGCTATTGGCCTACTGCAGTTCTGTCTGAAACATTCAACAACGGCTGCTGCCGCAAACAATCTTCAGCACGATGTGGAAAACATTGGATTAGCCGTTGAACACGGCCTTTTTCGATTAACCCTGACTCCCTCTCGACACTATACACAAGTGAATCTGCAGCAGCAGCAGCAGCACTGTGAAGTCAGGTTGGTCTTGACTAGTCGATCCTTTGACATTTGCTGTCCAGCTAGATTGCCCGTCAAGAGTAGCAAGGCATCCAAACTTTACCAGGCAGCCTTATGTCTCCAGCGTGCCTTGGCCGAATTGTTTCCATTTCAGAAAGAATTCTTTCCACTAGCAGCACAAAGTAGTCAGCACCACCATCCTATTACGGCCAAAGGAATCTATGCTCTTGTTGACAACAAGAACTTCAGAGCCCATTTGACCCAAAAAAGAACTGCTACTAATGATGGCAAACTCGAAATTCCAGGTTTCGTACCTACCTTACGACCGTACCAAGAAGCAGCAGTTCATTGGATGCTGGAACGGGAACGTGGTGAAGTGGTAACGACTGCCAATGAGTGGGAGTTGGCTTGGCTGGTGGTCCTTCCATCAACAGATCCCGAAACACAAGGTCGGGTCGTGTTTTTGCCCGAGTACACGTACGAATTACGAAACCAGAAGGATGCAATCTGCATTTTCTTTTGCCCCTTTACTTGTTGGCTCGCCAAGACATTAGATGAGGCCAGATCCATGACACTGGCCAAGGATCAACGGACTCATAGTTCAAACACAACTCCCAGCACAACGAAGTCATTTCGGGGAGGAATCCTTGCAGAGCAGAGTAAGTACAGTTTTTTTTTTTAGAAGTGTGCATATTTCCACGGAGCTTGTTCTTGCTGACTTGCTCGTCTCCATTCTTTAGTGGGACTGGGGAAGACTTGTGAGGTTTTGGCGTGTATCCTTGCCAATCCAGATCCAGAGCTACATGCTACTGTGCAGGATGAAACATCCGCCAAAGTCGTGTCGTCATCTTCGTCTTTCTCTTCTTCGTTGTCGTCGAGAAATTCCTCATTAACTTCCTTGGCAGTAGTTGGCCAGGATGGGGAGGCGTCTAATGCTGATATGCAGATCGAAAGTGATCCGGTACAATTCGAAGAAACCTGGGTCGATTGTGACGAGCACGAACTTGGGGCCTGCATTTGTGGAACATTGATTTCCATTTTTCCTTCTTCGAAAGCGGACTCTGTTGTGATTTGCTCGACGTGTAGAGAACCGATGCATTGGGACTGCGCTGCGTACCAAGCCGAACGGAAACAAATTTCACATTTGTCCAAGGGTATCCTCTTTCGAAAGAGATTTTCAGACGAAGTCTATGTATGCAAGTTATGTCCTGACCAGTTCTGCCCGTGCTGTGTGTCAGAAAAGGCATCGAAGAACACTAAAGATGGTTTGCTTTCCAAAACTCGCAGCCGCGCCACAGTGATCGTCACTCCGCCTGCCATCTTGAGTCAATGGGAAAGAGAAATACAGCGCCACACGAAAACTGCCGATGGAAGCCACCATCTAAAAGTTGTCAAATATCCTGGAGTTCGGAACCTCTTACGAGATGGACGTCACAATGACGACAGTTTTCGCTTGTTGCACCCGCGTTGGCTGGCTGATACTGATATCATCCTGATGACATTTGATGCGCTGCGACATGACCTTGGACACTCTGACTCGAATCCATTTGCCGCTGGGACAGGAAGAACATCTCTTCGAAAACGCAAGCGCTACAGAGTTGTTCCTTCGCCACTTTCTTCGATTTTTTGGTGGCGTGTTTGTCTTGACGAAGCCCAGCGCATCGAAACACCTACAGCGGGATCTGCGCAGATGGCTTTGAAATTAGACACTCAGCTTAGATGGGCAGTTAGTGGAACACCAATCGGCAAAGGGAGGCTTGAAGATTTGTTCGGTTTGCTTCTTTTCCTTCAAGTTACACCTCCCTTCGACCAAAAGGCCTGGTTTGAACGATGTTTTTCTGCGAGAGCGAGTGGCTACCTCGGTAAGCGCCTTCAACATCTTCTGGGGAAGGCGTTTTGGAGATCCACCAAGGCTCTGGATATTGTCGCGGAACAGATGGGAGTACCACCACAGGTGGAGACGACGAGTATCTTGAAGTTTTCGAGTGTAGAGAAACATTTTTATAAACGACAATTGGAAACTACCGTGGAGATTGCTACGGATATCACAAAGCTGGACTTAAAAAGGAAAAATGGCGGAAAAGGGAGTTTTGACATTTTAACACGTGAGTTGCATAAATTGAGAGCTGCGTGCTGCCATCCCCAGGTAGGTTGCCATGGCCTGGCAAAGAAAAATCGTACTGGCAGCTCTGAAGGCGCAAAAGTCTTGTCCATGGCAGAAGTCCTTGATCGACTTATAGACGATGCAAAAAATCAGTGCGAAGAGGCTTTGCGTGTTGTTCTCTTTCACAGCAATCCAATGGCCGCGATTGCCAGGCTGAAGGTTGCTGCCAAAAATGATCACCAGATTGAAATGGTGACAGAAGCGGATGTATATCTATGCAGCCAGAGCAGCAAGCTTTACCAAGACGCATTGGATCTTGCAGATGAAAATGCTCATCCGAGTCTATTGACTGGACATGCAATGTTAAGCGGTAGTCGTGGCTTTCGGTCGTCACAAAAGTATTTCAGGAATGGAAAGGCATTGCTTGACTGGCAAATACACAGAGAAGGGCAAGATACAAAAAATCTCCGCAGCCCCGAATCAAGACTGGCGGCCAACTTTGAGTTTGAAGGACAACCCAAAAAGATGTGCCAAATTCGGTTGCGACCAGTTTCCACGTTACCTGCCGATTTGGCTTCGGAATCTTCTTGGAAGCTGCGCTATCCTCGTGATTGCGTCTTGCAGGTCTCTAATTCGACCCTCGGTGGCGAGTTCGTCGACATTTTGTCCTTTGCACTCCCAGACCTGAGAAATAGAGGTAGCGATGCTGACGACTGGACAATCCATGGTGGATTTTGGATTTATCGCTCTAAATTGTGGAGGCTTGTGATTAAGAGTTTCCATGACAAAAAGGAACCAAACGTTGCCGCTACCAGCGGCGAGTACGTTGGCATCGAAGTCGAGCTGTTCGAGCCCACTGTTGGCAGCGACTCGCTCCAGCGTTTGCACACTCTTCATAATGCTATTATATCTTTTCGGCAACTTCAGTCTACTATGGAGAGCACCAATGCTACTGAAACATCTACTGATGAGGTCAAACTAGCTCTTGCGATAACACCTGGCCAAATCGAGGAAAGAGTTCTTGCGATGGAGGCAGATGCGGCACGTATTGAGCAATATCATCTCGAGTATGCCAAGACAATTCGCTTGGAGAGCCGCAGACATTTGGAGAGCCTGTCAACCCAAAGAGAATCAATTGAGCAAGAATTGTTTCATCTTTCAAAACCTCACGGAGCTCGTAAGCCCTTAGGGTTCTGGGATGTAAGATGGTGGGATGATGCCCTGGTTGCAATACGGCTAAACTGTAGTCCGGTGGAGCAGCTCGTCTTATGCGACAAGGTGTCTGAAGCCATAGGTTCCTGTAGCGGTGTATCAAAAGCATTTCCGTCATTTCAGGATGTTCGAGGACTGCACATTGCCCTAAAGCTTCGATTGGAGGACACTTTGTCTGCTTTTGAGAACGGACAAGAAAAGGAGTGCATTCAATCTGTTCTAGCCATGTCTCCAAATCCATCATTAGCGGAACTCCTCGAGAATCAGATTTGTGGTGTCTGCAAGGCTGACTGGGGACAGAGAGGGCCCAAGTGTCGCCATTGCGTTGTCGGTGACAAACTGAAAGAAATTGATACCGAAAAGCTAAAATTGGAAAGGGCGATTCTGGATGCTGTGCTGAAATTTTGCAAAACCACCCGCTCTGGAACACGGAACACTTCTGTTCTAAAAAACATTGCAAAAGTAGCGACCAAGTTCTTTGAAGTCTATGATTCTTCTCGCAAAGAAGTTCTGGCGGCTTCTAGGCTATGGAGAATCCATCTTGATTTGCTGAATGTCATCGACGAACTCAACTCGTGCAAGACATCGATGAGATTATTGCATGAAGGTGAAGACCTCAGGGGACTAACGGAGGAGCAAAAAGGGTCAATCATTGTTCCAATTGATATTTGCTTGAAATTTGAGGAGCATAAAGCAAAGCAAGCCATGGCGTTGGGACGTCTCCGTCAACACAAAGATACTCTTGGTTACCTTAAGAGTCAGACTGCTACAAACGACGGATCCGAAGATACGTGCATGATTTGTTTGTCCAATTTCAACAGCGATAGAGGAGTCTTGGCTTGCGGACATTCTTTCTGCTTGGCATGTATTGAGAAGTTGAAGAGCAGATCTGGTGGATCAAGAATGATTAGCTGCCCGCTGAGGTGCAAAACATCCCGAACAAAGTATGACGACATCTTGATAGCATCCAGCAAGCGGCGTGATGATGGTAGCCAAAGCCTGCGAAAAGTCAAAGGTAGCTGGGGGACCAAAGTTACTGCTATTTGTTCTGATTTACTGGCTGTTTCAGATTTAGGAGAGAAAAGCGTTGTCTTTTCCATGTGGGAAGATATGCTGGACATTATGGAGGAAGCTTTGAACGCGAATGGGGTTGGCTTTATCCGAGCTTCAAGCTTGTCTCGGATCGGGGAAGCGACTAAGAGTTTTTGTTCGCCTGATTGCTTTGTCCTTCTGCTGAATGTTAAAAATGGCGCCGAGGGACTCAATCTAATCGAAGCGACACATGTTTTTATGATCGAGCCGCTGCTAAATTGCGGTCTGGATAGCCAAGCTACCGCAAGAATCCATCGCATTGGACAGACTCGAAAAACTTTTTTACATCGTTATTTGGTAGAAAATACAATCGAAATCAAGGTCGATAAATACAGAAAGCAACACCAGCAGGAAGAGCAGCTAGAGGATGCTATTCTAGATAGTCGCAAATGCGCCATTCAAGCCGGGGGAATCGATGGCGGATTCTCTTCCAAGGAGGAGCTGATGGACATGCTAAATCTTCAGTCAGATTAGATCCAGCCACGTAATTTACAATGAATTTTGGCGCAACTTGTCATGTAGTCAGAAGCACCTCTACCAGTAGCATAATCTGTTTTTGCGGCATGCGTCATGTAATGCGATGCTTTAGTTGCGTCACCTCTTGACTCGCAGTATAGACCCAAGTAAAACAAGGCGTAGAACTCGTCGGAAATGCTGAAAGTCGCCAAATTAGCCAAATTAGCAGTGTTAGTAAAGCTGAGTAAGCCATAGCATAAGAGGACAGAAAATAAAACTACAAAACGTACCTTCCTTTGTGCCCTGCCATTGCAAGATCTAACTCGGTCGCTTCCCCACGGAACAATGAGTACACAACGTCCTTTCGTATTAAAACAGCGGACGAATAATACATGTCAGTGGCCTACAAAGCACATAGACATGCTGCACTTGACGACGTACCATTATCTGTCTCCGGTCTTTCTGGCCCTTTGGTAAGCTCATCATGGAGGTTGGTGGTACATCCGATGGATGTAACCGCGACAAACTAGCAATATCCCAGACTATTTCTTCCACATCCAATGGGTTTACTTTGACATCAATACGAAACTTTGCAGGAACGACACACAAAAATGACCGTTAGAAAGAGCCAAAAGCAACTTATAGCATCACGTAACGTAATAACACTTGAAAATACCTGCTTGGATGCTTCCTTAAATCGATCAGCGTAGTACAGGCTCAGACCTCGCTGCCAAAGATAAGGAGTCAACTCTGGAGCGTTGGCGTCAGCACGATCGAATAGATCGATGGATCCCTGAATATCGCCTCTTCGAAAAGCGTCCATTCCCTGGGATACCAGCAGTCGAGGCGGTACACTATCATTGACCATTGCCATGGGCGCAATCCGTTTCATCGGCAGTCGTTGTCGTGGTGGAGCTGCATGATTTCTGAATGTCGGGACCAAAACGAATCCTGACGACAGGCAAATTAGCCAAGACAGCGAGATAAGGCTAATGGCTTTCATAAATGGATGGCAACGACAGCGGCTATTGGTTGCAATTTTGTTTCACGACGATTTAAGTACCATCGTAGCTCTGCTGGTGGGCTCTGGCTACTGGCTACTATTCGTAGCCTACTACTACTAGGGTCTAGTAGTAGTTAGTGTGCTACCAACGGAGGGCAATAAAAATGTTGGGATGTATCTTTTAGTCTTGGATAAAAACTTGGTGATGGGTATGACGTCACG
>Ga0100394_1003173_pt1 | contig 13540 bp, 17 predicted proteins | sample CryGeymeta201518_FD_81549 | JGI IMG/M metagenome (GOLD analysis project Ga0100394, IMG submission 81549) | Groundwater microbial communities from Crystal Geyser aquifers in Utah, USA - Crystal Geyser metaG 2015-18 | ecosystem: Environmental > Aquatic > Deep subsurface > Groundwater | place: USA... | reverse complement strand
TTTTTAGAATTTGTCCCCTCCCTGAAGGAAGGGGTCTTCTTTGCTTTCTTGATAAAAAATTTAATACACAAGAACGCGTTGACACGTAATTATGGGACGCACGGGTCCTGTGTGTGTATCGAATAACGCCTCCAAAACCCCAAGGCATACAGCATATATGCCACACCATCGTATCTGGTGGAAAATCCTTCAACCATTCTTAGTGCGGTATTAGAATCAAAACCATCATACATGATTATGGCTGTCCATGAGTTGCGTTGGTGGTGTAATTGGCCAAGAAGATCTTCTCCTAAATATACCTCATAAATTTTTGAACCAGAGATTTTTATCTGTCGGTATACGATATCTTCGACGGAATTGTCCGATTTAACTACAGAGAACGGCATAATGTATCCCAATATTTTGTTTATTGTATAATAACACGTATACATCATACTGTCAATAGAATTTTGGCAGGTGCCGAGGGCCTCGAACCCACAACCTGCGGTTTTGGAGACCGCTGCTCTACCAATTGAGCTAGACACCTGTTGTTTGGCGGAATGAGTGGGAGTCGAACCCACACCCCGACTCACGCCGAGGGACACCTTTCCAAGATGCTTGATACGCCAGTTTCCGTCATTCCATATATCATAATTTGGTGGAAGGCAGTGGACTCGAACCACATCCCCATTGGGGGACAATCGACTTAGCAGGTCGCTCCAAACCCATGTCTGGTTTACCTTCCTATATTTTTCTTTCTAGTAATTCTTTAGCCCACTTTCCCACCCCGTTCTGGAGGTTATATGATTTATATCCCAGCTTTTTTAAGATGTTAGAGAAGCTATCACCCGATTTGATAAGATTCAAAAACTCTATTTCTTTTTCTTTGAATCTTTTTCGATTTTTTCTAGAATGTGTCTTGTATCCGCATTCAATGCAGTATTTTACTTGTTTCTTCTTTGGTTCAAAGTCTTTACCACAGTTTTTACATTTTTTAATCAACTTCGGCTCGGGTTGAGGCTTTTTCTTGAGCTTTTTGGGATTTTTTCCTCTTTCCCATCCGTCCGGTTTATCTTTTTCTAACACATATACTACTTCCAACGATTTCGGATTGTAGAACCATCTTCTTTTTTTGCTTTCGGGAAGAATTCTCCCCTTTATCCAGCCATTCGGCTGTTGATCTTTCAAAAACTTTCCATTTTGTTTAGTATCAGGGTGATAATACCAGCTTCTGCCGTATGAGCCGTTCTTGGGGCCTATGCGAGCTTTTGCCACTTGTTGGTATTTTTTCTTAAGCCAACCATACCTCTTATTGTTTCTACTAGTACAACTTGAATCCACAGACATCATATTAGCCGCATATATCAAACTTCCATTATCCGGATGCATCTTAACCAAAAGCTGATGTGCCACATAATGTTCTTCCGGAGTTAAGTCAACTAAATTTTCTCCACCATCTGTCCCTCCCATACATCTAGGAATGATGTGGTGCTTTTCAGTATATTCTTCTAAATTTCTATTCTTTGCTCGTTCACAAAGAGTTTCATAATGCCTACTATATTCCATAAGAACTTTCTTAATGTGTTTCTATTTATACATTTGCGAACTCTCTGTATAAGTTTGATGTGTTCATATTAGCATTGAATTTGGTGGAGCTACGGGGTAACGATCCCCGCCATCGTGATTGCAAATCACAAGCCTGTCCCATACAGCAGCCCCTTTGTAAAATTGGCGGAGAGGGTGGGATTCGAACCCACACGCCAGCTTTTTACACTAACAAACGATTTTCAAGATCGCCTCCGCTACCCCGAATCTTTCGGATAACCTCTCCATTTAAATTGGTGCCCCCGGCAGGACTCGAACCCGCAACCACGGCCTTAGAAGGACCATGCTCTTCCCATTGAGCTACGGGGGTATTGAAATCTGGAAACGGCGCATCTCTCTATGACGAGACCGAGCTTAACCTATCGCCGTATCAAACAGAAACTCGGCTAACCAGCATTTCATTTATATTATATTTGACACTACACATAGGCGGTCCATATATCTTTACGATACCGCTCTTCGGGAGGAGTAAAGGCTCGTCGGCCCGATTAAGTATACTTTCCTTCACTAGCCAAGTCAAAATTATTTAATTTGTGAGGAGTCAGTGGGCTACTGTAGTAAAGTTAATCCGTTCTCTGTTATCTAGCTTGCATCAGAGGCTAGTTGCAGTACCAGACCTTATCTACAATAGTTAATCCACTAACGTGTCCTCGGTATTTTTTGGCCATATATCGGCAAGTGTTACCTTTATACCGCCCCTATTCCTATTCTTATTCTTACATTTATTTTTAGCTTTAAGTCGAATCTTCAAAGGATTTTTTCCTTCCATCGTATAGATACCATGTCCTTTTTCGTAATGAGTTCTACCATTCCGATTCTTCATAGATTTTTTTCGATGTTTGTGATTGTTTTTCATAAAGGTAATTTGGTGGGTCGTGGAGGAATCGAACCCCCATTATGACGGATTAAGAGTCCGGTGCATAACCATTCTGCCAACGACCCGAATTGTTTAAAAACTTTCTTCTCCATGTATCGATACTAAGATCATACACTGAAATGACAGTCATGTCAAGTAAAAAATTGGTGGAGACGGTCAGGAATCGAACCGACCACAGGTAGCTTGCAAGGCAACCTCGCCATCCCTTGGAACATGCGCCCCCAATGTTATAATTGATGTTGGTGTAGGGACACGGAATCTCACCGTCGTTCGCCTTCAGGTCGAGAAATCCATCTAACAATCACACAGGATCAACCCCCACATTGTTTGGTGCCCACCGAGAGATTCGAACTCCCAATTCTTTCGGTTCGTGGCCGAATGCTGTATCCAGTTTAGCTAGATGGGCATTGAAATTTGGCGGAACAGACGGGGTATGATCCCGCATCATCCTCCGTGACAGGGAGGCATTTTACCAAAATTAAACTACTGCTCCATTGTTGTGGCCGGGGTGGAGAGAATCGAACTCTCTACGACTGGTTCAAAGCCAGTCAGCTCAACCCTTTGCGTTTCACCCCATTCGAATTTGGCACCGAGAACGGGATTCTAACCCGCATCCACCCGAGTGACAGTCGGGGACTCTAGACAGTTAAGCTACCTCGGTATTGTTAATTTGGTGTTGCATACAGGGTTCGAACCTGTGCCAACAGCCTCTGGCTGTCATCCTACCAAGCAAAGCTACTAACCGGTTTTCACTTTACATTAGAATAATGCAACAATTTGGAGCCGGTACGTGGATTCACACGTAGATCATCCGGCATTGAATTCTTAGACACTGGCGACAATATTAACGATCTTTGCTCTTATCATCGGGACGATCATGCGAGGACCAGCGTGTTTAAATCATATAAGGCTCTTCCTTCCTCTCAACCAATTGCTCCGCATTGAACTCAATCTGTGTCCGATGTTACTTTCGGATGCGTCGGGCTATTAGTTACATTTTAAATTGGAGGGCGAGGTCGGGTTCGAACCGACGACCGTTCCGTTAACAGCGGAATGCTCTGCCACTGAGCTACTCACCCTAATTGTTTTTGGCGGGTGCAGAGGGATTTGAACCCCCAACCAAGTCCTTAACAGGGACCCGTTCTTCCATTGAACTATACACCCATTGTTTTAATATTCCTTTCACCATATGTACCGGTCTGGGAGTGACAGTTAGGACAGAGAAGTCTCAAATTTTCTATCTTATTATCTGTATTATCTCCATTTATACGGTCTAATTGATAGGTTATTGAGTTACTCACCTAAAAGAAAGAAGTATGGCTGCTCCCCACTACGGCGCATTTAAATCGCATTGTGTTATTGTTCTCAATTTAATCTTAAAAAGATTAAATAGAACAATCTAATTACTATTAGTAAAATTTACAACGATCACCATACATCTTAAACTTGGTGCAGGGTGCCGGAATCGAACCGACTTTTCTGGTTTTTCAGACCAGCACTATGACCACACTAGTTCACCCTACTTTAAATGGTGGAACCGGTCGGGATCGAACCGACAACCTGTTGCTTGCAAAGCAACTGCTCTCCCAATTAAGCTACGGCCCCATTTGACTTCTCCTCTCCCTAAAGGAAGAGGATTCTTGTTTCATCGTCCACTACATTGTTCTCTACAAGAACTTTAGATTTATGTCGGACTCCGCAAGCTATCCCCGTATGCCCTACGGTTCTTTTTTCTACTGCTTTTAAGGTAGATATTTACAATATTATTCAGCACTTGGTTATCGATACTGAATATTTGATATTGTACCACTATCTAGTGTTTATGTCAAGTAGTGAATATTTTTAGAATTTGTCCCCTTCCCTGAAGGACGGGGTCTTCTTTGTTTTCTTGATAATATTGATACTTCGGACTGAACATTTTCAAAATAGAAACTATAATATCTCCGAGAGAGGGTCCTCAATTTTTTTTCTTGTCTTTCAAAGCTTCTATAAGAATATCACTGATTATAGTACGATCAATTTCTTGACGCATTTGTATTCCCGTCACGGAGTAATAGTCACCATTTGGATATGCTTTTTTCACTGCTTCTTTCAATTCTTCAGCATCACGCTTTACCCAATCTACAAAGTTTTGGTCTTCGATACCGTCGAGTAAAGAATATAAAGCTACGAGCGTCTCTTCTTGTTTGGTATCGAAATGTTCTGGGCCAATACTAGATTCCAAATCAACTATTGTTCCTGCAATCTCGTTTATAAGATTGTAATATTTTTTTGCTAAAGATTCTAATGTTTCAGTCATATTATTTTCCTGATCTTACTTCAGACTTTCAAATTTCGTGTTCTATCCATCCAATAAGTACGCCTTGATCAAAACTTTCACCCGTTTCAACGACTTTCACTATTGTTAACTCTGGATCGGCCACAACGTCAAATTTCCCGTCATCCGGATAATAATAATAATCAAAGAATCTAGAACTAAGAATATGATCTATGTCAGTTCCTTTGATTTGTAACTCCGGTTCATTTCCAAGTGTTTTTGCCCTGAAAATCATTTTGTCACGTGCTTGACTGCCCACATGACAGCTTCTTCAATTTTTGTTTTTGCGATGGATAGTTCTCTGGAACTTCCCAAACTATCAATGTATTCGTGAAGTTCTAGGCCCATGTCTTTGATGTTGGACATCGCTCTTTTTTCAGTATCGGACAACACTCTGTAATTATGTCTCATGGTGTTGTTTGTAGTTCTATCATCGCTTGTACTATCTACCATATCATTCCCTACCTGATTTCCCTCGGCCAATTGTCCGACCAAACTATGAATCGAAACTTCCAACTGATTGCGATCAATTAAAATATCTCTAACTTCTCCAATCAACAGGTCACATATTTCTTCAATTATGTCGCCACGTACCATTATCGCGGTTTCCACGGCTTCTTTAGCGATAGCCGTTTCTAATGTATGTTCGGCAGCACGTTCATTATTATCATTTACCAAACTCAGTTGTAGTCTGTATGTGTTATTTTTCATTTCTATTTCTCCATTTTAAGATCAGTGGTCTTACATATTTTTGCCACTTTTTCTTATTCTACCATCTTGGTATGCCCTATGGCAAGGGCTAAAGCACACCTGACGGGATTCGAACCCGCTCGTCATCTCTGACTCCAGCGTGAACGGCTGGTGACCTGCCAATTAGTCATCAGGTGTATGTAACAAGTCCCGTAAACTCCGTGACTTGTGTATGTTGCATTACTTTATTATTATGATGGGGTATTTGCCATCGCGGTTGGGGAAAATAAAATGGACGATATATGCCATTATTCTTTCTCCCATTCTGCTATTCGCTTGCCTAGAATATCAGAATATGAATTCATTATTTGAAGCTGTTCTTTCATTAGTTGTTGTTCTGTTTTGGACAGAGTGGGAAATATAGAATCTCCGTATGGTTTACTGTTGGAGTTTATGAAACAGTACAACCTGAATATTTTCTGGTCTAGATCATGTTTTTCATCTAACACTCTTTTTTGATAATCTTCCATAACTTTATCCTTTATTGTTTGATCTTCTTATACTAAGTTTAACATTCTTTGTCAAGTATAAAGCATAACAAAGCCCCCGGCTACCGTCCTACACATTTCTCAACCTACAAAATGGTAGCCGGGGCACCTACAATTTGTTTTAGAACGGATTTTTCCACTCACAAAAGAGTTTTCATCCTCGTTCCCGCCCGTTCATTTTTTAAAGTGCTGATTGGACCTCGTTTCCGTTTGCACTGTTTTGAACATAAAAAAAGGCAGCTTTTTTAAGCTGCCTTTTTGTCTTTCTTTCTGAGGTTTGGATTATTTAAACCATCCCTCGTCCTTTAGACAAAAAGGCACTATTGCTAGGCGCAAAATTATCGCGCACTTGCTGACTCTCCGACCAATTTTTGGCGGAAATAATAGTATCGGTAGACGCAATAGTCTTGTGTCCGTCGATATTAATTTTTGTGTTTGCAATAGTTTTCATAATTTTTTTAATTCTTTAATGTTTTACAAGTATAAACCTATTTATATCACTTGTCAAGCTTTTTTACGACTTTTTGAATTTTCCCACCATTGTCGTAGTCTAATTGTGTTTTTTTCTGCTATTAAGACTAACTCTTCAGTGACTTCTTCCTCTGTCCATCTGTGCAGTCCGCTTTTACAGCCACCATTACACCACACCTTGTGTAATGCGTCAAGCTCTTTATTTTCTTTTCGAGAGATTCTTGTATTACTCGTATTTCTCTCTTTAGAGCTTTAATTTTAGTATTCATATACCTCAAGCAAAATTTGGAGCGAGTGACAGGATTCGAACCTGCGGAACCTATTCGCCTCGACCTTGGAAGGGTCGCGCTCTGACCAACTGAGCTACACTCGCATTAATTTCTACGTTATTTATCAGTCTGTAAAATTTCTGATAATATTTTTTTAAATCTGTATCTGGTATTTCCTCCTTCACACGATTTTTCGGAGTAACCCAAACTTTTCATTGCCATCGTAACATCATAATTGTTGGATGTCAAGGCTTTTTTTATGTCTAGATCGGTTTTTTTCCTTTTAGACTTTCCCCAATCTACTTTTTTCATTCTTCTTTTGCGGTGAAAATCACAGTATTTTGCCCTTGGCTTTTCTACCTCTTTTCCACAATCTAGACAATATGTTTTCTTCTTTTCTTTTTTAATTATTCTACCCGCAATGAATCCAATTGGTTTTCCTTGTGGATCGCACTTGATGTTTTCCAAAGTGTCTGGATTATAAAACCATCTTTTTCCGTATGATCCGTTTTTCTCTCCCACTCTCCTTTTCGAGTTTTCGGAGTGTTTTCTTCTTAGCCAACCATACACTTTGTTATTGGTTCGTTGTTCACTTATTGGGCGACCTGTCATTTGTAGTGCGGCCCATGTTAATCCTTCATGATCTGGGTGCATCTTTACCAACAACTGGTGCGCCAAGTAATGTTCTTCCGGGGTTAGTATCGCTAAATTTTCTACAGAATCGTCCCCACCCAAACATTTAGGCACTATATGATGCTTTTCCACATATCCTTGTAATTCTCTATTCTTTGCCCTATTAATTAAATTTGCGTAAATTTTCTCATAATCCATACTTTTGTTCGGCCAAATGTTCTTTTACTATTTATACATTTGCGAACTTTTAACATTTATTTGGAAGGCCATTCTACACCGAAAAATCGTGTATGTCAACCCCCATTTGGAATTTTTTTTTTTTTTGAAATAATACTGTAAAAATTGTATTCATTTCATCATTTTATCCCGACGCTATTTAATTAATATTTTTAATGTGTTATTAATTTTTCTTAGTAGAAAATATAAATATAATCGATGCCCCGAAAATGGAAACTATACCAAAATGAAAGAATTTTTATACGTACTAGACACAGTTGATTCAGTCAGGCCAAAGAGGTTATCTCTACTTTAAACTTGCGCGCCAATTCCTCGAAATATTGCTACAACACAGATAGAAAACTCAAAACAATAGAAGACATAATAGAGGATGGCGATAGTGTTTATGTAAATTTGGAAAATGGAAAAACTGTTGTCAAACCCTTGGCGTATCGCCCGATGCTTATAGAGATTGACACTTCTGCAAGTAACAACAATAGTATTTCTGGGTATTTTTTCTCTAATTGTGATATTTTAATAGATTGGGGAGATGGGTCTCCAGTTGAAAATTTCCAAGGCGCGTCTGTTAACGTAAACCGCAATTATCCTACTAAAGGAAAATATACTATATCCATTAGTGGTACGTCGGAGACTTTTGGATCATTTTTCGATTTCAATAGTACGAGCGAACGTATTGTAGATTTTGGAGATCTAGGTATTACCGGTCTGGTAAGTACTTTTGAATTTGGATACGTCGACGATCTACCAGAAGAATTACCCCCTAGTGTTATTACATTAAACTCTTGTTTCAGAGATTCCTTTTTGACAGAAAAAGCCAAAGAGTCTTTGCAAAATTGGGATGTTTCAAACGTTACTAATTTCCAATCAACTTTCAATAGGAGCAGAAACACAAACAGATTAGATTTGAGCAAATGGGACGTTTCTAAAGCAACTACAACCGCTCAAATGTTTATAGACTCAGAACAGATAGATACACTATGTTTGCGAGGATGGAAATTTAACAATTGTAACTGCACTAGCATGTTTAACAACTGTGCGACACTTTCGTCTGTTGATGCCACAGACTGGAAATTCTCGGGGTCGTGTGATCTGTCTGACATGTTCGCGCGTTGCAACAGCCTCAAATCGATAAATGCTTCATCTTGGGACACTTCGGGTGCAGTAAACATGGCTTCGATGTTTGATAGTTGTTATAGTTTTAATGATGATGTGGGTGGGTGGAATGTTTCTTCAGTAACTAATATGAATTCTATGTTTGATTCTTGTTATCAATTTAATGTGGACATCGGCGAATGGGATGTTTCTTCAGTAACCGACACGGGGTTCATGTTCTCTAACGCTCGCTCTTTCAACACCGACATCGGGAACTGGAACACAGAATCGTTAATTTCTGCTGGCTTTATGTTTAGTGGAACTCCGTTCAATCGTGATCTTTCCGGCTGGAACATTCAATCACTAGCAAACATGAGCAACTTGTTTTCAGGTGCTACTGCTTTCAATGCAGATATTAGCTCTTGGGACGTTTCAAATGTTAGTAACATGACCTCAATGTTTTCAGGTGCTACTGCTTTCAATGCAGATATTAGCTCTTGGGACGTTTCAAATGTTAGTGACATGACCTCAATGTTTTCAGGTGCTACTGCTTTCAATGCAGATATTGGTTCTTGGGATGTTAGTAGTGTAACTAATAGAAACCTTATGAGCTTTATGTTTGCAAACGCAACGTCGTTTGATCAAGACATATCCGGGTGGTGTGTTACAAATATTACCCCGGAACCATCAAGCTTTGCAATCAACAGTCCAATCAATGGAACGGCCAAACTTCCAGTATGGGGAACCTGTCCAGTTTAAAATTGTCGAATAGGGCGACAGGGGTTCTGTCGCCCGATTTATAACAATGATATTTGTAAGTTTACTTATTAGCGAATATATGGCTTCAGGTCTTGGAAATCTTTTTGTATGTTGAGATTAAAGATTGGGATATTGTAGCTTTCGGCAATGCGCAAAGCCTGACCGGTGCCCCCGCTTGCTAACCCATCGTGTGTGTAACACACGACAAAATCTACTGGTGAATTGAGGTCTTGGCCCAAAACCTGTAGTACGTTTCTAGCCATAAGTCTTTTTGCAAAGTCTGACAGGCTATTCCATCTTGGATGAAAATTTTCGGCTATATTGAACGCACCTTTTGGTATTATATTAACAAACCTATCGTCATCTTGGGCTGGCTTTATAGTTCCAAACCCGACACAAGGCAAATATACTTCCATTTTACCACCAACTTCCATTGCTCCTCTAATAAAAGACTCATCCGCGCCTCTGGCGTTACCACTCCTTAAAATCATACCACGACTGCCAAAAGTACGCCCTATTTTTCGCATTATCTTGCAGAAGGGCTCTGGGGTTTCTCTAGAGCCGATGCCAGCATAAATCACAACTGCTTTCTATATTCTTCCATAACTACATCAGACGCTTTTCTGACAACTTCCCTCGGGTCCATTGCGTACCAACCAGAACAGCTAAAAGAGTTCAGTTCAACTATTTTAGGACCTTCATTTGTTGTAGCTATATCAATACAAAAAAGTGTGTCCGGGAGCCAGTCGGAAGTATCAAGGATTCTTTGAACAGATTCCTTGGATTCTAGATTTACTTTTGTGTCTTCAACGTGGATGCCTTCGACTGCGTATCGGGAGCTTGCAAGAATTTCTCTGTTGCCGACAATAAATCTCTCTTCTTCGAATATCTTTTTGGGGGTAGATATCAAAATCATCGAATCCAAATCGACTCCATACATTTTAACAATAGCATCAAGTTCTCTAGGCAATTGTTCCATGCTCCAAACATCTCCGGTAAACTCTTTACATCCCCGGTTGGGTCTGAAAAAGAGTTGATCTATTCCCATAAGTTCAAAATAGTAATTCGGTTTTGTGATTAAATCGGACAGGGTACAGTACAAATGGTCGTGGTTCAAAAACATTCTGTCGTCTACATCAAGCAATGACATGTAGACGTTACAGTTGTATTTTAGATCATCGTAATAACAACCCCAAAACTGTCTCATTTTTTTCACCACACCAAGTGTGGTGTAGGTTATTACGGGCTCAGAGGTGTCAAAAGGTATTCTTCTATCTTCTATAAGAAACGGAATGTAATCGTATTCGAAAAATTCTATTCCAAGTTCGTCAAATACTTCTACTGGTATTCTGGAACCATCGAATATGTACTTGTCAACTACCCATTTTGGTTTTAAATTTGTCATTTTTTGATTTCTCTTTGTGTATTAACATTTCTTCTAGATAGTCTTTATGAAGGGCCTAGGATATATCCACATACATAGATACCACTTCTGGGTCGTACCCGTGCGTATGATGCATCCAAGCTTAAACCCTTCCGTTCAATCCGTGCGTTTCTATTAACTGCGGTACATGATTCTCTGCCTTACCAAGTAGTTGTAGATATTTTTTCTTCTTCGTAAATTTTGCTTGTGATATAATATTTAGTGTAAGTTTCTCTATGATTAGAACATTTTGGGGGCAACTCATCGTAGCGAACTTGTTCTCTAGTTCGACCACACCCCGTGCATTCGGCGGTTCTAGAATCATTAAAAAAATCTATGAGCGCCTTCCTCGTAGTTAGAAGAATGTCAAGCATAATAGGCTTTGATTACCTCGTCTCTTTCTTGAGGATTCTTATTGAAGTAGTCCAACGCTATTTGGTCCATCCTGTTTGCCATCATTCAGTATCTCACTAATAATTGGGTGTTCTATCAGCACTTCTAAAATCAATTTTTTAGAGCAGACCATCTTGTAAATATTCTAACATTGTCTGTGCGTCGGACACATCGAAAGGGTCGCCATCGAACTCGTCCATGCACATTGTTGGGCCGCAGGATTCACAGAAAAGAGCTTCTATGTACCCATTGTCGACAACCGCACTGTATCTCCACGAGCGCATGCCCAATCCCGCGTTGTTCTTGGAGCAAAGCATTCCCATTCCACGGGTAAATTCTCCATTTCCATCTGCAACCATTTCCACGTTTTCGATGTCTAGGCTATCAAACCATGCAGACATTGTAAAGACATCATTCACGCTAATACAGTAAACCTCATCGACCCCGGAGTCAATAATCTGATCGTACAGTTCATCAAATTCTGGAAGATGTCTAGAAGAACAAGTGGGAGTGAATGCTCCGGGCAACGCAAATACAACTACCCTTTTACCATCGAATAATTCTCCACTAAGTACCGGGCTCGTCTTCCCGTCTTCGTCTCTAATAAACACTCTAGCAGCCATTGGTACCAAGCTGTAGGCTTTAGCTATTGTCACGATAATTTTCTCCTAGTATTAAAATCATAAATTTCAGCTCCTTCAGAAGGAAATGGTTTCTTTTCCTTGGCGGACATTTCAATAATAGAATGTTCTTCTTTGGTTGTCAAAGGCTTTTTCTTTCTGTTTTCTGCCAGACTCTGCATGAAAATTTTGTATTCTTTGACAAACCGAGAAGTTTGGACTTCATCCAAACCCTGCATTATCGCTAAGAAGAACGGTTCGATTTCTGGGTATAAATTTGCTATGTCCGTTCTGGACAAGGCAATCTTTTTATTACCAAATTTTATAAGATATTCCATTAAGCACCTAGTTGTTGGTTGTTGTTAGTACAATAATTCAATTATACATTGAAGAAGATCAACACGCAATACAATTATCTCTTTCAACGCGTACTTGCTTCTGCTATTAAATCCCAGAATTTCTCCGGCTCTTCGTGTTTGTAGATATATTCACCACGATTTCTAACCCAAAATACTCGATTGCCATGTTTCCTACGATCTATATCAAGGTGTACCATGGGTTGAGGCTGTCTTCTATTTACATTAGTATCCAAGTATACCCCAATTCCTTGCCATACAGTATTTTCAACTGCACAAATCCAAAAATCCATAACGGCTACAGAAGGAAAAACATCCACCGCTTTTCCGAGAGAGCCATCGCCAATATAATGTCTGCTGTTCTTGGACCCGGTACGCCGTACAAGACCGTCTGGAACTCCACTTGGAAAAACCGACCGCCCAAATGCATATCTAGTTATATCTAAGTTATACAACACCTCTGCGTTTACGTATTTCAAATCTTCTGGAACTGGCCATTCGCTTGGAGAAAAATTAGATGTTGGTGTGTTTTTCAAATAATCATACGCATTTTTAAACATATGTTGGTCTTTATTGTTGGTCTAGTTCGACTTTATTTATGCTAATGGGTCGGAATAATAAATACAGTAGTCGGAAAATTAAGGAAAAAAAATGGCCTCGGAAAAATATGTATATGTCGTTGAAGAAGGTAAAAGACCCCGAAGAGATGTATTGAGCGCTGCATTTGCGCCCACTTCTACAACCTTTAGCGTGGGTTCGGGGGGAGACTTCCCTACATTGGGTGCTGCATTGGCACACTTAGATTCATTTGTTTCAACAAATTTTCAACAAGTTATTATCAATATATTGTCTGGATATGTTTTAAAGAGAATCTGGTTTTAAAAAATAAAGATTATAAAAATGTAAAAATCACAAGTGATGATGACACTGTTCTAGTCTCCAGAGAATATATGCTTTCCCTTGGTGATGATGACTCTGCAGCCTTCGTTAGTGCCACTAACACCATACTACCCCTAATAGCAACTCATTTTAAGCTAGATGACACCGGGACCCTGTATGCTGGAAACAATAATTTAGGTAACCATCGAGCGGGACTTTCCCTCTTTTCTGCTTCACAGTTGGTTTTTGAGAACGATTACAACAATGGTGGAAAGGTCTCTGGAATTTCTGATTTTTTGACTAACAACATTTTTTGTGCACAGTCGTCTGTAACTTTAGGCAACGGAAGTTTTTCGCGAGATACCGGGACCGGTCAGAATTATGAGGTAGAT
>Ga0100394_1003164_pt1 | contig 13554 bp, 18 predicted proteins | sample CryGeymeta201518_FD_81549 | JGI IMG/M metagenome (GOLD analysis project Ga0100394, IMG submission 81549) | Groundwater microbial communities from Crystal Geyser aquifers in Utah, USA - Crystal Geyser metaG 2015-18 | ecosystem: Environmental > Aquatic > Deep subsurface > Groundwater | place: USA... | reverse complement strand
TTCCCAAAACATGTCGCGTATATCTTTTTCTTTCTTGGCGTAAATGTTTAAAGAAAAATAGCATTTATAATTAGCTTCGCCATTTTTAATTTTTATTTCTATATCAATAAATTTCATTCTTAAGAATTTCTTAAGTTCGATTAATTCTTTTCTTGGAATGGCAAAAAATACTTTGCTTTCGTAATCGTCGTCGTTTAGTTTATTTATCAACTTTTTAATTTTTAGCCAGGACGTTTCCCCTTCGGATATGCCTTTCTTCGGAAAGAGATAGATGCTGTTTTCTTCAGAAAGTTTCAAGATGAGGTAGGGAAATGGCATGATGGTTATCTTTCTATATTCACTATCGGTGATACTAACTTTTTCATCAACCGTCTTATATCGTAGAACTCCCCTTATTCCCGTTGTTTGGGTTAACGTGAGATGTTCTCTTTGGCAGAATTCATCTATATCAACCATCTTCTTTTTGAAATTTTCTCCAAGTTGCGTCTTTAATACTCTTTCCACAGAATTTATAAGAGTCTCGTATTCGTTATTTTCGGATACATTCAAACTAAAATTCCCCCATATTTTTTTTGCGACGATTTTGTTGTCAACACCGTTGTTTGACGGTAGTCGAAAAACAATTTTCATTTTTTCTTTCATTTTTTGGTTTTTTCTTTTTTTAAGGTGCTTATCGCACTTTTTTGACGGGATTATTATTTCCCTTGCCCCTTAATTACCATAAAAATAAGTCAGACGTCAAATTTTCATGAGCCATTTCAAATTTTTTAGCAATTTTACAGGGATTTTACAGGGGTCAGACCCCTGTAAATTCCGCAGTGGTCAGACCCCTGCAAATTGTACCCCTGTAAATTGTTTGAAGAGGCCTATGTTGACGGGCCTATGTTGACGTCAGACGTCAACGCTTACGTCAACGCTTATATCTTGTTAGTATGGTAAAATGGTTTTATGAGATACCCTAATTTAAATGAAGAAAAAAAGTTGTGGAAAAGCGGATATAAGTACGTAGTGGGGTTGGATGAGGCCGGAAGGGGACCGCTTGCGGGGCCGGTTGTGGCTGGAGCGGTAATGTTAAAAAATTACAAATTTCAAATTTCAAATTTCAAATTTCTAAAAGAGATGCGAGGGGTGAAAGATTCAAAGAAATTATCGGCGAGAAAGAGAGAAGAGATTTATGAAGTCCTGACGAATCATCCGGCGATAGAATGGGGGGTTGGCCGGGTTTCTGAAAAAATAATTGATAAGATAAATATCTTGGAGGCGACGAAACTGGCAATGATAAAAGCAATAAAAAAATTTAAAGTTGATTTTCTGATTATTGATGGAAATTTTAAAATAAAAAAAGATATTCCGCAGAAATCAATAATAAAAGCAGATGCTAAAGTTTTTTCCTGCGCCGCCGCCAGCATTATCGCCAAAGTGACAAGGGACAGGATAATGGAGAAAGAGCATAGAAAGTATCCGAAATATAATTTCGCCAAGCACAAGGGTTATCCGACGAAAGAGCATTATAAAGCCATAAGGAAAAACGGCTGTTGCAAGATTCACCGAAAAACCTTCCGTTTGGAAAATTAGGCGCATGGGGTTGTAAGATTTAATTTTATATGATAATCTATAATAAATTAAAAATTTTAAGAAATTATGCCAGTTCCTAAACAAAGACATACCAAATCAAAAAGAAACAGGAGAAGGTCCCATATTAAGCTTACTATTCCGACCTTAAATAAGTGCCCAAAATGCGCTAAGCCTGTCTTGCCTCATGTTGCTTGCTTAAGTTGCGGTTTTTATAAAGGGAAAGAAGTTATTGACGTGATGAAAAAATTAACTAAAAAAGAGAGGAAGGCAAAGGAAAGAGAAATGGCGGAAAAAGAAGCTGAAGCCAAGAAAGATAAACCATTAACAGCGGAAGAACTCTCTAAAAATTAATTATGGCAAGTAGGCATTTGTCTAGAAGCATAGTTTTACAGGCTCTTTACGAGTGGGATTTTTTCAATAAAAAGAATAATCTGGAGAAGATAGTTGAGAAAGATATTGAGGAAATGGGGCCGGGATTGGAAGACAAGAGTTTTATTTGGGAATTGACCGCCGGAGTAGTGGAAAATTTTGAAGCCCTTAATAAGATAATTGAACAGGCGGCTCCGGAATGGCCAGTTGATCAGATCAGTATCGTTGACAGGAATATTTTAAGAATCGGCTTGTATGAGCTTTTATATGGAAGTAAAGAAGCTGTTCCCCCTAAGGTGGCCATTAACGAATCAATAGAGTTGGGGAAAACATTCGGTGGAGAGAATTCAGGGAAATTCATAAATGGTGTTTTAGGGACAGTCTATAAACAAGCGGGGATAACTGAACCCGATGAAAAAGATGAGGATAATGGAGATAATGAAAAAAAAGATGATGATGAAAAAATTTGAAAAACTTGAAAAAGAAATTGGCGTTAATTTCAAGAATAAGGATTTACTGACTCAAGCTTTCTGTCACAGATCTTATCTGAACGAAAATAAGGATTTTAACTTGAGCAATAACGAGAGGTTGGAATTTTTGGGAGACGCGGTTCTGGAGTTGATAATAACGGAGAATCTCTACGTTAATCAACCGGAAAAATCGGAAGGTGAATTGACGAACTGGAGAGCGGCTTTGGTGAATACAAATATGCTTTCAAAAATTGCCGGCGAGCTCGGATACAATGACTTTCTTTTGCTATCCAAAGGAGAGGAAAAGGAAAAGGGAAAGGCAAGGCAGTGTATCTTAGCTAATACATTTGAAGCTGTTTTGGGAGCAATTTACCTTGATCAGGGGATAGAAGTCTGCCGGAAATTCATTGAAAAAAATTTACTCAAGGAATTGTCCAATATTGAAAAAAACGAACTTTTTAAAGACGATAAGTCGCGTTTTCAAGAAGAGTCTCAAGAAAGGGCAGGCATTACTCCCATTTATAAGGTTCTGGGAGAAGAGGGGCCTGACCATGACAAGGTCTTTACTATTGGGGTTTTTCTTGATAAAGAATTAGTAGCTAAGGATACCGGCTCGTCAAAGCAAGAAGCAGAGATAAAAGCGGCTAAAAAGGCATTAGAGGTAAAAAATTGGAAATAATTAAATAAATTTCAAATATTATGTTGGTAATTCGCTTGCTTCGCAAAGGAAGGAAAAATCAGCCTTTCTTCAAAATTGTGGTTACGGATAAAAAGAATGCTCCCCGAGGAGGACGTTTTGTTGAGGAGGTTGGTTTTTGGAACCCTAAGACAAAAGAAAAAACATTGAACGGAGACAGAATAAAGCACTGGATTTCTATGGGCGCAAAGCCTTCGGAAACAGTCTACAATCTTTTAATTGTTGGAAAGATCATTGAGGGCAAAAAAACAGCAGTTCATAAAAAATCTAGGCCAGAGGCCCATCGTCCTCTGGACGACAAGAAGAAGCCGGCTGAAGGAGGAACTGCCCCTGTTGCGGAAGCCAAGAAAGAAGAGAAACCTGCGGAAGCCGTAGCTCAATAGGAAAGTTGACAATTGTTTTTGAAAAGATAAAATATAAACAGATAAAGGTCGAGACACTTAGAAGATTAAAAGAAAAAGAAAAACCTTTTTGAAATTATGACAAAAGAAGCCAATGACAAAGAATTTCTTGAGTATATGGTTAAGGCATTAGTTGATCACCCTGAAGATGTCGTTGTTGACCGAAACGTTGACGAGATGGGAGTTTTGCTTTCTTTGAAGGTAAACTCTGAAGATATGGGTCAAATCATCGGCAAAGCCGGTTCTATTGCCAGATCAATCAGGAGCTTAGTCCGGATTGTCGGCCTCAAGAATCACGCTCGGGTTAACTTGAAAATAGAGGAACCTGAAGGCGGAAGAACTTCAGCTCCTTCTCACAGCGCAGTTAAAAAAGAGACAGGAGATTTTGAAGAACTTAGCCTGTAAGTAATTTATTTACCGGACAAGGAAAACCGTGCTATCATCAATGATTGACAGCGCGGTTTTCATTTAAAGATATGAGGTTTGATATCATCACAATTTTTCCTAATATTTTTGATTCTTATTTAAAAGAGACTTTTATAAAAAAAGCTCAAGATAAGAAAATAATTAATATCAAAATCCACAATTTAAGGGATTGGGCTTTTGATCGCCATCAAACCGTTGACGGCCGGCCTTTCGGTGGAGGATTGGGAATGGTCATCAAACTGGAGCCGATATACAAAGCCGTCTCCAGTTTGATTAAATGTAAAGCTAAAAACGAAAAACTAAAAATAAACCGGAAAACTAAGGTTATACTCTTTACGCCGAGGGGAGAGAAGTTTAACCAGCAGATGGCTTATAAATTGAGCAAATTTGACCGATTGATAATGATTTGCGGCCGTTATGAGGGGGTTGATGAAAGAGTGGCCGAACATATAGCTGACGTTGAGATTTCAATAGGGGATTACGACCTGATGGGCGGGGAATTGCCGGCTATGATAGTAATGGAAACAATAACGAGGTTGAAACCGGGAGTTATTGGTAAGCCTGAATTTCTCAAAGAGAGAGTCGCTAAGAATAAAAAATTTCTTGAGTATCCCCAATACGTCAGGCCGGAAGTATTTTTGCCTGATAAGAAGTCAAGAGGTTGGAAGGCGCCTAAGGTTTTGCTGTCGGGCAACCACAAAGATATTGAAGCCTGGAAGGCGGAACACGGAAAGGAGATTGGAAATTAAATGATTTTGTGTTAAGTTTATATTTACGGGTAGGTACCAAAGCGGCCAAATGGGTGTGGCTGTAAACCACATGACTTCGGTCTTCGGGGGTTCAAATCCCTCCCTACCCACAGCAAATTTTGCTATTGCAAAATTTGCTCCCTAAATACAAATTATACGCATAAATTACAAGTAGCTTGAAGAATTAAAATAATCGAAATTATGTAAAATAGATTATGGAGAAGAACATTAACATTTGCAAATCAATGGCGTATAAAGAAAAACAGGCGAAAATTACTAGAGAAAATTGGGGAAAAGGAGTTTATGATTTTCGGATCAAACAAGAGGAGAGGCGATGCGCAAGAAAGGGGTGTAGATTAATTTTCAAAGCACAACCATCAGACGTCAAGAAATTTTGTTCTCGTAGTTGTGCGGCAAAGGTTAATAATCCAAAACGCGCTAAAATTAATTTTACTGACAAGGAAAAAATCAAAAAATTATATAGAAAAGGATTTTCAATGATGGAAATTTCTCAAAAATTAGGCTATAGCTACAATGCGGTTGTATATTGGATGAAAAAACTTAAAATTCCCTGCCGCAGCGTAAGTGATGCCCTATACCAAAAGTTAAATCCAAAAGGAGACCCCTTTAATATAAAGAAAAATTTGACGCCGGAAGACCAGAGATTATTCGGGTTAGGAATGGGAATTTATTGGGGAGAAGGGAATAAGCTTAATAAGCATAGCGTGAGGTTGGGAAATTCCGATCCAAAACTCATAAAGTTATTTCGTGATTTTTTAATCAAGATATGCGGCGTTAAAAAAGAAAAATTCTTATATAATCTTCTTTTGTTCAATGATGCGAGCAAAAACAAAGCGCTTAGTTTCTGGAATAAAGAGCTTGGACTTGCTTCGGGTCAAATAAAATCGGCTACTTCTCTAAAACCAAGAGGGAAAGGAACATATAAGAAAAAGAGCATGACAGGGGTATTGACTATTGAAGTCGGGAACGTCAAACTTAAAAAAGAGATAGACAAGATGCTTGAGGCGTTATGTAAATAGGCCTGAGTAGCTCAGACAGTTAGAGCACATCATTGGTAATGATGAGGTCAGCGGTGCGACTCCGCTCTCAGGCTCAGGATAAGCGAAAATTATCAATTTTAGTCAAAGGTTGATCTGCCCTTGGTGGAAAATTAAAAATATCAATTAAAAAAATATGGCAACAAAGAAAAAACCATTCGTAAAATTACAGTGCTCGGAGTGCAAGGAAGTTAATTACTACACTCACAAATCAAAGGGGATAGCGACGGAGAAACTGGAATTGAAAAAATTCTGCAGTTCTTGTCGCAAGAGCGTAGTCCACAAAGAAGCCAAGAAATAAAAATAGAAAAGTACGTGGGGGCGTGCTTAGGGGCATAGTTTAGTGGTAAAACAGTGGTCTCCAAAACCACGGACGGGAGTCCGATTCTCTCTGCCCCTGCCAATGAATGCGCGGGTTCGTCCCGTCATCCGACGGGACGCCCAGTCGTATGACTGGGCGAGTCCTGGCGCCCCCGCAATGTAATAAATTTTTCTTTCGGAAAAATTTAAACATTGCTGTGGCGTTTAAATTTTCAAAGAAAATTTATTACGCCACGCATTTCCAAAAGCATACATCGTGGAGTCAGACCCCACGATGATAATCTTTGTTAAAATTTTTAGCGCAGAATTATGGAGACCGGGTCTCCGTAATTCTGGATAATTACGCTTCGGCGGAGTTTTTTGTTTTCAAATAACGGTGAGGCGGGAAGGGGAGTTTACAGGGGTCAGACCCCTGCGGAATCTACAGGGGTCAGACCCCTGTGAAAACCCCTGTGAAATTTGTTTGTTGAGAAAGCAATTATTTTGCTTTCAGTGGAGAGGTTTTTTTGATAGAATAAATTTATGAAAAAACAGAAATTTTATGCTTACTCGGCTGATGGGAAAACAGGCATAGCTGATGACTGGCCATCTTGCGAAAAAATCGTTTCCGGAATTCAGGGCGCCAAGTTCAAGGGCTTTCTGACCGAAGCTGAAGCTAAGATGTGGCTGGAAGCCGGAGCGGATTACAAGATTAAACACTTAACCACTGAAAAGGGGATCTATTTTGACGCCGGAACAGGAGCCGGCCACGGGGTTGAGATTAATGTAACCGATGAAAAGGGAACAAGCTTACTGGATAAAGTTTTACCGGACACCCATATAAATCATCGCGGCCACCACTGGATTTTTAAAGATGTAACTAATAATTTTGGCGAATTACTGGCCTGCAAATACGCCTTGCAGATTGCGTTAAAGGAGGGGATTAAGGATGTTTTCGGCGACAGTAAGTTGATTATTGAGTTTTGGTCTAAGGGGTATGTAAAAAAAGAAAATATTCATCCGGAGACAATTGCCTTAAGCGCTGAAGTTAAAAAACTAAGATATGATTTTGAGAAATCAGGAGGGAAGATAGGGCGCGTTTCCGGCTCCGGCAACCCGGCCGATTTAGGTTTCCACAAAGGCTAACCATATTAAATTTCAAATTTCAAATTACAAATTTCAAAAACCATGGAGGAGATAAAGATAGATAAATTGATACGCTCCAAGAGAAGGAGCATCGCCTTAATCGTCTCGTCCGAGGCGACTCTTATTGTCCGAGCGCCAATGAGAACGACTTTGGAATATATTGAAGGTCTGGTTTTGAAAAAAGGGCTTGGATAAAAAAGAAAAAGGATCAAATTTTAAAAAATAGCTGGCCGGCTAAAAAATGCGAAGAATTATCTCAAGAAAAGGCACTGGAGAAAATAACCGAAAGAGTGAATTTTTACAGTCGGATTACCGGTTGGAAATTTAAGTCCGTATCAATTACCAAGGCCGAATCAAGATGGGGCTCCTGCGGACCGAATAATTCAATTAATTTCAGTCGGCGGTTGATTATGGCGCCCATTGATGTTATTGATTATGTAGTTGTTCATGAATTGGCTCATATAGCGGAGAAAAATCATTCAAAAAAATTTTGGGACAAAGTGGAGGCGATTTTGCCTGATTATAAAGAAAAAAGAAAATGGTTAAAAGAAAAAGGCCATAATCTAAAAATATAAGCATATGGAAGAAATTTTTTTAGACGCTTTAATGGATTCATTTAAAATGGTTCCATTATTGTTAATAATTTATATCGGAATAGAGTTGATTGAATATAGATTCGGGAACAGGATAAGGGAGAAAATCCAAAAAGCCGGAGCGGTAGGTCCGGCAATAGGGGCGATAGCCGGGAGTTTTCCTCAATGCGGTTTTTCGGTTGTCGCCACAGCTTTGTATACCCAAAGATTAGTTACTGTGGGGACGCTAATGGCTGTTTATCTTTCCACTTCCGATGAAGCTATCCCGATAATTTTAGCCCAGCCGGACAAAACCGGAATTATTTTACCTTTAATTTCAACGAAGATTTTCATCGCCTTAATGGCCGGATACGCTATTGATTCGGCCTTCAGAAAAGAAAACAAAAAAATACTGGCTCATATTGAATCGTATGCGCATAGCAAAGATGATAAGGATCATCATCACGAGTCAGTAATAGAAGAAAAAGCCTGTTGCGGGCACAGCGCTAGCGCCTTGGCTAAAGGATTCAATCCGAAAGAGATATTTTTTCATCCTGTAATTCACACTTTTAAAATTTTCGTTTTTATTTTTGCCGTTTCGTTCCTGATCAACTTCGCTATTTTTCAAATAGGCGAAGAGGCGTTTGGTAAGTTATTTTTAAGCAATAGCTTTCTTCAGCCATTTTTAATGGGATTAGTCGGACTGATTCCGAACTGCGTCGCTTCTGTTGCTATAACTCAATTATATCTTGGGGGATTGATTTCTTTCGGTTCGGTTATTGCCGGATTATGCGCCAGCGGGGGATTGGGGATACTGGTTTTATTCAGGGAGGAAAAAGACAAGAAAAATGTGTTCAGGATTTTACTCCTGCTCTTCGGCATAAGCGTCTCCTCCGGTCTGATAATCCAACACCTTTTTTAGCTTTTAATTGGTTTTAAAGTTTGATAAAATGTTATTAAATTATAAATTTAAGAAAATCGGCCAGGGGCATCGGCCAGAGGCCCCAGCCAAAGGCTCCAGCCAAAGGCTGGTCAGCCTCTGGCCGAGGTCAGCTTCTGGCCGAGATAGTCCTCTGGACTAAAAAATATGGATGAAGAAAATAAGAAAAACAAGAAAGGTTGGGCGGGGAAAATCGCGGTTTTGGTTGCTATTATAATAGTGGCTTATTTTGGTCTTTCTCAAACAATTTTTAAGCAAAAAGAGACAGGATTTAGGGTCGTGAAAGCGGAGATGAGAAATATTGTTCAGGAAATATCAGAGACAGGGACAGTTAAAAAAGGGGAAGAAACAAGACTGTCTTTTAAAAATGGAGGACGGATAGAAAAAATTTGGGTCAAAGCCGGAGATAATGTTGTTAAGGGAGAGGCTTTGGCGAAAGTTGACATAAGTGAAGTATCAATAAAGCTTTCCGAAGCCAAAGCTAATTTATTATTTGTTAAAGCAAAATTGGAGAAATTGATGGCCGGCGCGAGCAATGAGGAAAAAGCCAGCGCTGAAACAGCGGTTTTGAACGCCGAAACAGCAGTTAAAAACGCAGAACATAATTTGGAAAATATAAAAGCTTCAGCTGAAAATAATCTCCTTGACACACAAGAAGACGCTAAGATTGTTTTAAACTCCGCTTATTTGACTATAAGCAATTCTTTTAATGTTGCTGATTTGATAGAGAGAACTTATTTTTCCGCTAACGATCAGGAGGGGATATTGGTCAGGGAAAGCGTTGAAAAAATAGAAAAATTCTTATCCGTTGAGAATGACCTTGCTAAAATGGAGGGGAATCTTAATATTGTATCTGATGCGTTAAAGAAAATCAGGGATATCTGCGAAGAAACGAAGTACAGAAATATTGTTTCTTCAACCGATAAGGCTTCTTTGGATACTCAAAGGACGAATATAAACACAGCCTTAACCAATGTTGTTAATTCCGAGCAGGCAATTTCCTCTGTTAAATTAACCAATGAATATAATATTAATTATGCGGGAACATCTCTCTCTTCGACTAAGGGAACCTTGGCCTCCGCTCAAAACAGCTTAGCTCTGCTGATAGCTCCGCCTCGCCAGGAAGATGTTAATTCTTACAAGGCTCAAGTAGTTCAGGCCGAAAGCAGTGTTGCTCTTTTGGAAAACCAGCTGAAAGAAGCTGTTTTGAGAAGTCCGTCTGACGGTCAAATAATAAGGGTTGAGGGAAAAGAGGGAGAGATGCAGGTGGCCGGAAGCCTCGCTATGTCTTTCTTGCCGACAGCCTTGTTTGAGATTGAAGTGAATATCTATGAAGAGGATATTGCTAAAATAAATCTTGGCGATCCGGCTGGTATTTCGCTGATAGCTTTTCCGGATAAAAAACTCAACGGAGAAGTAATCGCCATTGATCCGGCTGAAGAACTTATTGAAGGGGTTGTTTATTACAAGACAAAAATAAGCATCAAGGATGCGCCGGAAGAAGTTAGGCCGGGAATGACCGCTGATATAGACATTAAAAAGAATATTAAAGAGAATGTGCTGACTATCCCATCGGAAGCAGTTGGAAAGGAAAATGGAAAAGCGTTTGTTCAGTACCTGAAGAATGGAAAGATAGAAAAAAAAGAAATCATCATTGGCGCTCAAGGAAGTGGCGGTTTAGTTGAAATAATCTCCGGATTGAGCGAGGGCGATGAAATAAGAGTCAAATAAGTTAAATAAATAGCAAAATCTAAATGGTAAACGACAAGTCATTGATCAAACTGGAGGATGTTTGGAAAATATATCAGCTGGGAAAAGTGGAGCTGACGGCTTTAAAAGGCGTAATCCTTGAAATTTTTGAAGGCTCTTTTGTGAGCATAGTCGGCTCATCAGGATCCGGAAAATCAACTTTATTAAATATGCTCGGTTGTCTGGATTTCCCCTCAAAGGGAAAAACTTTTTTGAAAGGGAAAGACATTTCTCTTTTAAGCGAAGATGAGCTTTCTCAAGCCAGAGGGAAAATCATCGGTTTTGTTTTCCAAGAGTTTAATTTATTGCCCAATTTTTCCGCTCTTCAGAACGTAATGTTTCCGATGATTTTTCAGGGAATTCCGGAGGCGGAGAGGGTGAAAAAAGCCAAAGAACTTTTAATTTCACTGGGACTGAAAGAAAGAATTTGTCATCAACCGTCTGAATTATCGGGCGGAGAAAGACAAAGGGTGGCTATTGCCAGGGCATTAGCCAATGATCCGGAAATGATTATAGCTGATGAGCCTACCGGAAATTTAGACTCTGTTACGGGAACCAAGATAATGGAAATTTTGACCGATTTTCACAAAAATTTAGGGAGAACGGTTGTCGTTGTTACTCACGATCCGAAAGTGGCAAGATATAGCAAGGAGATGATTAATATTAAGGATGGGGAGATAATATCCGACCATTCCAATTCAAACGAATCATTATGGAAGAAATAAGGGATTATTTAAAAATAGCGTTTCAAAACCTAAAGACGCGGTCATTGAGAAGCTGGCTTACGATTCTTGGAATTGTCATCGGGGTTTTTCTTATTGTAAGTTTATTATCTTTAAGCGAGGGGCTGAAAACCACAATAAACAAACAATTAAAGGCCATGGGCGGAGAAATTATCATTGTAATGCCCGGTGATGAATCCAACCCCTTTGCGTCAATGATGGTCGGAGGAGTTGAATTAGAAAGAGAAGATATTTCAGCTATACAAAAGACTGAAGGAGTTGATAAGGTTATTACTATGTCTTATAGTAGCGCCATTTCCAGATATAATGGCGAGGGAAAAACAACTTTTCTGGGAGGATTATCTTTAAGAGACGGCCAAGAAATTTTGTCAAGGTTTGAAGGATGGACCATAGGGGAGGGAAGATGGCCTATTTTTGGTAAAAATGAAGTCATTGTCGGGAAAAAATTAGCGGAGGATATTTTTGAAGATAATATAATCGTCAATAGCGACATAATGATTAAAGGAAGGAAGATGAAGGTTGTCGGGATATTGGAATCTTTAGGCAGTAAGACAGATGACAGTTTTGTCTATATGGATATGGATGTTTACGAGAATATCACAGGGAAGAAAAAGGGGAGCGCTCAAATGGCTATGGTCAAAGTAAGCGATGGCGTCTTAATCAATGATATAGCCGATAAAATAAAATTAGCTTTAGAGAAAACAACAAAAAGAAGAGGCGGAACGGATGCGGCAAGTTTCGCCGTTATCACCGCAGAAAAAGTGAGTGGAATAGCAAATGACATCCTGTCGGTCGTTCAAGCTGTTATAGTTGGGTTCGCAAGCATCGCTATTATTGTCGGCGGAATCGGGATAATGAATACTATGCTTACCTCTGTCAGAGAGAGAACAAAGGAAATAGGAATAATGAAGGCCATTGGGGCTAAAAATTCAGCCATAACATCTATTTTTTTAATGGAAGCGGCTATTATAGGATTTGTTGGCGGGATTGGGGGAACCGCGTTAGGAACAATAATGGCTAAGTTAATAGAGGTATACGGACAAGTTCATCCGATGTTCTATTTTTCTGCAGTTATATCTCCGGGATTAGTTTTATTTGGATTGATTTTTTCTTTAGTCGTTGGCTGCTTAGCCGGGTTTCTTCCGGCGAGAAGAGCAGCGAAATTAAGGCCGGTCGACGCCTTAAGAAGATACGAATAACAATCAAAATTACAAATTATAAATTACAAATTATAAATTACAAATTATAAAAAATTATGGTTTTTGAATTATTATTTGCGGGGTTTGGCGGGGGATTGATGAGGGGATTGGTCGGTTTTCTTAAACACCAATTCGCTTACAAAACCGTTGATTTTAAGTGGCCTTATTTCTTAGGGGTAAGCGTTATGTCAGGGCTTATCGGAATGTTTTCAACTCTGGCTATGACAGGAGTCGGATTTTCATTGGAAGGGGTTTTTACCCCGGCTTTGGCTTTTATCATCGGTTATGCCGGAGGCGATTTCATTGAAAACATTTACAAAATCATCATCCAAAAATCCTCCCTCTACACAAAAAAATAACGTATAATTGAATTTATGTCGTTGAAAAGGGAATTACTTATCATTATCTGTTTTGTTTTTTTGTCTTTGACTCTGATTGTGTCGGTTTCTTTCGCTTTGTTTGAGATGGAGACAAAGAAGCCTTTTAATCTTCAGGGGAAAGAAGAGGTTTTTGTTGTTGAGAAAGGGGAGGGGGCTAAACAAATAGCCAAAAATCTTGGGGAAAAGGGGGTTATCAGAAATGACATTCTTTTTATTCTTTACGTTCTGAAAAGCGGTGAGGCCGGGAAAATTAAGGCCGGAAAATATTCTCTCTCCTCGGCTATGACTATTTCTCAAATAGCGGAGAAATTAGTTAAAGGCGAAGTGATGAAAGAAAAAATTATCATTCTTGAAGGATGGAGTTTGCGGGATATTGAGAGAGAGCTGATTTCCAAATTCCTCGTCCAGAGGACGACCAGCCTCTGGCTGGAAATTTCAGCAGAGAATGTGAAGTCATATAAGGAAGATTATGAATTTTTGAAGGATGCGCCGGACAGCGCTACCCTTGAGGGCTATATTTTCCCGGACACTTATGAGGTTGACGAAGGAGAAACCACAAAAAGTATAACCAGAAAAGCTTTGGATAATTTTGATAAGAAGTTGACGGAAGACTTAAGAAAAGAAATAAAGAAACAAAATAAAAGCATATTTGAAATCGTGACAATGGCTTCTTTGTTGGAAAAAGAGGTCAGGACATCAGAGGATAAAAAAATTGTTTCCGGAATTTTTTGGAAAAGAATAAGCATCGGCCAGCCGTTGCAAAGCTGCGCCACTGTCGCT
>Ga0100394_1003158_pt1 | contig 13568 bp, 8 predicted proteins | sample CryGeymeta201518_FD_81549 | JGI IMG/M metagenome (GOLD analysis project Ga0100394, IMG submission 81549) | Groundwater microbial communities from Crystal Geyser aquifers in Utah, USA - Crystal Geyser metaG 2015-18 | ecosystem: Environmental > Aquatic > Deep subsurface > Groundwater | place: USA... | reverse complement strand
CAATACTAGTACCGGTAGTCATCATCAGTCACCGAGCGTGTGCGCATTGGAGACGCTTTTACTCATACGTAGGTAGTAGCACCACCCAGGGGTGGAACATGATTGGCACCTACAGCCCCCCCCCGTCGTCGAGCTGGCGGAGGATGTCTGAAAAAGTTCAACACAACATCTTAAGTATTATTCCTCAGTATTTTATTATTATTACCGGTATCTACTCTACCGTATTATGGTAGTCTACCTGGTAGTAGTTTTTAGTCCAAAAAACCTCTCCTGAATCAACTCTCTACGTACCTGGTACAGTAGCTACAGTAGCAGCAAGAGTAGAACAATGTTATTCTTGTCTCAACCAGTACTACCAGGTACCTGGTAGTACAGTAGACTAGCTATCGCATATTTCAACCAGTTTCAGCGGTATTTTTTGTTCCAGATTTCTTGGTTCCTCCTGCAACCTGCAACCTGCAACCCTTACTCTCAAACAAGCAAGCAAGCAAGCAAGCAAGCCCTAAAAGTTATGTTATAATTCAGCATTGATTCCTGATATTTTGGAAACGCAATCAATAACATCTTGCGATTCTTCCGATAAGGCCAAAAATCGTTGGATTTTGCCGTGCTCGTTGAATTCGTACGTTGCATAACCCCACCAAATAGCCCTGCAACCTTCTTTAGTTTCAATACTGTTGACCCATTCTACTAGAAAGGTATCTTGGAAATCGCTCGAGGATGTAGATGATGATTGTTGTTGTTGTTGTCCCGTCAAGAATTTATGTTTGACTTGAAACGAGCTAAAAGCGACCCGAAATCCTTCGAGCATTTCTGGAAATGTACCTTCGGTACAAAAGGGCATACCCTTTAAGCACATTTTAATGTGAGCATCTTTGGCGAATAACTGTTGAAAACCATCAAAATTATCCACCAAGTGATTCCAGGCATGGTTGACTTTGTGCTGTTGAGGACTCAGATTTGATTGCGATGACACTACTGCCGCATCTGCATTTGTGTTGATGTCAACCGCAGGTATTTCGGATGCCAAAAAAATAAGAAAAAGGCAGTAAACAAAGCGTCCCCATTCAATTTTTAGTGAGGCAATTGCTGTGAAAGAGCTGGGCGATTTTCCATTCATGGCAGTCGACAGGGGCTGATCGAAAATGTTATAGGGATTTCAAATTTCAACAGGCGCTTTGTAAAAAGCAAAAAGCAACGTTGGATCTTTGCTTTTAGTACCTGGTTTTAGAGTTGCAACTTAACGGTAAGAAAGAAAGAGGTACAGTAGCGCTTGCGATAGAGAGTCAATACGGCACGGTAGGTACTTTATGATTTATTTGCTCCGAAAAGGTGTTCTTGTTGCGCCGGTTCGGTTGGGGTTGGGTTGATCGGGATGTCGGATGTCGGAATACACTAGTCTACTATTAGTCTACTCTACTGGAAATGTTTTGAGATGTTTTGTTGCCTCACGACGGCCAGACTAGCCAGCTAGTCTACTCCGAGTAGTAGTAGAGTAGCTACTACTATCGCTGTGACGGACAAAGTCAATCTGACTACCAGCCAGGTACCAGGTGCCGTAATACTCTATCACTGCTCAAACTGTGTAGTAAATGTACCAGAACCAGGTAGTACTTCCCATGAGATTAGTAGCAGGGACATCGAAGCATTATTTATTGAACTTGACTGTCTACTACCAGGGGTAGTAGCTAGCTAGAGTCTACTTTGGAGTACTGGCTAGCCATTCCAATAGCTACTTCCACAGGAAGCGAAGTAAAAGTTAGATAAGTCCATTCGGAAGAGTTGAGAAATAAGTAGAAAGATAAGCAGAGGAGATGAACAGGTAGGCTTTGATATTCGTTGGGAGTTGGGAAAGAAGATAACAATGCAGGAGATTAACATTCACTTTTTGTGTTGCTCCTATTTGCCCTTCCGCATTGCAGAATAATGCTATCTTCCGCCAGCAAACGGATTGTGTCCAGGTATTGGAAAAATACCAGCTCATTCAGTGTCCTTCCAATGTATCGGAAACAGCAATGCGTGACGTTTTTTTCTTCTGCATCCGATACCAATGCTGCCGCGGGAAATGCTTCGTCGAACAACAACAACAAGAGTCTCTCGCATATACGAACCTCAATTTTGACACAAGCCTTGATGGAAGTTCATCACTACGGATGGACAGATGATGCATTGGCTGCAGCTACGATGTCAATCCAACAAGCATCAACAACTACCAACACAAGCGGCAGCATGAGTGTGGTAGGAATGATAACAGTTGATGATTTGATTGGATTTTGCATGAACGAAATGAATCGACAATTGGCGAAAGATCTCATGGAAAAACAGCAGCAGCAGCACGCGCAAACATCGTCACCATCGTCGTCCCAGAAAAATATAAGCCATTACGCTGAATTGAATGCTGCCAGAGGAGGAGGAGGAGGAGCAACCTTGGAAGAAGGAATGCGTACGAGACTCGAATATCTGGTACCCTATCTCAAAAGTGGTCGATGGCACGAAGGAATGGCATTAGGGGTTCGGGGTCCTACCAATGCCTTGAAAACACGAAAACAACTGCAAGAACTGGTCGACATTCTGGTACAGCATACAGCTGCTGCTGGCAGTGATGCTGCACAATTATCCACTCCCGAACGAATGGCACTAGGTGCGGTGTACGTCACCACCGAGTTACACATGCTGACAGATACCTCGCCAGGATACCATGATACATGGGCGTTTTTATCGAGTAGAATGGAAGACTGGAGACGGCTTGGCAATGGAAGTTTTGTTGGTGGCAGTCCGAGTCATAATACTGCTGCTACTACTGGTATTGGTGGTGGTTTGCTTCCGTCGAATGCCAGTGATGCACTGTTTGTGACATCCAGTGTGGCATCTTCATTAGTGGGAGGTGCTTTGAGTCTTGCCATGAATACGTCTCAACAACAACAACTCTTACAATCTCAACAAAGTATCTTTGGATTACCTCAGCAAGTGTTATCGGCTCTCTTTCAAAGTCAACATTCTTCAACAAATACTTCTAATAGCGACTGGCAAGGAAAAGCAACAGCACCTCCATCTAATTCTTCCACATCAAGTAAGGTGGATGGAACCATGCCGAATCACTATGACGTGCCTCGAAAAGATACCTTGTAGAAATTAGAAGGCCACGACTACGTTCTTAAACAGTCATGAGGCCTCACCGCACTTCTACCAACTGGCTACGTATGAATAGGTGATTCAAAATAGTCGCTAAATTATCATCATAGCAGTTCCTGTATATGAGCTAACGAAGTCGCAGAGCAGGGTAGTTTATTTTTAGCCACTCTTTTCGGCAGTGTCCCTACACGCTCTGAGTCCTTCTTACAATAATGGTTCGCAGCGAACGCCAGAACTACCATTTCTCAATGGCAGCGACACAATCTCCAATAGTAGCAGCTCCTCCCGTCAGACGTTGTGAAATTTCTGTGACCTCCTTCAAATTGTTGCGCAACAAAATATCCGCTTCGTGATATGCCCATTTCAGTAAATCGTACTTTTCCTGTGCCGAATCGGCTTCTAAAGTCCACCAAAGATCTTCCATGTTAATATTATTCTTTCCAGCATTGTCTTCCAGACGCTTTAAAAACCCGCTTGCTTCTCTTGGATCACTGCAAATTAATTGGGGATGTTTCTGACTCTCCATGGCGACCGGGGCCATCAACCAAATCAGAACTTTCAGTACACCAGAATAGCTCAACAAAGGATCCAAACTCATCGTCGTTCGATCTGGAGAATTGTCTTTGATACTCTGGGCAATTAAATAGGCAGCCTCCAAGGAATTGGGTTGAAAGGCGAAGCATGGCAAGCCCAAAACATAGGCAGCATACAACGCAGCAGCCTCGCACTGACATTCTCGCTCTGTATCGACGCTGAGCAGTCGAGTCAATCCCCGCGTTATGGTTCCTGTCAGCTTTCCACTTCCTAATCCCAACGGCAGGCTGCCCTTTTCGGGCATTTTCATTCGTTCCTTGTTGGCTTCGGAGGTATCCAACGACGATACTGCCACACTGGAGCCCATTTTCAAAACGTCATAAAAGTTGTCGACTACACCAACGGCAACAATAGAGAACCATATGAAATTGGTCACTGGGGTGATTTCGTCCATTCCAAAAATATTCGCCAAAAAGCAGATTCCAACAATTCCCAGTGTAAAAGCAGCACTTGTCACTTCGGCTGATCGATCATCGGTGGGAACATCTGGCAAAGAATTCAATCTCTCCCTTCGTGTTTTACGCGATCCATCAGGACAGACGACTCTTTGTGTGAGAGAGATTGGCATTTCTAAAATCGAGGATTGTAAAATACCGTACTGACTTAATCCACCAGGATTGCGAATCGCGAGTGCCAGCATATCTGCCATAATCAATGCATCTTGCGACTTGACAGTGGCCTGCATGATAGAAAGTGGAAGCAAGATACCGGTTATGAATGAAGTTCGAACAAGAACGAGCTCAGAAACAGTTTTGGACGTAACAAAACTTTCAACTTTTTAAAAGTAGCAACACCAATAAAAATGTATCGGGTCGAAGAAAGAAACTTACATCAATAAGGGCCATGAGAGACCGAGGACTGACAGAAATTTTACGCTGATTCATTTCTGTCAAGAGTGCAATAGGATCGTCCAATGTTGTACCCCTTTCGGCAGTAGTAGCAGAATTATCATCCAGTATTTTGGCACACAATCCCGTGAGTACAGCATCGTACTGATCCGATTCGTCTAGGGCGGTAAAGGCAGCGGCCAACTGAGATTTTCCCGTCATGGCAGCAGGAATAATACGAGACGAAAAAGAACCGTCCCCACTGTCGCCGCCATTGGGCATTCCTCCTCCCTCTCCTCCTCCTTCGATGGAGGATCGAAAAAATGTCGATGATTCTTCACCTTGCATATTACTGTCGGCAGCCAAAAATAGAATCGAAGATCTTCGTATTCGCGACCGTAGTTGTTGTGGTGGTGATGGTTGTAGCATCCAACCTTGACAAAAAGTGCGATCTGGAAGCACGAGAATAAGGGAACAGAGCCCCAGTACTCCAAAACCAAGCGGTTGTATCGAAAATCGTAATATCTTCATTCCTTTCGAGATTACGTTTCCTACGATACGTAGAATATTGTATTGTTTGCACGAAGAGGTGTAGAGTGTAGATCCTGGTCCTGGATTTGGATAAAGGATCAAAAATAATGGGAAAATCTTTTTAGAGACTGCTAATTTTTTAAAGGAGACACATCAACTTGCACTTTCTATCATCTTGTATCTCGGGGGTTCCAGTGTACTGTAGTACTCCTAGCTACGGGACGATGATAGTAGAGTACTTCGCTAGTATGATGAGACTGCAGTAGTAGTCTACTACCTGCTACTACTAGTAGCTACTACTAGAGAGTACTAGTCTACTACCTGGTACTACTAGTAGTACTAGTCGTCTACTAGCTACTACTAAGCTAGTAGTAGAAATCTTTGGTTTCAGGTTGTCAAGCAGACAATGACGTACGGTCAGGGATACAGTAGGGTTAAAGTGCTCGGAAGAAAATTCAACAGCAGTCGCAACTAACAACTCTTTACTATTTACCAGGTATTGATAACAGGTACTCTACGTACTGTAGCTGTCTGATACTAGTACTGTAGTAGGGAGTGCCGTACCTGGTAGTTCTTTGGTGCGGCACATCGAGATTATTAGCTAAGAAGTGCATGTCGTACCACTACTCTACATGGCACGGCAAGAGTCGTTTGCCATATCTTTGCTCGTTTTCGCAGCTTCTGAAAAATGTCCAGGTTTATTTTTCTCTAATTTTAAGGAATGAGCTCAAGCTTGCCAGTGGTTGACATCTTTTCCTTACGCAGCCAAGTGAAAAGGCTAAGAAGGACCCATCCTCGACTATTATTTTTGGAAGCCACACGAAAGAGATCGCTGGTGCTTTGTATAATGTACCAGGTACACTTCCAAAATATTTGCCTATGAGGTGTTTTGCCAAGTCCAAGATAATGCCGTTCCAGCGTGACGTTAATTGAAAAGGGAAACTAACGCAGGTTTCACGTATCTTCTCTTTGGTTCCTTTTCTATCCACAATCACTAGTCTACAGATAGTAGCAGCAAAAAAGGAGGCAAACTATGGCCCAGAAAAAATGGTTTTTCAATGTGTTTTTTAATTTTCGGCAACAAGAGACCAAAGGAATTTGTTCGTAATGTGCCAAGTTTCTTCCTCGTACCCAGCAAACCATACTACCTGCTACCTGCTACCTGCTACTGTACCCTATAGTAGTACATCAATAAAACTTGTTTCACAAAAATTGTTCGTGCTCTCGCACGAATCGAGCTCTCGAGATAGAGTAGGTCTACTCAATATTGGTGGAGTGCGTGTGATGTGTTATCACCAAACCAGGGATATGGCCACCCCGATGTGTGGTTATTACCGCATCAGAAGTAACAGGTACCAGGTACTGCGTGTACCAGGTACTGCGTACCTGGTAGCAGCAAGTACTCGAGTACTCGAGTCTCTAGTAGTACTAGTCTAGTAGTACTAGCTACTAGAGTAGTACTAGTAGGAGTACCTATCTAGTACCTACTACCGTACTACTGTAGTAGCTACTAGCTAGAGTATGGCGACTGCAGAAGTTGTTACACAGTATGTTCGCAATAATAGCATTGATTTTGCCCACTGAACAATCACAACCGATATTCTGAACACTACTAGAGTGGCTAGCTAGCTACTGTACTACACTAGTAGAAGTAGCTACCGTACTTCCGAGTAAAATTCACACAACCATTCGATTTTCCCATGAGGGGAAAAAGAAGTGATACCCAGCATCACCTTGTTGCAGGAGGAGGCGAAGGGTCAAGATAATACCTAGTAATAAGAAGGTGCAGTACGGCAAAATACTCAGGAAAATACTCGAGTACTCGTACAAATCAAGCAAGCAGCATAATACTTCAGTTCATAAATCAAGCGCGATAAACGTCCCTCTCGACTCTCGAACAATCTGCTGGCCAACTAACTAACTGGTCGATCAACGAAGTCAAACCAAACCAAACCAAACCAAACCACATCGCACCTCATCCAAAACAAGACTTTATAATCACGAACCACAAATCACGATGGCGGCTGCAACAACGACGACAACAACACACGGGAAAAATGCTCCCCTCCTTCCGGACAGGTACCTGACGGAGGATTCCGAATTGGGTCCCTGTTTGCAAAGTCATTTTACCGCTCAAGCTCTTCGTACTCCGAATCGCATTGCTGTGAAAGGAAACGGTGGCGATGATGGTTGTAGTCATGCTGACATCACCTACCAGCAATTGCACCAAGCCACGGATCGATTAGCCGTCATGCTGTTGCAAAAGGGCGTGACCAAAGATCACTGCGTGGCCATTTTTATGGATCGTTGTCACGAATACGTCTTGAGTTATATTGGCATTCTCAAGGCTGGTGGAGCCTATTTGCCGTTGGATCCGGCCTATCCGAAGGGACTGTTGCACAGCGTCCTGGACAATGCCAAACCCACCGTGGTATTATGTACGCCCGGCTTTGAAAGTCGATTGCCGGCATCTCAGGTCCGCATCGTTCTGACGACGGAGTGGGACGACTGTCTAGAAACCTTTTCTCCTGCCGTGATGGAATCCGAACTTGCCAAGGTGGACAATCAGGACTTGGATTCCCTAGCGTACATTGTGTACAGTAGTGGTACAACAGGAAAACCCAAGGGAATTGCCTGTCCTCATCGCGGATCCGTCTTTTCGTACCAGTACCGACACAAACAGATTCCCTACATTGAAGATGATACCACCACCAACGATAACGAGATTGAAGTGGAAGCCTGTAATGTCTTTTTTGTTTGGGAAATGTTGCGACCCTTGATGCGGGGACAGATCTTGGTCGTCATTCCTGACAGTGTCATTTACGATCCGCCTCGTTTGACCGCGTTTTTGGAAGAGCATAAGGTGACTCGTATGCTTTTCACACCCAGTTTGTTGGAGGCCGTTTTGGATGCGCACGGAAATTTGACTTCCAATCCTGGTGCAGGCAATGCCCAGGGCTCTTTCACTGGTCGTGGTAGCCATCACAGTCAACTGGACTTGTGTTCCCGATTGAAAACTTTTAAGACGTTTGTCTTATGTGGAGAAGTTGTTACAGTGGCTCTTCAAGAGCGCATCAAGAAGCTTCTGCCTCACGTCAGAGTCTGGAATTTGTATAGTGTCAGCGAATGTCACGATGTAGCAGCTCTCGAATTGACGCACGGAAATTATAGCAGTCGCAAATACTGTCCCGTTGGAAAATTGTTCAACGGAGTGGAAGCTAGCGTCATGGAACAAGTCAATCTTGATGACGAATCTCCCCTACCAGAGCTCGCCACAAAGGCCATGGGCGAAGAAGGAGAGCTGTAAGTACACATGTTGTTTTCCCCGATTGTGTCGCACATTGCAGTCACCTAAACCTTTGTCGTTATTGATATTGTATTATGTTTTCCCCTTTATTTCAGGTACGTGGCAGGTCCCACCCTCGCCCGGGGATATGTTGGCAAAGAAGCTCTCACAGCCCAACGATTTCCCATTATCAACGGAGTCCGCCATTACAAGACGGGAGATCGGGCTCGCGTCCTGCCCAATCGAGAATTGGAAATTATGGGTCGCTGCGACAGTATGGTCAAGGTCCGTGGATACTCGGTGGAGTTGCGAGCCATCGAAGCTGCCATCATGTCCTTGACAGAATTAGTCTCAAGCTGTGCCGTTGTCGTGCAAGGTGATGAGGGCGAAGATAAGTTCGTCATTGCCTACATTGTTCTGACCAAAACGAATGATGCAACTTGTCGTAATGTCCGATTGGCTCTCAAGGCCAAATTGCCCCATTACATGGTGCCTGCCTTTTTAGTCGATATGGAAGAATTGCCAACTCACGAAGTTTCGGGTAAACTTGATAAAAGGGCCCTTCCTAAGGTAGACCTATCGACTGGACAAGTGGAGGGTCGGGTCATCTCCGGCAAAGATGCCGATTGTACCGCTCCACGGAACGTGACGGAAGCAACACTTCACGCTATATGGTGCGAAATTATGAATTTGCATCAAATCGACGTCGTGTTCGACTCTTTTTTTGATATTGGTGGTCATTCCTTGTTGGCTGCGCGATTGGTCCAACGTGTTCACGCCGAAATGAATGTGGAGATCAGTGTCGTTGAATTGTTCGCCAACGCCACCATTGAAGGTTTCGCTAGTCTGGTTCTACAAAAACAAAGCGGCGCTGCCATTGGTACTGCCAAAGTTGCACCCAAGCGGGTCGTTGATCTGGTTGAGGAAGTTAAGAATTATGATACACCCGATGCAGTCAACGACATTGCTATGCGTGCATTTTGGAGATCGACGCACTTCCGTCAGGTCTTGGCAAGGTCAGTTCTGCTCACAGGAGGAACAGGTTTCCTTGGAAGCTTCATTCTTCGCCAATTGTTGCAAGATGAGACTATTGATGTCGTATACTGTCTTGTGCGTGCTACCGACAATGCTGAAGCTGCCAGTCGGTTGCAAAACTCGATGGAGGAGCGTCAGCTGTGGGACGACGAATTCGCCTCTCGTCTTCAAGTATTTGCGGGTGACACCTCATTGCATCACATGGGACTGGACGATGATGATTTCGCCATGCTTGGTACAGGCGTGGATATGGTCGTTCACTGCGCCGCTGCTGTTAACTTGGTCTACCCCTACGAGGGACTCCGATCCGCCAATGTACAAGGAACTCGCAATATCATTGAATTTGCCCTGTATGGTCGTGTCAAGAAACTAGCGTACGTTTCAACCGATGCTGTCGTTCCCGATGGAGTGAAGGGTTGCCGGGAAGATGCGGACATGATGCAATATGCCAAGACGTTGGCGGAATCTGCCAATGGTTATAGTCAAACGAAATGGGTTGCCGAGATGCTTGTTGCGCATGCCCGTGAACGCGGTCTTCCTGCTATTGTTTTTCGTCCAGGAAACATGGGAGGAGTCGGGAAAGTGTGGAATCCCTCCGACATTAACCTACTTGTCATCCAAGGATGCATTGCCACTGGATCTACCCCAGACGTAGACGGATGGATCATGGAAATGACACCAGTTGATTTCGCCGCCAGCGCCATGGTCGAGATTATGAAAGACAATTCCAACCTAGGAGAGACCTTCCACGTCACCAATTTTGAAGGTTGTCTTCCAGCCAAAGAATACTTCGATGCTATCCGCAGTGCTGGCGTGACTCTGGATACCATCCCACTGGCAGACTGGAACAAGCGCGTCTTAGCAACTGAGTCGAGAGAACTTCAAAGGATTCGCAGCGCTATCCAGGGCGGGGCAACTGCCACAGAGCAGGCTCTTAGCGAGTTGGCAATCTTCAACAATGACAACTTTTCAGCAAAGTGTGTAGCTTTGGGAATGGAAATTCCTAAGATCACGGCTGCTGTCATGCAAGGTTATCTCAAGAATTGGCGCAAGGCTGGTCTGATTGTGCCTATCTCTCGACCAGTCATTGCTGGCAAGCCCCTCGCCGGCAAAATTGCTTTCGTGACGGGAGCTAGTAGCGGTATTGGTGCGGCTATTGCGCAGCAGCTGAGCTTAGCTGGTGCAAAGGTTGGAATTGGAGGCCGTCGCCTGGATCGTCTCAAGGAGCTAGCCGAGCAGCTGAACTCTGTTGAAGGATCGGAAACAGTTCACCCCTGCAGGGTAGATGTCACCGACCGCCAGTCCATGGAAGAATTTTGCCAAGAATGCGCAGCTTCACTCGGTGGTCCCGTCGATATCTTTGTCAACAATGCAGGCGTTATGTTTTATGGTCGATTAGAAGCCATGAATGAGAAACAGTGGCACATGGAACTAGATGTCAACTGCAAGGGACTCCTTCATGCTACTGCCTGTGTGCTACCGGGCATGTTAGCCAGAGGCAGTGGTCATATTGTCGTCACTTCCAGTGATGCCGGAAGAAAGGTCTTTCCTGGTCTCACCAACTACTCTGCCTCTAAATTCTTCGTCGAAGCCTTTTGCCAAGGCATGAGATTGGAAAATGCTGATAAGGGCCTGAAGGTGACAACCATTCAACCAGGAGATTGTAGGACAGAATTAGCCCAATTGACCACGGACGAGCAAGCCAGAAGTGAATTTGCTCAGTCCTCCAATGCTCGAGAGCTGTGGTTGGACCCTCAGGACGTTGCTGGTGCAGTTTTGTACGCTGTCTCTGCTCCAGACCATGTCGGCATCAATGAGGTCTTGATTGAGCCCAAGGGCGCTCCAGCCTAAATGGAAAAATTCTAACGTATTGAATGCAGTTTTAAAGCTTATTTTTTACTATTGTCTTGTTTGTCTCTAACCCTGTTTTTTAGGGACCCGTGCCTTCATACGATAATGTATAGTACTACAGTATTTTAGTTTTGTGAGCAGCCGAATATGTTATGAAGGCTGCGGTGAGACCTCGACTTGTATCTCTTTGGAAGTGTCTACGTTCTCTGTGCCATTACTGTTGATTTCCCACCATTTTTTTTTGTCGTAGCTGGCTTGCTTTTCGTTGTCCTTGAATTTATTGCTCTTGCAAACTGCCGTGACCAATTCTTCGTCAATGTCTTTATTATTACGTGTCTCATCGTCAACCGCATCTGATTTACCAGCTGGGTGCTGCGCTGCAAGTTCTTTTGAACTAGCATCGGATGGTCGATTGAGACCTTCGCTAGTGGTCTTTCGAGTCTTCGTTTTTTCCTCTTTGTCTTTTGTTTTATCTTTTTTGTGGTGCTTGTGGTTTCTTCTATGGCTATGTCTGTGACTGCTGCTCAACCCTACATTGTAATTGCTACTCGAAGTATTCAACGTATCATTTTCCGTTGTACTAGCATCAATTTCTGTCGCGCTCTCATCAGTTTCAATGACATTTCCATGTGGAATAATCTTCCTGCTGTCTGCAGAAACAAGAATATCGGGATGATATTTGACAAAATCTGGTTGCAAACACGCCATGACCTTATCAATCACTCGTTGCTTTTTGGATCGTTTCTGAACCATTTCGACGGCCTTGAATACTCCATGTTTGAAAAGCTCTGCTTGGCGCTGACACTCGACCAATTGCGAATCCACATCATCCAGAGATGCTTGCCACTTTTTGATGTTTGGCAAATACTGCGCGTGATTGTCTGTGATCCTTTCGTGATTTTGTTTCAGCTGTTCCACTTTAGCCTTGCTCAATTCGACGGGCACCACCCGTTCTTTTAGATCATACCCGAGCTGTTTGTTTTCTTTTTTGAGCTTACGACTGGCCTCCTTCATGCTTCCCATTTCCTGTTTAATGCTACGTATTTCTGACTGCAGGCATTTAATAATGCTTAGCTGCTCCTGCTTCATATTGCGTTCTCCTGGTGGTGAATTCTCCATCTCCACCGGGATTTCTAGCTTGGCACCTTCCAACATATCTTCGTATTCCCACTGAACTCGTTCCAGATCTCCCTTGAGACGAACATCGACTTCGTCTAGTTCCTCTAGGAGTTCGGTGCGACGATCGTTCACAATAATCCAGCACAGCATGTGCTTTCTGGCAAACTTTTGCAGCTTCCGAGCGGCATGGTCCAGCTTTTTGGACGAAATTTCTCGCCAGACTTCACGATAATTTGCCTGTTCCAGATCATTTGCAATCCGTTCACCACTCAACCGTTGGGGCTTGAACAGTTGCTTGGGTGGAGGATCTTCCAAGTTGTCTTTAAAGACCAGCTTGCGTTCCGGCTTTGGGGTTGTTGTGTTTTCCTTTATTAGGGCGCTCTTTTTGGGCTGCTTCAGTAGGGATGTTCTCTGTGTTGCTTTCATTGTTTGGTTAGGATATGATAGATTGAAGTGAAGTTGATGTTTTTTTTGGGAGTACTTGACACATATAGCTGAACGCGATGTACCTGGTAGCAGTAAATAAATCAATGATGATACCAGGTAATAATACTGTTGTACGAGTGGTACTGTTGTACAACTAGCTACACCATGGCGGTACTAGTACCCTATACTAGAGTACTGGCAGCCAACAAACTTGAACGTCTTGATCCTCTGATGAGACAAGACAGCGAACGTGACATTGCGAAAGCTCGTGAAAAAGACCTTTGATGCCAGTGCCTCTACTTAAAAGGCCTTAATTACTCCAAATAGAATACGAGTACGACTTGTAGTACAGTAGTACCAGTACTAGACCTACTACTACTACTGTAGTAGTAGTAGTAGTACCATGTACCAGGTAGATCTACTATTCTTTATTAAAAACGAATTTTTTTTACGTCTTGCTGATGATGATCGCATTTACTGTATCGCACAGTTACTCTGATACCCCAAAAAATTGACTGGTTCGCACATTGACTTCTAAACTTTGATGTCCTCCAGATTGAGACATCACAGTAGACTAAGGAGTACTACTCGAGCAGTCTAGTACAGTAGTAGCGATCTGCCAGCAAGTCTACTAGTAGTAAAACTTCGCCAACCACTCTAGCCAGTGGGTGGCCTATCAAAGTTTTATTTGTGTGTTACTGATAAATATTTAGCTTACTATTTTAGAAGTAGAGTACTAAAAATTTGTATAGTCATATCTTAAGTTG
>Ga0100394_1003156_pt1 | contig 13570 bp, 7 predicted proteins | sample CryGeymeta201518_FD_81549 | JGI IMG/M metagenome (GOLD analysis project Ga0100394, IMG submission 81549) | Groundwater microbial communities from Crystal Geyser aquifers in Utah, USA - Crystal Geyser metaG 2015-18 | ecosystem: Environmental > Aquatic > Deep subsurface > Groundwater | place: USA... | reverse complement strand
GTGCCATCAGCGACTACTCCTCCGGTGCGGCGCCTCCGGTTGAGGCCAGCGGGATCCACGTGATTGCCCGCACGACCGTCACCGTCATGTTCGGCTTCGTCCTAGGGCAGACCCAGAAGACGGCCGGTGCGGAGGCCTACAGCAGCTTTTGCCCCGCAACCTCCGTCGTGGCAGGCAGCGGCATCTTCCCGATTGCATTGGAGGACGATACGCTGCTGGCCACCAGCGTGGGCGATGTCATCGAGATCTGGGAAGACGACAAGATCGTGGACAGCCTCGGCAACCAGATCGGCGGGCACCGGGGGTGGCTGAACCTTGCCTTCATCTACGCCGAAGGTGACGCGAGCCGAGCGACCGACAAGAACCACAGCAACGCCGCACTGCAGGAGTGGGTCCTGAACGGCATGTCGCCGCCGGTAACCATCTCGGCAGGCGCCGTCGGCGGCATGGACGGCGACTTCATCAACGGCGACTCGGGAACGCGGGCCTCTGCCGTAGCCGACGCGGCGTCCCGAATTGGGGAACGGATCATGATCCCAATCTTCGATCGCATGTACTCGAAGTCCGAGGTGCAGACGGAATTCCCCGACGAGAGCTCCAGCTTCTGGGCGAACAACAACTACTATCACATTGTGGGATTCGCGGAGTTTGAGATCACGGAGGTGAAGAGCACGGGCAACCCCAAATGGATCAAGGGCAGATTCCTCACCCCCTCCGTCGTCGACGGCTCTGGTTCGGATCCCACCAGCATCTTCGAATCCGATGAGTCCCCAATGGTCGTGAAGCTCTCCGAGAGCTTCGCCTGCGGCGTCAGCACCAGCGGGGCGGGCGACGATGACGACGACGACGATGACGACGACGACTCAGTCGGCGACGACGATGACGACGATGACGACGACGACTCAGTCGGCGACGACGATGATGACGATGACGACTCAGCCGGCGACGATGATGATGACGACGACTCTGTCGCCGACGACGATGAGGATGACGACGTGGGTGAGGGTACCGGAGAGCCAGGGGAGGGCAGCAAGGGAGGCGGGAAGGGATGACCGGGTGAGGTCCAAGAACGTTCTGCGCTGCTCTGGCTCGGAACAGCGCAACCGGAGAGCGCTTCGATAGCGAGTTGGGAGGTATGGCAGCGCCCTCCCGGCGCCGATAGTTCGGTTTGCGCGGTGAGCGCTGTTGTTGGCGTTGCGGTCGCTGGGTGTCGAGCAGGCAGACGACGCGGTCGTGCCCGGGCTGCGCTGTGCGGCCGTTTCGCCTCGGACAGGGATGCGATAGAATCGAGAGCGCCGCTGCCAAGCGGCGATTCGCCTCGCGCCTCACCGCCCCGGAGTCCCGGTCCGAATGCGCCTTCCCTCCCAGCTTCACCCTTGGAGACCGTGGTTGCGCCTGACTCCGCGGGTGGAGTACCGGCGCTACTTCACCGCTCGGTATGACGCCCTCGCGGCGCTCCTCCCCGCCAACTCCCGGCTTGCCCTCATCGGCACGGTGTTCGTCCTGGCCGTGCTCAACTACGGCTTCAGGGCGATCCTGACCCACAGCGAGCTGGACGTCATGCTGCTCGCCAAGCGATTCGTCGACCCTCACTTCCTGCCGGGAGACTTCGCGCTGAGTGAACCAGGTACTCCGCGGGCGGCCTTCCTGGTTCTCATGTACCCCTTGGTCAAGTTCCTCCCCCTGGTGAAGGCGACCCTCGCAGGCCGGATCCTGGCGTATCTGTTCATGTCCGTGGCAGTCGGTCTCCTCGCCTGGCGAATGGGGGTGGGGGTGGGAAGCACGTGCGTGGCTGCGCGAGTGTATCTGTGGCTGGGGCAATCGTACCTCCCAGTCGGCGACGCGCTCTTCAAGCGGCTGGAGGCGCTGGTCCCGGCGTATTGCTTGCTCCTCTATGGTCTCAATGCCCTCGTGACCCGGCGTCTCCGGCTGGCGGGGCTTCTGGCGGGCGCCGCCCTCACCTTCCATGTGCTTGTCGGGATGTGGGGAGCGTTCGCGCTCGGGCTGACCGCCGTCACCATGGGCCTCGGCAGACCGCGGGAGTGGCTGTCTGCACTTGGGCTCTGGTGTCTGAGCGGGTCGCTGGGCTTGTACCATGGGCTCTCCTTCCTGAGGGAGCCGGCGCCGACGACGCCGTTCGACCTGACCTACGTCTACGTCTTCTTCCGCAATCCCCTGCACTTCTTCCCCGCCTGCTGGAACCGCGCGCCGGGGCAATTCGAGGTGGCCGCTGTCCTGCTCCTGTTCGTCTTGGCGGCCGGGTTGACGCGGAGTGACGCCCAGTCAGCAGCCTCGACAGCGGTCGCCCGCTTCACGCTGTTCTCGTTGGTCCCCTTTGCCGCCGGACTCCTGATTCGCCCGCTCCCCTGGGCCCCGGCCTTCATGGAAGCGACGTACCCGTTCCGGGTGGGCAGTTCCCTGCTCCTTCCGCTGGGTCTGCTGATCGCCGTTCCGGCGATCCTCCGGTTCGTCTGCCGCCCCGAGAAGCTCCGTGCAGCGGTGACTGGCGGGGCTGTGATCTGGGTTTTCTGGCACGCGGCGGGGGGCTTTGTGACCGGCGTCCGGGAGCTTAGGACCTTCCCGGAGGGCGGTCGACAACACGGCGGCTTCCGGACAACGCGGGAGCGCTACCGGGTGTGCCACTGGATCCGGGACCACACCGAGCCGAACGCGCTGCTCCTGGCGCCACAGGACCTCGAGGTTGTGTCGCTGCTGTCCGGGCACCCCGTCGTACTGCGCTGGAAGAGCATCCCCTTCACCAAGGCCAACATGGCCGAGTGGTACCGCCGGATGATCGACTTCAACGGCGGCCGAGAGCCCACGCAGCTCGGCTTCGCCGGCAGAAGGCAGGTCCGGTCGACGTTCCAGCGCTTGACCGCGGACCAGTATCGCCGGTTGGGTCGGAAGTACGGAGCGAAGTGCCTCCTGCTTCGCCGCCGGACGGTGCCGGGGCTCAGGAAGCTCTACGAGAACCGTGGCTACTCGGTCTTCTCCCTCGGAAACGCGTCGTCACATGCTGGAAGTTAGGCGTCAGCCGGTTGTGCTCACGCCTCGCTGGCGCAGAGCGACCGGCTGCGAACCCCGTGGGTTCGACGTCTACCTTCCCGAAGGCCGGGCGACTGACCGGACATGGGCGATTCCTCTGGAAGCGCATTCACTGCCGCCGGCTTCACCCGCGAACGGCCGTGCGGCCTGGGTCTGGGTCGTCGCTCGGTCTTCGGCTCACAACCCCCCGAAATGGCGGAGCCGGACGCCACGCCGGTTCAGGGCGTCCCGCACCTCCGGGTCGAGGAGGGCCGCCAGTTCGGCGCTCCATTCGTAGCCCCAGGCAGCGAATTCCGGCCGCGGGGGGGCCGCCCCGACCGCGACATGAAACGAAAGCTCGGTCACGCCAGGCTCAAGCGAGGCGATTCGAGAGAGCAGTTTCTGCGCGGTGAAATGCCCCGCGTCGAGGAAGCCGAGGAACCGATCCGGGAACGCGAGCCCCGCCTGCCGAGCTACTCGCGCGGCTCGCCTGGACAGCAGGTTCAGACCGAGCCCGAATGCCCCCCGAGGCCGCTTCGCCCCACTCAGGGGGATCCGCTCCCAGGGAATACGCAGCCGCGTCAGACCCGCCCGTTTCATCTCGTCAATCACCAGTTCCAGAATCCCGGGGAGGACGTGAATATGGTCATGGCTGTCCAGATGCGTGGGCGCGAGCCCGCGCTGAGTCATCCAGTCGAACTGCGCGCGCAGTTCCCGCCGCACGTCCTGCGGCCGGATCAGGCCCGCCAGCCAGCGTCGGGCGAAGACAACGCCGCTGGGAGGGAAGCCCCCCTCGGGGCCCACCAGCGAGGGAACCGAGCCTGGAGGCGAGAGCGGACGCTCCTCGACCAACGTGAGGTGAAGCCCCACGCCCAACTCCGGCAGCGCGCGCGCAGCTCGTGCCGCTTGGTCGGCAGCCGGTCCGCAGGGACAGAGCGAGGCGCTGGTGAGACAACCTTGGGTATGGGCGCGCACGACTCCCTCGTTGATGGCCGGGGCAAGGCCGAAGTCGTCTCCGCTGATGATGGCCGCGATCACGTCGGCGCGTCCTCCCCGGTTCACCTTCGGAACGCCGCCAGACCCAGGCGCTCCGAGAGGGCGAGCCTCAGCACCTCGCCGTACTCCTCCACCGCCGTCCACAGCGTCACCGAAGAGGTGCCAACGGTACGGTCGACCAGCGGTACGGGGATCTCCGCATACCGGGCGCCCCTCTGCTGGAGCCTGAAGGCAATCTCCGCCTCGATCCCCCACGCCCGCGACGTGAGCCGCATCGACTGGACGATCCTGCGGTGGAACACCTTGAAGGTCGAGTTGAGGTGTCGGACCTTGAGTCCCAACGTCCACTTCGCCAGGTTGTTGTAGACGATGGACAGGAGCAATCGACAGCAACTGCGGTGATCCCTGGATCGATAGCTCAAGACGCAATCATGAGTGCTGAGTAGCGGAACGGCGGCGTGGATCCTGTCCAGAGGGAAGGGGAGGTCCGCCCAGATGATCCAGACCAGGTCTTTCGTGGCCGCGCCGAATCCCCGGCGAAGCGCGACGCCGGCGCCATTCCTTGCGCCCTCGTGGATGACCACGACCCGGTCTCTGCGTGCGGCGAAGGCATCGCAGACCTCGCCGGAGCCATCGGTGCTGCCGCTCTCCACAACGATGATCTCGAAATCGGCAAAGGTCTCGCGCAGGAACCGATGGACCGTCTCCAGCGCGTCGGGCAGGCACTCGATCTCGTTGTAGACCGGGCACACCACTGAGAGGGAATACTCGGGAATCATCCGGTGTCCGCGCCCCTATTCTCGCCGTTGGCGTTGCCTCGCTCGAGGTCGTTGAAGTGTTCGCCGTACGCTTCTTGCGCCACTTGGTAGTCGTCCACCTGGCCGATGTCGAGCCAGTAGTCCTCCGTCAGGTACCGGGCCACAGGCAGTCCCCGTCTCAGCATGTCCTTGATCAAGTTGTCGATCCCGTAGTACGTGTTCTCGGGGATCAGCTCGAAGACAGGCGGCTTCAGCACGTAGATGCCGGCCACGATCTCGAACCTGAAGTCGGGCTTCTCCTCGACCTCGAGGATGTACTCCCCTTCGGCAGTCACCTCACCGAAGTTGCACGGGGTGGTGATCTCCTTCGTGACGACCGTGAGGTCGGCGTCTTTCCTTGTCGCGAACCGGTACAGGGCCGAGAAGTCGAGTGTGGTCAGGATGTCGCCGTTCATCATCAAGAACGGCTCCGTCAGCTCCTCCTTCAGCAACGTGACGGGGCCGCAGGTGCCCAAGGGCTTCGGTTCGGTGCTGTAGTGCACCCGGACGCCGTGGGCCGACCCGTCTCCCAGAAAGGCCCTGATGTAGTCCGCCCGGTAGTAGGTCGCGATGTAGATGTCGGTCACCCCGTGGTTCCGGAGACTGACGACCTGGATCTCCAGAACCGAACTCTCCCCCACGGGCAACAGGGGCTTGGGGACGACCTGGGTGAACGGCTGCAGCCGCTTCCCGAGTCCGCCTGCAAGTATGACTGCGTTCATGCGGTCCTCGCCTAACTGTTCCTGTAGCGATCCGCCTCGGGGTCCGGGAAGGCCCCCGAGGCCAGCGCCTCGAGGATCTCGGCGATCCCATCCCCGACGTTTCGGGCGATCTCGAAGCCAAGGATGTCCCGGATCTTGTCGAACCGGACCTTGTAGTCGCGAGGATCCTCTTCCCTGGTCACGTAGCGGATCCTCGCCTGCGGCCGGAACTCCAGCAGCAGTTCCGCCAGTTGCTTCTTGGTGTAGTTCTCGGCGGTGTCTCCCACGTTGAAGACCTCGTGGTCGACCTTCGACGGAGCGGACTCCAGAACGCAGAGGCAGGCGCGGGCGAGGTCGTGGACATGGCAGTACGGTCTCCAGAACTGCTCCCCGTAGATGAGCAGTTCCCTGCCCAGAGCCGCCTCCCGGGTGAACCCGTTCCCCGTCAGGTCGAACCGCATACGCGGCGACAGCCCGTAGGCGGTGGCAAACCTCAGGGCCGTCGGAACGAAGTCGCCCCGGGTATCCGAGTTCAGAAGCCGGCCCTCGAACTCGACCTTCGTCTCGGCGTAGAGCGAGAGCGGCTTGAGCGGCGATTCCTCTTAGCAGTACTCGACGCCCTCCATTCTACCGTAGTTGCTGCACGTCGACACGAAGACAAAGCGGCGGACGTCGGGGGCGTCTTGTGCTCTCTGGAAGAGCGCTTCCGAGCCCACGAGGTTCGTCTCGTGGGTCAACCGGGGCGACTTCGCCGCGGCGGCATCTCCGACGATCGCTGCCAGATGCACGACGGCCTGGGCGTCCGCCAACGCTGAAGCGTACGACTCCGGGTTGCGCACGTCGGCGTGGAGGAAGTCGAACCCGGGACGCCCGTACACGTCCCGCAATGCGTGGTCGCCAAACAACAAGGCGTCCAGAGCGCAGACGGAATGGCCTCTCTCCAGCAGTTGCCGAACCAGGACCGAGCCAATGTACCCGGCCCCACCCGTGACCAGCACTCGTTTCACGTTCACGTTGGCTGTCTCCTTGCTCACTGCGGCCGCCGCCCGCCGGGAGGGTATGCTTGACCATCGCCGGCGCGCTCGGAGGGGGCGCCGGCAAGCGCGTCCGGCCCAGGGTCGGGCTGGGCAGCCGTCCGGTCGGACCTGCCCGTGGCCCCGCTCGGCGAGGGTCTCCCGACCCCGCTGCACCATCGACCGATAGGTCTCCTCGAATCGCGTCGATTCGCGGCCACTCGGAGACCTGCGGTCAGGCGTTCCGGGGCGGTCAGATTGCCTCATCTTGTGGAACAGCTCGGGCACCGGCGCCCGCATTGTTGCCTGCCGCTTGGCGCAGAGGTAGAGCGCGCCGGCACAGAGGGAAAAGGCGACAACCACCACCGTCAGCGCTGTCAGGGATCGTCTGTTGGCGAAGCCGGAGGCAGCGCGCAGTTGCTCCCTCCGGTCGGCGGAGAAGTCCAAGGCGAGGTCCAGCACGTGGAGGGTGATCGCTGCGACCAGACACACACTCCCGAGCATCTCCAGTTCCTCTTCGACCAGGACCTCCAAGTCGTACCATTCGCCGCCGCTGAGCCTGAACGCCCCGCGCATGCCCTCCAGGCACAGCGCGCCGATCCAGAGCGCGATGCCGGCAGAGGCGCAGCGCCGGGCGCCGGCGTTGGCGCCGAGCCGGTTGGCGAAGAACAGCACCAGATACGCGAGCGCGAGCAGGATCGCCGGCGAGAAGAGCACTTGCCACTGGGTAGCGTACACCCAGGCGCCGCCGAGCCGAGCGGACACCTGTCGGACCTCCAGCCAGAGCAGGTTCTCGTGGAGCGCCGTCATCTCGTCGAGCGACAGCGCCAGACCGAGCAGACCAACTCCCACCCACAAGCCCGGTAGCCGGAAGCAGGGCTCGCCGTCTCCGTTGCGCTTCCGTTCCCAGTAGTAGGCGAGGAACGCGGCGCAGCCGAACAGGAAGAACAGCATACCGCTGAACCAGGTGGGCAGGTTCCGTTCCTTGTCCAGGTTGAACCAGTAGACGCCGCCAGCCTTGAGGTCGAGAAACAGCCTGTGCAGCAGACCCAGGAACACTGCCACCGCTGCCAGGAAGGCGAAGTACCCGGCCAGCAACCGGCGAACGGATCGGTGGGTCATGCCAGGCTCCGAGTTCATCTCGTTCTCGAGGGCTCCGTGGAGGTGACCTCGACGATCCCTTCCGAGACTTCTGGGAAGGACGTCAGCACCAGTGGGTCATGGCCGGGGAGGAGGAACTTGGGGGAGCCAACCCGCCTGCGCATCTGCTTCATGGCTTCGACCTCCGCTTGCGTGTCGGAAGCGCCTGCGACCGGCGCCAGCCTCCGGGTGTTCTCGTAGAGGGTACAGAGGTCCCCGGCGAGGATGATCGGCCCTGAGCGGGTCTGCACAGTAACATACTGCGAGCCTGGCGTATGGCCACCGGCCAAAGTCAAGGTGATCCCCGGCAAGGGAGTCGTCTCGCCGTGCACAAGCTCCAGCCGGTTCTGCTGCTGGACCGCCGCCAGCGCCTGGAGGTCCTCCAGCCGCAGTCCGTTCCGTTCCGGGTGAGCGGGAGTGAGGCCGGCCTTCAGGTGCTCGTACTCCCGCTGCTGCATCCAGATGCGGGCGTTCGGGTAGCGACTGAGCCCGCCCACGTGGTCCCAGTGCGCGTGGGTCAGGATCACGTCGTCGACTTCGGCCGGCAAGAGGCCGAGCTGCCGGAGTCGGTCCTCGGGTCGCACGTACGTCGTCAGTCCCCACTTCCCGGCCAAGGCAGCGTCGTCGAATCCCGTGTCCACCAGGATCGTCCGGTTGCTGCTGCGCACCACCCAGAACAGCCACTCGAACGGCACCCTCTTCTGCCCCGAGCCGCCCTGAAGCACCTTGTTCTCGGCGCGGACGGACGGCGTGCGTTCGCGGACGGAGTGGCCGTAACTCACTACGTAGACGCGGTAACCAGCCGAATCGGCTGAGCGGGCTGGCGTGGACGCGGAGAGGGGTGCGGCCGGTGCCCGGCTGAGAAGCCACGGGCTGGCCAGTAAGAGCGCGGCAACCACTGCGGCCGCCCCGCTCGCGGGAACCTGAAGCGCCGGCCGGTGAAGGGCGACGATCAGCAGCGCCACAGCCACGTAGAGCGCGCCCCCCACCATGAACGTGGCGTTGAAGCCACAGGCAGTGGACACATTCAGCGCGAGGGGCACTGCCAGAGCGCCGGCGGCGGCGTTGATCGCGAACAGCAGGGCTGCCGCTGACTGCGCCGGTCGCACATTGCCGACGCGCATGACGTACGGAAAGGGCACGCCCACGAAGAAGGCGAGGGGTGCGAGGGCGCCCGCCGAGACAGCGACTCTCGCAGGCAGCGCCAACGCCGCGCCTGCCCGGAGCAGTACGGGGCTCAGTAGCAGGTACAAGGACAGCAGACCGACGGCGGCGGCAATGGCGGCGCAGACCGCCCTGCCGTTGAGTCGGCCGCTCCAGAGGCTCCCGAGTCCCGAGAAGACGAGCAGCGTGCCCAGCACGGTCGAGAACGCCGCGACGGGAGAGCCCAGGAAGAGCTGGCACCGCTGCATCAAACCGACTTCCAGCAGCAGGTAGGCGATTCCCGTCAGCGAGACTGCCAGGACCGGCGGGGCAGCGGAGCGCAGCTCGGATCGACGCGGACCGAAGAACAGACAGGCGAGCGGCACCAGGAGCAGCGCCGCGAGCAAGGTGCGCGTGTAGACTCTCTTCAGCTCCCGGCGGCCGGGGTCGACGTCAAAGAGGAACGGCCGGTCGTCCGTTACCGGGCGGAGGTCAACCTGCCGGAAGAGGTCTTCGCCGCGCTGCCCCCTCAGTACCCGCGAGTAGACCGTCGGGAGCACGGCGTCAGGCGCGTGGAGCAGGGCGGTACTGCACGTGATGGGACCGAGTTGCCGGTGGGCGCGCGCCTCGAGGACCGGGAGGCTGTCCAGGTCCCGGAGCCACTTCCGGAGTCTCCCGACCTCGGGTGCAGTGAAGGGGGTCTTCTTCAGCAGAATCTGCCGGTAGTCGTTTTGCCTGGTCGTCCACCGGAAGACGAAGAAGTGCGCCTCCGGCCGCGGACCGCCTCGGTCGACCAATACCTGACGCATGGTCGCCAGGAGCTTCCGGACTGCGAGTTCCTGCTCCAGACTGCGAATGGGCTCTTCGACGATCACGACGCCGCGGTCTGTCAGGTGATCGAGATACGAGTTGATCGCTTCCGCGGTGTGGAGGTACTCGGGGCTGGCCGCACGCCTTGGCGCGGTCCCGCGCGCGAAGTGGACGTTCATCAGCGCGATCATGTCGAACTGCCGGCTGCTCCGGGCAACGTAGCCGCGGGCGTCGGTCACGCTCACGTTGATCCCGTGGTAGCTGTTGGCGTTGAGCGGCACCAACTCGTGGGTCTGCAGGCTGACGATGGCGGGGTTGATCTCGACCCCGTGGACCTCCCGGCCCGCTGCTCGCGCGGTCTTGGTGATCCCATCGTCTGACAGACCCAAGACGAGGATCGTGGGATCGCTCATCAGGTCGGCGGGCACGCGAGGGTCAAGCTGATATGCCTCCACGGGGTCCGGTCGGATGGTGTCGATGGTCCGGCCGTTCTCGTAGGTCTTGAGCGTCGTACTGCGCGGCCCCCTGCGGACGACGTCGTACCGCCCCACAAGTGACGACCTCGAGAACAGCACGTGTAGCTGGGGATAGCGCGCCACCAGCTTCGTGCGGATAACGTTGAACGCCTCGTTCTCCGGGTTGTGGAAGCCCACCGTCCCCCAGAAGGTGGCTGCCGTCACCAGCAGCAGCGCCATTCCGCCCCTCAGTCGTCGGCTGGAGTAGCGGCCCACGAAGCAAAGCGAGAGCAGGAACGCGAACGCGGCAAGCACGAGGAAGCTGCCTTCTTCGCGCAGGAGTGCCAGGGCTGGACTGACCGCCAACGCCCCGATCGCTGCGCCCAGCAGATCGGCGAAGTACACGACGTGCGACTGAGCTTGGACAAGCGCCACCGTGAGGACCACACTGCCGCAGGCGAATGGCACCGCGAGCAAGAGCGCGAGTAGAGGCGTCTCTGCCAGTGCCACCGAAGCGCCGAAGGCCAGGAAGATCGAGACCGGCAGGAGCAGAGAAGCGCCCGTCATCGAGTGACCCGGAGAGGTCCCGGCGGCCGCAGACCCGATCAGCCCGCCGACCGCGAGGCCCAGCAGGGCAATCGAGAGGACCGAGTTGGCGGTAAGGTCGTCCCGGAAGATGGTCAGCATCCGGAACAGCAGGAGCTGCAGGAGGATCAGCGTGCACGTGGTTCCCGCCACGCCGGCCAGTAGAAAGGGCTGGAGGCGGCGGGGAACGGAAGCCCGAGTCTCGGCTTCTTGCGTCGGTGGTCCCCCGGGCCCCTCGCGCGGGCCGAGCCGCAACGCGTAGCCTCCCACAGCGGTCAGCAGCAGCGTTGCGCCGAGGAGATACGTCAGCCCGGAGGCGAGCGCCGTCACTGCGAAGCGCCCCTCCCTCGTCGGCGCCAACCACGCGGACAGGCACACGCCGGCGCCCCACGCCAGCAGCCAGGCGTGTCCATACGGGCGGAAAGCCGGGACCGCCCGAAGCCTGCCGAGAAGGAACCAGCCGAAGATCGCGAGGCAGAGGACGCGTGAGGAGAGAACCACGCACTGCTGGTACACGTCGGGCGCCGGCAGTCCCAGTAGGTGGAGCCGGACGTGGAGTCGCGTCATCTCGGCGAACGACAATACCAGCGCCGTCCCGGAAGCGGCCAACCAGACCCACGTTGTGGGCGCCGCCCCGGAGCCTCGCTGCCGGCGTTCTCGATGGAACGCGATCACGGCAAAGACTGCGACCACAACGAACTGCACGCTCGTCAGCCACGAAGCCAACGTGAGGTTGTTCTCGAAGTTGAGGTAGGAGAGTCGACCTTGGCCCCAGCGAGCGTGCGGCCAGAGCACGTGCGCGACGCCCAGCAGCCCGTCGAACACCAGCAGGACCCCGCACAGGCGCTTCAGTCCGGCGGCTATTGGAGGTGAAGAGGAGGGATCATCCATGCCATTGCCCGCGGGAACCCAGCGGACAGCCGTCCGCTTCTACCTCGTTCGCGCGGCCTCCCAATGATACCATGGGGCGGCTCTCACAGTCAGAGCGGATCGGGTATCCTCGGGAGGTCTCGCCCGCGCACTCCGGGAGAGGGCGGGAGGGAGATCACAAGATGAGGAAATGCAGCCCCCTCCGCAAACGCGTTGCTGCGTACGTACGCTTCCTGTTACTGGTGAGTCTGGCGCTCTGCGCGTCGGCTTGCGGTTCGCGGCGACCCGCGCGCGACTCAGCGGACGGAACAGGCGGCCCGGCGGCGGCGCCTGGGCTGAGCGCGGCGCGACTCAAGGGCGCCATTGAGCTGGCAGCAGGATACCTCGAGCGGAACTGCCGGGCGGACGGCCGATTCGTGTACCGGCGCTACCTGGACAGCAAGCGCCCGGGGGATGACCGGTACAACGTCCTGAGACACGCCGGCGCGTTGTACGCACTGGGCGTGTACTACCAACGCACCCCCGATCCCAAGACCCTGGCGGCCATGCTGCGGGCGGCGAAGTACCTCCGCGCAGGCATCCGTCCCGTGGGCGGTTCGAAGGACATGCTCGCCTTGTGGAGCCCGGAGAGTGAACTCACCGGCAGAGAGAAGGGCAGACCGCCGGTGGCGAAGCTGGGCGGCGCCGGTCTGGCGCTGGTGGCGCTTTCACAGACGCGGCGCGCCCAGCCTGACAGCGCCCCTCTGGGCGAGTTGCGTGGGTTGGGGCGCTTCGTGCTCAGGATGCAGAAGAAGGACGGGAGCTTCTACTGCAAGTACTTCGAGGGCGAGGGACCCGACGACAGGTGGACTTCCCTGTACTACCCCGGCGAGGCGATGCTCGGGCTGTTGTGCCTGCATGACCTCGATCCGCGCTCGGTCTGGCTTGGGGCTGCGGCCGAGGGAATGGCCTGCCTGGGCCGCAGCCGAGCCAGACAGCGGACAGCTCCTGCCGATCACTGGGCGCTCTTGGCAACGCAGAAGCTGCTCGCGAAGTACGACCTGCTGGAGCGGCCACCCGCGACGCGCGCGCAGATGGTCGCCCATGCTGCGCTGATCTGCGAAGGCATTCTCCGCGAGCAGGTCGAGGCTCCCGGCACGTCGCGGTTGAGGGGCGCTTTCACCTCCGACGGTCGTACGTGTCCGACTGCTACGCGACTGGAGGGACTGCTCTCTGCGCTGAGCTTCCTGCCACTCGGGGAAAGCCCAGTACGAACGCGCACCGCGGACGCCGTGCACCGGGGGATGACGTTCCTGGTGAACGCTCAAGTCCCCTCCGGGCCAATGCGGGGCGCGTTCCCCTACGCGGCTCAGGTGCCCCCTGATTCCCACGGCAGCCACTCCTCGGACCGACGGCGCGGGGAGGTGCGGATCGACTACGTGCAGCACGCGTTGTGCGCCATGCTCCAGTACGAACGGTTCTTCTCCCCAAGCTGAGGTATAATCCGGTCGTGTCGGCAGTTCCCTGGTGCCCGGGGACCTCGCAGCGGCCTCCACGAATGCTTCGCCCCCGCGAGGCATTCGTGGGCCTCTGCGAGGCGGAAAACTGGACACGCCTCTCCGATCTCAACCGTCGCGTGGCATACTACCCGCCAAATGGGGCGTGTCGTGATTGTAGACTCCGAGCCTGAAAGGAGTGGTTCTCGTGCCGCTCTGTGGAATGCTCCCCGTGAAGCAGTTACCCGTAGGAAGATCAAGAAGGACGAGGCGTTCGGGACAGGCGATGCTTGAGTTCGCCCTCGTTGTCCCAATCCTCATGCTCATCGTCTTGGGCATCGTTGCGTTTGGTGCTCTTTGGAGCCACAAACTCACCCTGAACAACGCCTCCAGAGAGGGGGCCCGCCACGGCGTTGTGTGCGGGGCCACAGACGCTGAGATCGAGGCCATCGTCCGAGATCGAGCGAAGCAGTTGCGGGAGACCGACTCGCTGCTGACGGTCGGCATTCAGCCGCCGGAGGGGGACCCCATGCGCGTTGCGGGGAACCCGTTGACCGTGAC
>Ga0100394_1003151_pt1 | contig 13576 bp, 9 predicted proteins | sample CryGeymeta201518_FD_81549 | JGI IMG/M metagenome (GOLD analysis project Ga0100394, IMG submission 81549) | Groundwater microbial communities from Crystal Geyser aquifers in Utah, USA - Crystal Geyser metaG 2015-18 | ecosystem: Environmental > Aquatic > Deep subsurface > Groundwater | place: USA... | reverse complement strand
GAAAATGACGATATTACATTTTCAAATCCTGTGGGTAAATGTAGCATGTTTTAGAGGGTTAGTATATTCTAAAATAGCTAAATCCACAGGATTTTGATTAAAAAATAGTAAAGTCAAAGTAAGGGGATTGAAAGGAGTAATATCCTCTCCCCCTATTGGCAATGGGTCAAAGTTTTCAAAACCTATTAGTTCCACAACACTATTATCAGTAGTACCTCCTACTCCATTAAATTCTGCTAAAGTAAGCTCATAGCCTATGTGGTATGCCCATGCTTCCCAAAGCACATATACCTACATTAGCTCCAGTACCATCTCCGTAAGAACCATAAGTAATAATGTAGTTAATATACTTTGTCCAGTAGCTACTTCCTACTTTTTCAAAATGACTAGCGTGTGCTAATTCATGAAAAACAGAGTTATATAATGTTGCTGTTCCTTGGTTGCTATTAGCTTCTATGATTACATCTGGAGAAATAAACCTTATAAAAAGAGATACAGCATTAAGTGCAATAGAAATCCTGTTTGCTTTAAGTAAAAATGTAGCTACTTGTGAGTGTGTAGTCAATCCTATAACTCCCCACGTTTTGGTAAGCATAGGAGCAGAACTAGAGCCGTCTCCATTAGTAGCAAGAATACGCAGATTACGGTCTGGAATGCCTATATTCATAGCTCGGCAATATTGAGCATACTTTACAGCACCATTGTTTACAGTAGCAAAACGCCAGCCTCTTGAGTTTTGGAAAATATCTATATCATGTCCTCGCCTGTCGTGTCTTCCCACATTGTGTTCTGCTCGTTGCATAGCAAAAACAGAACTCCAAATTTTGAAACCTGCTTCGTTTCTAAATATTACGCTGTACCTTGGGTCTCTTCTATACGTGTTATCTACTTCATAGAAGCCATTTTCATCGGTGTAGTCGTAGCCGTACTTGAACCATCTTCTTGTGCGTACTCTCACTCCCACAACAGGAACTAAAGCTCCTCTTTCAGAATCCCAAACTCTTACAAATCCTCTAGGTCTGTGTTTGGTTCTCTGTACTAAATCACAAGGAAGTAATGGAGGTTCTGTCCCACCAGGAGGATCATCTGGGAAGTATCCACTAATTGTAATAGAAGCATCTTCTAAGGTTTCATAAAGGGAATAATTACCACCAGAACGCCCATTCTGACCACCACACGCAATAGTAATTTCGTCAGTATCTGTTAGATAGAGTTCTTCTATTATTACATACTCAATTTGAATAGCGTTGAAGTCAAAGTTTGCAGGAACAGAAGTATATAACCACTTTCCTACACTATTTTGTGATGTTGGTAGGCTGTAATCTGTTTCATTTTCTACTTCGTAATCTAAAGGATAAGGGAAAAGTTCTAATCCTTGTTGTTGCAATGTTTCAAAGTCCTCACTAGATTCTATGAAAAACTTGACATAATAATGCGTTACAGGAATCAAAAAATCTCTAGGAATAAGCAGAGAATACCTTTGTCTTAAAGTTTCCAAGGCAATATTCATATTTTTGACAGAATAAGGATTGTTTAACTTTTTTCCTAACACAGCTTGTTTTCCAAGTTTTGGTGTGCTGACACTACTGGGTTGGTGTCTATGCCCAAGGTGGTTTTTTTCATGTGAAGTATGTTTTTCAACTTCCTCTATTTTATCTTCACAAGAAGAAAGACTGATAAAAAACAGCAAGATAATACTAATTTTATTTAGTATTTTGAATGAATTTGAATGAATTTGAAATTTCTAAAAAACATAACATTAAATGATTATGAATAAGTAAAACATAACTATTAAATTGATAATCAAATTAATAGCACTACTAAATGTATTGAATTGCAAAGTAAACAAAACTATTTTAGATACAAAAAAAATTGACTTTCACTTTTTAAATCAAAGTTTAATTTTTAATATTTTTGTTTAATTTTTATTAAAAATAATCCTATTAATAACGGAAAAATACAATTCTATATCTTCATAAAGCCTTTAAACAAAGATTCATTTTTTGGGCTTTCATGTAAGGCGAAAAAAAGATTGCATTTTTTGAAGAACTAAAAACCGACAATCTGACCGAAAAAACAATTCTATTTTTCTAAAAAACTTGCAATAAGTGTCAAAAAGACACTATTTAAAAACAAATTTCAATTATTCAAGTTTTAAATTGAATGAAACTAGCCAAAAAGTCAGTATTAAGAGATTTGTATAGCTTTTGATAAGCATGTAACATACTATGTAGCATACGCTTTAGCGTGTGAAAAATGTACCGTGCCTTTTAAGGTGCGACAACTATTCAATCAAGAAATAAGTATCATTGCCGTTGTTGGTGTCCTCACCAACGACATTTTTATAAAAAAACATTCAATTATGAACTTTAATAAATTTACAATAAAGGCTCAAGATGTCGTTCAAAAAGCCTCAACGATTGCGACCAGTTCGCAACAACAAATCATTCAGACAGGTCATATTCTTAAAGCTGCTTTAGATGCTGATGAAAATATGACGAAGTTTTTGGTCAATAAATTAGAAGTCAATGTAACTCTTCTCAATCAAGTTTTGGACGAGTATATGGTTTCGTATCCAAAATCAAGTGGTGCAGAACCGTATCTTTCAAATGATTCTCATGCTGCCATTCGTGAGGCTGAAAATTATCTCAAAACATTTAAAGATGAGTTTATAGCTGTTGAGCATATCCTTTTAGGACTTTTGAAGGGAAAAGACAAAACGGCTGACCTCATGCGTGAAGTTGGATTTAATGAAGATAATTTAGTAAAAACTATCAAAGAACTTCGTGGAGGTCGCAAAGTAACTGACCCAAATGCAGAATCAAAGTACCGTTCTTTAGAGCGTTATTCTAATAATTTGACAGAGCTTGCACGAAAAGGTAAAATAGACCCCGTTATTGGTCGTGATGATGAAATCCGTAGAGTTTTACAGATTTTATCAAGAAGAACAAAAAATAATCCGATGCTTATCGGCGAACCGGGGGTAGGAAAAACGGCAATTATTGAAGGACTTGCACAGCGTGTCGTTGATGGCGATGTTCCTGAAAATTTGAAGTCGGTTACGATTGCTTCTTTAGATTTGGGAATGCTCGTTGCAGGTGCAAAATACAAAGGAGAGTTCGAAGAGCGTTTGAAATCTGTAATAAAAGAAGTAACGGATTCGGATGGAGAAATCATTTTATTTATAGATGAAATTCATACGCTTATTGGCGCAGGTGCTGGAGGCGATTCGGCAATGGACGCAGCCAATTTATTAAAACCTGCTTTGGCTCGTGGCGAACTTCATGCAATCGGTGCAACTACTTTAAAGGAATATCAAAAATATATTGAGAAAGATAAAGCCTTAGAACGTCGTTTTCAAACCGTTGTGGTAGATGAACCGAGCATTCAAGATGCTATTTCTATTTTGCGTGGAATTAAGGAAAAATATGAATTGCATCATGGCGTTCAGATAAAAGATGATGCTTTGATTGCAGCAGCACAGCTTTCTCATCGTTATATTCCAGACCGTCAATTACCAGATAAGGCGATTGATTTGATGGACGAGGCAGCCTCAAAATTGAGAATAGAAATGAACTCTATGCCTCAAGAATTGGACGAAATTCGTAGAAAAGTAATGCAACTTGAAATCGAAAGAGAAGCCATCAGAAGAGAAGGCGACAAAGAAAAAAATACACTTCTTTCAAGAGAAATTGCAGAACTAAGAACGACACAAGATGCACTCATGGGACGTTGGGAGTCTGAAAAAAGTGCAATCGATGAAATCAGAGCAACAAAAGAAAAATTAGAAAGCCTTAGAGTACAAGCCGAACAAGCCGAACGAGCTGGAGATTACGGAAAAGTAGCTGAAATTCGTTATGGAAAAATTACAGAAGCAGAACAAAAACTAGAAGAATTACAGAAAAAACATGAGCAGCAAGAAACAAAAGAATCAATGCTCAAAGAAGTTGTAACGGCTGAAAACATAGCCGAAGTAGTTTCGAAATGGACAGGTATTCCAGTTACCAAAATGTTGCAAGGCGACAAGGAAAAATTATTAAACTTAGAAGCCGAATTAGGAAGACGAGTAGCAGGACAAACTGAAGCAATTCAAGCCGTTTCAGATGCTGTCCGTAGAAGTCGTGCAGGTGTTCAAGACCCAAATCGTCCGATTGGTTCATTTATCTTTTTGGGAACGACAGGCGTAGGAAAAACCGAACTTGCCAAAGCATTAGCTGAATATTTGTTTAATGACGACGATGCAATGATCAGAATTGATATGTCAGAATACCAAGAACGCCATAGTGTAAGCCGTTTGATTGGTGCGCCTCCGGGATATGTGGGTTACGATGAAGGTGGACAACTTACCGAAGCTGTTCGTAGAAAACCGTATAGTGTAATTCTTTTAGATGAAATTGAGAAAGCCCACCCAGATGTTTTCAATATTTTGTTGCAAGTTTTGGATGATGGAAGGCTGACTGATAATAAAGGCAGAATTGCCAATTTCAAAAATACGATTATAATCATGACTTCAAATACAGGTTCGCAGATTATTCAAAATAATTTTGCTTTAGCTTCCGAAAAAACTGATGAGCAGGTAGAACAACTTTACGAAGACACAAAAATACAGGTTACAGAACTTTTAAGAGCTTCTATGCGCCCAGAATTTTTGAATCGTATTGATGAAATATTAATCTTCAAACCTCTTTCAAGATTAGAAATTCGTCAGATTGTAGATTTACAGTTAAAGCAAGTTCAGAAACGATTAGATGAAAACGGAATCACTTTAGAAGTTTCGAAAGAAGCCTTAGATTATATTGGTAAGATTGGTTATGACCCTCAATTTGGAGCAAGACCACTCAAAAGAGTTGTTCAACGAGAAATCTTAAACGAACTTTCCAAAGAAATACTAGCAGGAAAAGTAACGAAAGATGCGCCTGTTGGTGTAGTGTTGGAAGATGGAAAAATTGCTTTTGTAAATTCGGTTTTTGAAGGGTAAAAAACGAACCGTTCGCTTTGAGCAAACCGTTCGTTAAACATCAAATATGAAAACCTCATTTTTCTTTTCCTTTTTTGGATTTAACACAAATTTAGTTCCCTAAATTACTTTCTACCTTTTTTTGGGTTCAACTATGATTTTAGTACACTATTTTCAAAAGTTTTTTATACAATGTTTTGGTATTTATCCCCTTAGCAACGTCTATTTTTTCGAAAAATACACGCTTGCTAAGGGGGATAAAAGTTCTGTTTTATTTTATTTTACCTTGGAATGTTTAATTTTTATTTTGGTATTCGTTTTCGTCTAAAAAGAATCACAAACTCTCATTCTTTGCACCAAAAGCACAAATCAAAGAAACTTGAAAAGTTTCATCAAAAGATAGATTATTTGTCGCTTTTATAAATGAAGTATTCAAAGCAAGTGCCTTTCGCTGAACTCCTGCACCAAAAGTAAAATAGCGATTATTACCTTTATTTCTACTTTCTTGATGATATCCTCCTCTAAGTTTCAATATATTTTTATAAGAATATTCTGTTCCTAGAGATAAAATAAGTTCTTGCATTTCTTCTCTAAAACCATTTGGCGCATCAGAAAAAGAACTAAAAATAGAAGACATAACTGGTTTTTGAGGATTTGGATTTGATGGGTTTGGAGTAGGAACTAACAATTTATTAACATCAAAAGCGACCGTAAGTGAATTATTTTTGTTTAGATGATGATTAAAAGCAGTTCCGATAGCTAGATTTGCTGGAAGATATTCGGAAATATTTGCTCTATATAAAATTGGACTGCCTATGTTTGAAACATTTGCGCCAAAAGTCCAATCAACTTGCTTTTCATTGATTGTAAAATCAGTTTTATAAAACATAGACACATCTACTGCGCCTACATTTTGAGTAGAAGTGATATAAGTCGTGGAAGACTCAAAAAATATCTCTTTGGAACGGATATAACGAAAAGTACCTGCAACACTCAATTTATCAGAAATTTTTTGAGCAAAAGTACCGTCTAAAGTAAAATCATACCCCAATAAAGTATTTCGTTGATTGATAACCGATATTTCTCCTTTTTCAAAATAACGAGAAGAAATAGCAATCGATTGTTTTTCATTTAGCTTTTTAGCTGCCGAAAAATAACTGAACCACATATCATTGGTTAATCTTCTAAAAACAGGAGAATAAGAACCACCAAAATTCCATTCTTTTTCAAGAAAAGTCAGTTTTGAAGGATTCCAAAATGTAGCATTTACATCTGGAGAAATTGCTGTTGCTGCATTTCCCATGGCACTACCACGAGAATCAGGCGAAAAACGTAAAATAGGAACGGCTGTTTGGATTGCTCTAGGTTGTGGATTTGCTATTGTTTGAGCAAAACAAAAACTAGAAAAACTACTTAAAATTAGAGTCAAAAAAATTATACGACTATTTTTTACTGTTTGCATATTTATTAAAAAATCAAAGATAAAATAGAATAAATAATTAGACGAAAGGGATTTACTTTATTAACATAGAAATTAATTCGAAATAATTTTATTTATAAAACAAGTAAATATTTAGTCATTCAGTATTTTTTTTGATTATTTTTAATAAATAAGTTTTTTGTTTTTTAATTATTAAACCTATAAGATTTTCAAAAACCTTATAGGTTTAAACTAATAATTAGTTAGTCGTATCATCAGTCGGCACATCTAATTTATCGCCTTTATTGATATTGAATAAAAGAGAAAAACGAATGGTATCAGCAAGAGGGTGTTGTTGTTGATTTGGAATAAGATAAGCGAAATCAAACCCAAAAACTTGATAACGCAAGCCCAAACCTACCGTAAAATAACGACGGTTTCCTTTATCTTGATTTTCATGAAAATATCCACCACGAAGTGCAATCAAATCAGCGTACCAATATTCTGCACCAACGGCAAAAATCATTTCTTTTACTTCTTCGCCAAAACCATCAGGAGCATCTCCAAAAGACTTAAAAATAGAAGACAAAACGGGATCGTTTGCACCATTAGATGCTGTATTTGTTGGAGTAGGAACAAGGAGTTTACTCACATCGAAAGCAAGAGTCAGTTTATTAAATTCGTCAAACTCTGCATTAAAAGCTGTTCCGAGACGCAAATTAGCAGGTAAATAATCTTGTTGTGCAGCATCATTATACGTAACTGGCGCACCAATATTTGAAATATTTACTCCTAATGCCCAATCTCCCTCAAAACTTTTAAAGTTTAGTTTGCTCTTATAAAACATCGATACATCTACTGCTCCTGTGTTGGCTGGTTTAACATTATCTACTGGTCGATTATTGGTTACATTTCCTGCTAAATTGGAATGAATATAACGAAACGTACCTGCAATACTCAATTTCTTGGAAAGTTGTTGAGCAAAAGTTGCATCAATCATTGCTTCACGAGGGTTAAAACTTTGTAAAGGATTACCACTAGCATCTGTAAATTGAAGGTCTCCCATATCAAAATAACGGAGAGAAACACCCACTGTTTGTGTTTTGCTAATGCGTTTTACGCCACTTACATAACCTAGCCACATATCATTTACCAAACGTTGTAGCCAAGGAGAATAAGAAACTCCAAACGACCAGTCATCTTTAATGAAAGCCAATTTTGAAGGATTCCAATGCACTGAATTTGCGTCAGGAGAAGTAGCTGCACCCAAATCTCCCATACCAGCAGCACGAGAATCAGGACCGACCAATAAAATAGGAACAGCAGTTGTGATGACTCTGCGTCCAGTAGAATCTACACCAATCTGGGCTGAAGCGTTATTATAATTTGAGTAAAAACAACTCACTATTAAGCAACCCAAAACGGCTGCAAGAACGTTACGTATTTGCATACAATTATTTAATTTTTAAGAATATAAATTTCGAATATAATTTAGTTAAAAGCTGAAAGGATTAAGCCTCATTGCATCTTTTTTTTGTTTGAAAATGATAATTCTAAACTAATGACTTTATAAATTTGAAAGACAAGTTAGTAGAAAATTATTCTTTACTATTTATATTTTTTGACAAAAGAAAAGATAAGTAAAATTTTTGTTCATAGGCTAATCAGCACGTAAACTAAGGGAAATACCAAAGGGTTGGGTAAAAGTGGGTATTAAATTGAACGTTTGCAAAAATAAAAAAAATTTTTATTAAACGAGAGTAAACAAGATTAAATCTATAAAAACTTGAATAAAATTTAAAATTATTTTCTAAGCCCTTTAATTATAGCATTTTATTTTTAATAATTTGAATTATTCGCTGAATGATTTTAATATAAAAAGGAAGATAATTATAATCTAAAACAAAAAATGATTTTTCTTCACTCCCAAAACTAGCATAAAAACGAGCGACTTGTTTTTCTTGTGCTGATTCAAAATCTAAAAGTGTTTCATAAATTATATTATTTTCTTTACTTTGATTTTCAAAATAATTTTGATTTAATTTAATATTTTGATTGCTTTTTTCTTGAATAAACTTATCTAAAAACCATCTTCTGCTTTCGTCTTTTTTATGAGTTGGTTTGGCTGCATTAAATAAATAAATCCATTTTGTGATAGAATAATCTTGCTTATTGATTTGATAAAACGATTCACTTTTTACAAATAAAACGCCACTCACCATTTCATTTTTTTTATTCTGAATGTAATATAATTCAGCTAAATCTTTTTCTTGTAAAATTTTGAAAAGAGTTTTTAAAATTGGTTTTGCTTGATTCGAAATTCCGTTTTCTAAAAAAACACTTTCTTCAAAGAAATCATACAATAAATCTATATCATTGCTTTCTATGATTTTGAAATGTTGTCTTTGCGCTTGATTGATTCTATATTTTGTATCTTTTTTATAATCTTGACGAATTTTATGATACTTGTGCTGCAAAGAAAGATGATGAGTTTTAAAGTTTTTTAAAATTTCATTATTTTTACTGTTGGATTTATTCTTAAATACTTCTTTAAATTCCTTTTCAAACTCTTCATAATTTGTTGTATTGAATGGATAATTTGAAACCAATTTGAATTTCTTTTGAAGTAAAATCAAAAAGGCTTTAAACTCTAAACTAGATAATTTCTTAGTAGAAAAAATGCCTAATTGTTGTGCAAAAAGAGGTTGCTGCAAAAATGAAATTCCATATTTTTGTTTGACAGCAAGTGGCATGACAGCCAAATAATTTTGCTCATTATTTTCTTTATTATCTTCTAAAACAAATCCTTCCCAAGAAGGAGAAACTTGGTCCAAATACCACGAAAAGGCATAAATAATAGTTTCTTTTGATGAAGAAATACATTTATCCCATTTTTTTTTATCGATTTGATGATGTGTAAGGTGTTTAATCAAAAATACTAGGGTAGATTGTGAAGGATTTTTAGGATTAATAGGATTGAGAATACAGATAAATGAAAATACGAATACAATTTTAAACACAGAGTTACAGAGAACACAGAGAATGAAAATACAAATACAGTTTTTAACCACAGAGGTAAGAGAGTTGAAAGAGGAACTGCAAAGTCAGTGTAGCTAAATACAAACTTCATACTTCTGACTTCATTCAACTGGTTACTGGTTACTGGTTACTGATAACTGAATCGCCATTTCTTGCTGAATTTTTTGTGCTGCTTTAGCTGCCATTTCTGCAAAATCTCGGTCTTTACTGGCATAAATAATCTGACGAGAAGAGTTTATTAAAAGTCCACAGTCTTTTGTCATTCCTGCTTTCGAAACTTCTGCTAAATTTCCTCCTTGCGCTCCTACTCCCGGAACTAATAGAAAATGACTCGGAATTATTTTACGAATATTCTCAATGTATTCTGCCTTTGTTGCGCCTACTACGTACATTAGATTTTCTTCTGTTCCCCATTTTTGGCTTTTTTCTAGAACTTCTTCATAGACTTTTTTACCATTTTTGAGTTCTAACATTTCAAAATCTTGCGCCCCAGAGTTGGAAGTAAGAGCGAGTAAAATCGTCCATTTATCTTTTATTTCTAAAAAAGGTTTGACCGAATCTTCGCCCATATAAGGCGCAACCGTAACAGCATCACAATTTAGAGTTGAAAAAAATGCTTTTGCATACTGTGAAGATGTATTTCCAATATCGCCACGTTTTGCATCTGCAATAATAAAGACATCGTGAGGTAAATATTCAATCGTTTTTTGCAGACTTTCCCAGCCTTTTGTTCCTAGAGCTTCATAAAAAGCAGTATTGATTTTATAAGAAACGGCATACTTTTCAGTCGCATCAATAATGCGTTGATTAAACTCAAAAATAGGGTCTTTTGCATTCAATAAATGAAAAGGGATTTTGCGAATATCACTATCCAAACCTACACAGAGATACGAATTTTTGGCTTTTATTTGAGAAACAAGTTTAGTACGGTTCACTTTTTTTGTGTTTATGTGATATCATTGGTGAGGACACCAATAATGGTAAGAGCAAAAAAGAATTTACACAAAAATAGTTTTAGATTTCTATAAAAAAAAATCTTTCTCAGAAACATCATTTCAAGTCAATTAATTTCTGCCACCATAGCAAAGACAGGCGCATCAAAATTTTGTGTATCATTTTCAGAAAGCAAAGGAGGAGTACGATAATCCATTTTTACACCTAGCAAAATATCTTTCTGAAAAAGGAAAAATTATTTTTGAGGAGTTTGATAAAAATGATATTTTGAGTTTGTAATTTATAATCAAATGAAATTCTTATAAATGAAAAGCCAAAACACTAACTAATTTTGTAACTTTGTTGGTAGAAGCACACTTTGTTTTTGCTTTTTTTGAGAAAAAATTGCACTAAATTCAATTATGACTTTTTTACAACTTTCAAAATATTTTGCTAGAAAATTGATATGGAATAGCAATTAACTAAAGTGCTATTACAAACATATACAACGTTGATTTGCAGTATTTTACATACGTAATTGGTAATTTTTAATTCGTAATTGTTCCTATAAAATCAATTCAAACCTCATTTACAATTTATCATTCAAAGTTCAATGAATTATTTTATTACAGGCGCAACAGGTTTTTTGGGAAGTTATTTAGTAGAAGAATTAATCACTAGAAATAATAATCAAGAAAATTCTATCAAAATAATTGCTTTAAAACGAACAAGCAGTAAAATCCCTACAAAACTACAAAACTATCCTACTTCAATTTTGGAATGGGTAGATGGCGATTTGTTAGATGTTGTTTTTTTGGATAAAATCACAAAAGGAATTGATAGAATAATTCACGGTGCAGCCATTGTTTCTTTTGATCCAAAAGACAAAAAAGAAATGCACCAAACCAATGTAAAAGGAACAGAAAATATAGTAAATGCAGCTTTAGCAAATAATATACAGGTTTTTTGTCAGATAAGTTCGGTTGCTGCACTTGGTCAGCCGTTGGCATCACAGCAAAATGAAAATATAAAAATAAATGCTAATGATAAAACCAATGAACTTACTTTCATAGACGAAAAAGCACGTTGGACACCCGAATATACAGGTTTTAGTGCGTATGCTTTTACAAAAAACTTAGCAGAATTAGAAATTTGGCGAGGACAAGCAGAAGGACTTGATGTAGTGGTAGTAAATCCTTCTTTTGTTTTGGGGTATGATGAAAATGGCAGAAGCAGTACCGTTTTGATTGATTATATAAAAAGTGAAAAACCGTATTATGGAAGTGGTTTTAGTAATTTTGTAGATGTGCGTGATGTTGCAGAAATGACAATCTCACTTTTAGAAAATTCAGAATTGTATAATGAACGCTATATTTTGAATGGTGGAACGGTGGCTTATTCTGAGCTTATGCCCAAAATTGCCATAGCATTAAACAAAAAACCACCTCATAAACCTGTTCCGAATTGGATAAAAAAATACGGTTGGAGAGTAGCCAAACTATGGAGCTTTGTGAGTGGAAAATCGCCCATTATTACAAAAGATTCTTTAGAAGCTGCCAGCAGAACAGTTACTTATTCGAATCAGAAAATAAAAGATAAATTAGATACAGATTTTAGAAGTTTGGATGATACCATAAAGTGGATTGCAGAGAAGTACAAATAATATTTTTCATTTTATCAAACGTTTGTTTAGTTGTACTTCTCAATTTTTGTTTATATCTCTAAATTTCACTAGCTATTTTTTCGCCCATTTTCACGAATGTTTCTAAGTTATTTTGAGTATTCTGTACTAAATCTTCATCTATTTTGAAATGAGCAGAGTCAAATAATAATACAACAGTAGAACCACCAAAAGCAAAATAACCCATTTCTTCTCCTTTTTCTATCATTTTATTTGGCTCATAAGTAGAATTAAGACTACCAACCATTGTTGCACCAACAGGAATAATCAGTATTTCTCCTTTATTCTCTGTCTTTAATTCGCAAGTTTCTTTTTTATTCTCACAAAAAACTTTCGTAAAATTATCACGCAAACCAATCGGAGAAACTGAATAATACATCCCTTTTATTTCCTTAGATTTTGAGGGAGTTCCTTTAAATGGAAAGTGGTATCTATGATAATCTTCAGGAGCTAAACGCAAAATAAACATAGAAGCATCTTTATATTTCTCTACCAACTTGTCATCTTTTAAAAATTCTTTTAGTGTAAATTTTCTCCCTTTTACATAAAAACTATTGACTTCTGAAATCTTTTTGAAAGCTAACATCCGACCATCACCTGGGGAAACAAGACCGTCCTCAATTTTACGAACGTTTTCCTTCAATTTTCTATAAAAAAAATCATTGAAAGACGTAAACTCATTTATGCCTCTTTCAAACTGACTCATATCTATATTTAAAGATGCCACAAAAGGTTGAATTCTGTTTGTAGAAGAAGGACTATCCATCATTTTTCCATAAAAATCTGTGATAAATTTTTGTTTGGCTATCGGTAAAATCAATTTTTCTCCTACTAAGTTATTGTATAAAAATTTCATTAAACCCTCTGCTGGTGGATTTTCAATTATTATTTCACCATTAGCTCTATTTATGTATTTAATCTCCATTTTTAGATAGTTAATTTTTGATTCGTATAGCGTTCTTTGCTCAAGTAATTGATTCCTTGTTAGTGCTTATCGTTTGTTTTAGTTTTCTGTCAAGTTTACCGACAGCAAATATACAGGTACAATTTATGAATTTCCACCAAAATCATTTTTATAATTAAAAATAAAAAAGGTTTTCTAAATAAATTTGTACTCGTTTAAGTTAACTCAGAGAAATAATTAAGAGAATGAAAGTTAGAAATTATATATATTCAGCATCCTGTTTTGGTTTTTGTATTTATGTATTAATGACTGAATATGAGATTTTGAAAAAAGGGCATATTTAGGCATAATTTTATTGCTAATTTATTAGATTTGTGATTCTTGTTGTAGAACAGCGAAATGCAAATACACGGCAGGGATGCCGAATACATAGTCCTCACTTGCGAAGACGCAAGCGAGAGCAATCTTGCGAGCGACGGCTGGAGTAATCAAAAAGTTAAGTACTTTTCCGTAGTTCTCAGTTTGACTTTACTATTTTTTAATCAAAATCTTGTGGATTTAGCTATTTTAGAATATACTAACCCTCTAAAACATGCTACATTTACCCACAGGATTTGAAAATGTAATATCGTCATTTTCCTT
>Ga0100394_1003148_pt1 | contig 13581 bp, 14 predicted proteins | sample CryGeymeta201518_FD_81549 | JGI IMG/M metagenome (GOLD analysis project Ga0100394, IMG submission 81549) | Groundwater microbial communities from Crystal Geyser aquifers in Utah, USA - Crystal Geyser metaG 2015-18 | ecosystem: Environmental > Aquatic > Deep subsurface > Groundwater | place: USA... | reverse complement strand
CGGCAATTCCAGTTTTTGCGTAAAATTAGGCAAACGTACTGGTGTGTAGCCGTTTAACGCCGCACGGCGGTCGTGCAGGTATTTCAGCTCTGGCGAGCCTTCCGGCAACTTAATATACGGTAAGTCGGCCACCGCATCTTCGCTGATATAATCTTCCAGACCTAAACGCTTGCGCAATTGCAGCACGTGCGTCATGTCCATTTTCTTCACCTGGTGCGCGATGTTTTTACCTTCAGCTGCATCGCCCATGCCGTAACCTTTAACGGTTTTAGCTAAAATAACCGTCGGTTTATCGGTACATTCTTGTGCTGCTTTAAACGCAGCAAACAACTTAGACGGCTCATGACCACCGCGTTTTAACGCGAAAATTTCTTCGTCAGTCATATCGGCCACCAGTGCGGTGGTTTCCGGGTAACGACCAAAGAAGTGCTTACGCACATAGGCGCCATCGTTAGCTTTGTAAGTTTGGTAGTCGCCGTCAACGGTTTCGTTCATCAGTTGCAGTAATTTACCGGTGGTGTCTTTGGCCAGTAATTTGTCCCAGCCACGACCCCATACCACCTTAATGACGTTCCAACCGGCGCCACGGAACAAGCCTTCCAGTTCCTGAATAATCTTACCGTTACCCATTACCGGGCCATCAAGGCGCTGCAGGTTACAGTTAATTAAGTAACACAGGTTGCCCAGCTTCTCACGCGCGGCGAAGCTGATAGCACCGCGTGATTCTGGCTCGTCCATCTCACCGTCACCTAAAAAGGCATATACGCGCTGCGCACTGGTGTCTTTTAAACCACGGCCATGTAAATACTTTAAGAAACGCGCCTGATAAATTGAAGCAATAGGGCCTAAACCCATCGACACCGTAGGGAACTGCCAAAACTCTGGCATCAATTTAGGGTGCGGGTAGCTAGATAAGCCTTTGCCGTCTACTTCCTGACGGAAGCTGTCTAACTGTTCAGCCGTTAAGCGGCCTTCAACAAAAGCGCGGGCATAAATACCCGGTGAAATATGGCCCTGGTAATACACTAAATCGCCACCGTCTTTGTCATTTGGTGCGCGGAAAAAGTGGTTAAAACAGGTTTCATAAAACGCAGCTGAAGACTGGAACGACGCCATGTGGCCGCCCAAATCCAGCTCTTTTTTCGAGCCGCGCAGTACGATCATAATGGCGTTCCAACGGATAACCGAACGAATACGTCGCTCCAGGTTAACATCGCCCGGATAAGCCGGTTCTTGCTGCGTAGGAATAGTATTAATGTAGTTCGTTGTTACGCCGGTTGGCATAGCCACACCGTCTAACCGGGCCTGCTCCAGTACTTGCTCTAACAAGAACTGTGCCCGCTCTACCCCTTCGGTGCGAACAACTGATTCCAGCGCTTCAAGCCACTCTTTGGTTTCCAGAGCGTCGATGTCAACTTTACTGACTTCAGACATATCGAGGTTTCCTTTGGTTATGCACGCCTGTGCTATAGATGCCCATGTGCGTTAATAATAAGATACTAGCCTTGCTGCGTGCGCCGTAAAGACCGCTCAATACGCGAGCGCTCTTTGCCAACATCCAGCAAAGCTTCTTCAATAAAGGCCAGATGGCCATTGCTAGCCTGGCGGGCTTTTTCTGGCTCGCCATTAATAACCGCTTGCATTAGCCGTTGCCGATGCGAATTCAGCTGGCTGACAATGCCTTCTTTTTGCTGCAGTGTTTCCAGGTTTACCCGGATATTCTGCTCTACTAATGGTGTTAGGCCGCGAACTAAATGCAGTATCACCACATTGTGCGACGCTTCTGCGACGGCTAAATAAAAACTGCCTACAGCACGGGCTTCTGCGTCTATATCGTTTAACTGCTGCGCCTGACAAATAGCGTCATAGTGTGCAGTAATTTGCGCAAAGTCGGCATCTGTGCCACGCAATGCTGCGTAGTACGCACAAATACCTTCCAGTGCGTGCCTGAATTCCAGTAAATCAAATTGTGACTCTGGATGGCGGGCGATCAGTTCAAACAACGGATCAGTAAGCCCAACGGCTAAATTGTCACACACGTAGGTGCCGCCACCTTGACGCCGGCTAACTAAACCCTTGGCTTCCAGTTTTTGAATGGCCTCACGCAACGATGGCCGCGACACCGCAAACATTTCAGCTAAATCACGTTCTGGTGGCAGCTTTTGCCCTGGCGTAAAACTGCCTTCAAGCAACATATTCTCTAGCTGCTCGACAATGCGATCAGAGAGTTTTGCCGGTTTAATTTTTAAATCTGCCATGCTGCGCTGTATGCCCTGGTACAGAGCCCGCATTGGACTCGATGTAAATTGGTCTTACCAATTTATTTTTAGTGGTGATAAGGTAGCAGTTTCTGCATAACAAGTAAATAAAGCAGAGAATCTATGCAAAGGCAAAAGCGGAAAATAGTTAGAGTAATAACTCAACATTGCTAAGGTGTGACAGGCAGAGAAAGAATTGGTCTGACCAGATTATTAGTCAGGGAATTGTAGCCGAACACAAGTGCCTTGGTTATTGCTATGAAGCTGATAACGGATCTGCCATTTGTCACACAACCGTTTCACCAAGGATAAACCCACACCCATACCCTGGCTGCTTTGTCCCTTAACACCGGATTCAAATACCTGTTCACGTATTGAAGCGTCAATGCCACTGCCACTATCCTGCACTGTCAATACCTGATGCTGAAATGTGATACCAATAACTCCTGATGTCGTATGTTCAAAGGCATTACCTATCAGGTTATTCAGTAAAATAAGCAGCGAATTTTCATCCATCGTTAGCTGCGATTGCACGGAAATATCAAGCTGCAGCTTAACGGTCTTGCCATCTAACTTAGCTTGCTGTTGCAGTATGCTTTGCTCTACCAACGGCAACAGCTTAACAGGTGCCGCAGCGGGTAGTTGCTCTCGTGCCAGCAGCATAAGTGTCTCTATTGTTTGATTTATTTGTAACTGCGCACTTTGCAAACGTTGTACTAACAGTACTTGCTGCGTCGTTAACGGGCTATGTTGTATTAGCGTAAGCGCGCCCTGAATTACCGTAAGTGGTGTGCGTAACTCGTGCGACACATCCTGAGTAAACTGTTGTTCACGGCCGATAAATTCAGCGACTCGCTGCCAGGATTTTTGCAGTGCTTGTGCCAGACGACCAATTTCATCCGGGCTAAAGTCATTGGCAAAGCTTGCGGTTAATGGCATAGCATACTGTTGCCCGGTACTATCAACCACCCGGGTTAATTGATGCAGAGGCTTTAACACGCGTCTCGCCAGCAAATAAGCAAAGCCGGCAGAGCACAGCACAACAATAAGCAGCAGCGTGAACAGAAACACGGCTAACTGTTGCCGCATTTGCCTAACCACTAATTGCTCAGTAACATCGGCCAGAAGAAACCCCTTGGATAACCGGAATAGGTGGAAGTGCCGTCCGCCGTCCAGAGCAAACTCGTTGCGTGTAGGCGCATGTAGCAAGCTAGTTTGAATAGGCTGCGGCAGCGCTGATATTTCCTTATAGTAGCTCGCAAACGTCAGCCGCGGTGTTACCAAGGTATCAGATGCTAACTGCTGCTCTACATAGGACGCTTCGGCTTTTAAAAAGGTTTCAAAAACCTGATCCTCAGTATGATAAGCAAAAATAATGGTACTTAAACCAAACAGCGATGCCGCCAAGGCTGAACTGGCGATAAAGGCAAGCAGAATGCGGCGTCTCAGTGATTGCATTTTCATGTTGCAGCCTTTGTTTTTAAGGCAAAGCCAACGCCGAGCAAGGTTTCAATAGTTATTGAAGCGCCATGCTGTTGCAGGGTTTTTCGTAATTGATAAAGATGTGAGCGCAATGCATCAGACTCCGTCAGCTCATCGCCCCAGATCCTGCTACACAACTCGCTGCGGCAAACCGGACGCGGGTGCGTTTCCAGTAATATGTTCAACAGCTGAAATCCGATAGGTTTTAATTCCATCACCCTAGCATCACACATTACCTGATGTAAGTGCTTGTTCAAGCAAATGTTTCCTAATATCAATTGATGATGCTGCTGCAGATAACGTTTGGCTAGCACCTGCACCCTGACCCATAGTTCAGCCAAATCAAACGGTTTTACCAAATAATCATCCGCACCGACATTGACACCGCCTAACTTGTGCTGCAAGCTATCGCGTGCGGTTAGCATAAGAATAGGAATATGCCGCGGCGCGCGCTTGCGCAGCAGTGCACAAACATCAAGCCCATCTAACTGTGGTAAGGTTAAATCAAGCACCACTACGTCATAATAATTTTGCAATGCCAGATCAGCGCCTTGCCGGCCCTGCAAGGCAAAATCCACCACGGCACCTTGCATAGTAAAATAATCGGCGATATTAGCCTGTATCGCCCGATTATCTTCAATTACCAACACAGATAAGCTGTTACTTACTGACATTACAACCATTGCTCAAACAGTTGCACATAATCTGCCGGTAGCAAGTGGCCACTAGTAAACACGTGATACTGTTTATCGGCATTAGGTAAGGCGTTAAATAGCTGCATGTTTTCTTTTTCACTCGCATATTCATCATCATTAGCAGTTAAGAGTAATACCGGATTATCTGCTAGCCCTTGTAACATGTTCAACGGCGCCACGATGGCCGTGCGACTGTTAACATGTGGCGGCACCACAGCGGCAACGCGGCGTACTCTATTATCTACTGCTGCCAGCAACAAACTAACGTGCGCGCCCATGCTATAGCCTGCAACATCAATACGCGTTGCGTCAAACTGCGGTTGAGTACCAAGCCAGTCTATCAGCAAACGATGATCGCGCACGGTATCTATCAGCATCTGTTCATATGGCTCACGCTCACCCCACCAATGCAAATTATTAATGATATCAACGATACTGTGGTTAGGATCTTTGCGTTCACCATGGTTACGCGCATCTATGGTTACCACAGCATAGCCTTTTGCCAATGCCATGCTGGTGATCTTGTCGGTGCTCTCCCTTGTTGGCCTGTCTTTAAAACTATTTTGCCACCAACGCACATGCGCACGCCCCATCGCATGTGCACCAATCAGTACCGGTAAGGTTTGTGACATTTGCGTTGTAGATGTGGGTAAACGCATATAGCCGTTTACTTTGGCGCCGTCAAAACTGTTGTAGTGAAAATGATAGCCATTGTTGTCATCTTGCTGCAGTTGCAGGTTAACCGGCTGAGATAGCGTATAAGCATAACGCTCTGTAATGTCCGCGGCACTTACCGTGTAGGGTTTTAAGCCAAATAAAGCGTACCAGCCTGCAGCCAAGGCAGTAATAACCGCACCTAAGGTTAGTAGCATTTTTTTCACTCCGATTTTGTTCATCCTAATTACCCGTTTCAGGTTGTGTTTAACTAACAATCAGGGTGTCATGGTGTTTGTGAAATCAGCGTGAAGTTGGCATAAAATGGAAAAATAAGCACAAAAAAGGCGCCATAAAGGCGCCTTAACAACAGACTAGCATTTTACCCCAACCAGCCACTTAGGGTTAAAATAGCTGTAAAAGCTAAGAAAAACAGCATATTGCGCTTAGCTAGCTGCACCATATAGCTGCTGTCTTCCAACGTATTTAAGCTCTCAACAGGTAAGGGCTCTGCTGCGGTAGCCACATCAGCAACGACGTGTTCGTTGTCGGCGGTAAAATCAAGGAAATAACTTAGCAGCGTGGTTGAGGCGCGTGAAAAATGCCCCACCAACGCAAAACCCAAACCAAATAAACGCGCAGGAAACCAGTGCGCCCAGTGAGCAATACAATGCACCGCCTTGTTGTCGTCACCCAAGCAAACGGCATAATCTGCCGCATCGTCGTCTACTACAGTTTCTTGTAGGTGCCTTACCAGCGCATAAGTTATGACACCAAATACGCCAAGTAACAAAAACCAAAACACGACTGTGGCGTAATAGCGAAAATTCAACCACACCAACAGTTGGCCATAGCTGCTTTGCTCACGTTGACTGCCCATATCGGTGCGTATTTGTTGCATGGCCAGAAATGCGGCTTCTTCGTCGCCTCGTTCCATGGCATTTAAATACTGCTTGTACAGCTGACGATAATGCCAACAACCAATTGCCACTAACAACACCAAGGTGCTGACAACCAGTGAGAGCAAATGACTGTCGGCTAAATAAAGTAGCAATGTTAGCGCGGCACCTGGCAATGCCAGCCAGAGATACTGGCCAAGCTGATGCGATGCCAGTTTATTAAGGGCCGACCCTGCGCTAAACCTTACAAAAGCCCGACAATAACGACTCGCCTGCCAGGCGTTACTGCGCACCGCCAACCGTTCAATAATTAACGCCAGCAGCATACTAATTAATGTCATACAGAAAACTCCTTGATGGCTCTTTGGTAACGCTTCCAGTCAAACGCGATGCCCGGGTCAGTTTTTCTCCCGGGCGCAATATCACAGTGTCCCACTATACGCTCTGACGTAATAGCCGGATGCTGCTGTAACAAAAAATCCGTCAGCTGTATCAAACTACGATATTGCTGCTCAGTATAAGGTAAATTGTCGGTGCCTTCTAACTCGATACCAATAGCAAAGTCGTTGCAGCGCTCACGGCCATTAAAATCACTTTTACCTGCATGCCAGGCACGCTTGTCAAAAGGGACATAATTAAAAATGCGGCCATCGCGCCAAATAACACAATGCGCAGACACCCTCATTCCGCGCAAATCGTTGAATCTGGGATCCGCGTTGCAATCCAAAGTGCCCATAAACAAGGCATCAACGTAACTTTGTTCTGGTTGCAACGTAAAGTGGCCAGCAGGCAGGCTAATATTGTGGATCACTAACAAGCTGATGCTTTCGCCCTCAGGGCGCGCATCAAAATGCGGGCTATGGCGAATGGTCATGGTAGGCGCATGGGCACTCATTAGAAGTTTTGCCTTTGCCGGATGGTATTAGTAAGCTATAGCGCTATTGTCAACGCAGGACGCTATTAATGCAAGCACCTGAACCAACTAACAAATATGGTAAGACCTTTGCCATTATTGCCTGGTTAATACTGATGGTACTGCTGTTTATGTTTTTTCAGGACACCATTGATAAACAGCTTAACCCTAACCAGTAACTACACAGCATACAGGGCAGTGGAGGTGAAACCCGCACAGTATTAATTCGCAATAAAAGCGGCCATTATGTTGGCACTGCACTTATTAATAACCAACCGGTCAATTTTATGCTCGACACCGGCGCCACCACTATCGCCATAAATGACAGCACCGCTAAGCAGCTTGGTATGCCATTTGGTCAACCTATGCAGGTTAGCACGGCCAACGGTGTGACTCAGGCATTTTTAAGCCGGGTAGACAGCCTGCAACTGGGTGATATTACGTTGTACAATATTCCTGCCAGCATAGTGCCTAATTTGGCCAATGGCCGTGGCGATGCAGAGATATTACTGGGCATGAGTGCGTTAAAACAGTTAGAATTCCATCAACAAGGCAACCAACTTACCCTGATTCAACATCAATAATTATGCATACTGACTACCTAGATTTGCTGCAACACGAAATACAACGCGCTGTCGCCAGTGCACTATCTGAAGACCTGGGCTTTTTACCGGTAGCGCAAGGCGATATTACCGCGTCGTTAATTCCTGCAACCCAGTTAGCCAGCGCCAACATTATTACCCGTGAAGATTGTATTATTTGTGGTACCGCCTTTGTCGATGAGGTATTTAAGCAACTGGGTAACGATGTCACGGTGGTGTGGCAGGTTAAAGATGGCGATAAGGTAAACGCCAATGCCACGCTATGCACGCTGCAAGGCCCGGCCCGTATTTTACTCACCGGTGAACGCAGTGCATTAAACTTTTTGCAGCTACTCAGTGCAACCGCAACACAAACGGCGCATTATGTGCAGTTTTTAGCCGGCAGCAACACGCGGCTACTGGATACCCGTAAAACTATTCCCGGTTTGCGCTTTGCGCAAAAATACGCCGTCTTTGTTGGTGGTGGTAAAAACCATCGTATTGGCCTGTTCGATGCCTTTTTAATTAAAGAAAACCACATAGCCGCCGCAGGCTGCATTGCCAAAGCGGTGGCAACCGCCCGGCAGAATTTTCCTGACAAACCGGTTGAAGTAGAAACAGAAAACCTCGACGAGCTGCAACAGGCTCTTACTGCAGGTGCGGATATTATTATGCTGGATAACTTTAGCCTGGCCGACATTAAACAGGCGGTTAGGCTTAATAACGGCCAGGCCAAGCTGGAAGTGTCAGGTAATATTACCAGTGAGCGTTTAGCTGAGCTCGCGGCAACGGGTGTCGATTACATTTCCAGTGGCGCGTTAACTAAACACGTGCAGGCCATTGATTTGTCTATGCGACTAAAGAATACTCCCTAAACAATGCTTAAATAATACAATGTTGTTTAAACTTCTGGTACGTTGTTGTGGTCTCAGGGAGCGAGGCAATAATCCAGGATATGTTTAATGCATTTAACCGGTACAGTGGTGTTTTGGCGCGACGATAAAGGCTTTGGCTTTGTGTTGTGCGACAACACGGCTGAAAAATTGTTTTTTCATATAAGAGACAACACCGACCGCACTGAAAGGCCAACACAAGGCGATCGGCTGCAATTTAGCCTGGGGCAAGATAAACAGGGCCGTAATATCGCCGCGCCATGGCAGTTAATGACAAGTCAAACTACCAGTAAAAACAAAAATACCAGTACGCCTTCGCACTACCCCACCGAAGGTTTTAGCATTCAGTATGCGCATCAAATTGCATTGGTTTTTCGCATTAGCTTCTTAATTGCGGTTGCGGCTGCACTGTTATTTGGCCGGTTAATCTATGTGCTACCACTACTGTATGTTGAAGCCAGTATTTTTACCTATTGGCTGTATAAAACAGATAAAGAAGCGGCCATAGCGCGGCATGGTAATCGTTTAACTGAAGAAAGCCTGCAATTGTTTAGCCTAATAGGTGGCTGGCCCGGCGCTTATCTGGCGCAGCAGCAACTGGCACATAAAAGCCGAAAACATCAATTTCGGCGTGAATTCGGCTTTGTTATTTTGGGCAATGCAATGTTGGTGATATGGTTGTTTTCATCCTGGGGCCAGGCGTTTCTTAACAGAATCGCATTACTGGCAAATTAGGCAACCTAAAGCCATGCTCACTTCATGCACGAAATGCGCTTTATACTCGCCAAATTCGCCAGGCAAAAAAGGAACACGCTAAAAAAGTTAAAAAACAGCCGTAACAAGATTATTTTTAGAGCAACTAAACTAGTACTTTAATACTATTTTTTTCTAAAAAAACCATGGCGGCATTCAGACAATATTCATAAATAGCAGTAATTTAGAAAAATCTGACAGAATTGGTTACATTTTACTTGCGCCTGCGGCGAAAATGACCAAAATATGCATTAGCCTTACTGGCTATTAAAACTCAGGAGAAGTAAATTATGAAACGTACTCAACAAGGTTTTACCTTAATTGAATTAATGATCGTTGTAGCGATCATCGGTATTTTAGCGGCAGTAGCGATTCCACAATATCGTAACTACACAATCCGTGCTGCAGAGAACTCGTGTGCTGCAGAAACTAAAGCTCTTGCTGGGGCGCTTGCTGTTTGGCTACACGAAGGTTCGCCAACTGCAGCACCAGGCGGTCCAATGCCTGTCGCTCCAACGAATGGCGCTTGTGTTAGCTTTACCGGACATACTGCACCTGCTTTTGGTACACCTGTAGTTGGAACACCTCGAGCTCCAGGCGTTGCTACTCAATCAATTCCATTAGAGTAAGTATTTGCTTTAAGATAAACACCTATTTTATATAGTAGAATCTTAAAATCCAAAAGCCAGCTGCATGTGCTGGCTTTTTTAATGTATTGACATCTTGACTTTAAAGCGTTGATACCTACGATAACAATTATCTTTCTGCATACTCAGTTATAGCACATTAAGGCATTGACCTAATAGCAAGTTTAAAAATCAGGAGATATAAAAATGATTACCATCAAACATGTTCAAGAGGGTTTCTCTCTGATTGAACTAATGATCGCTACAGCTGTTATTGGTATTTTGTTAGCAATTTCCCTGCCTTCTTATCAGAACTACACTGCGCGCACAGCAGATAATGCTTGTTTAGCTGAAGTAAAAATATATTCTGCTATCGCAATTGCTGCTTTAGCAAACGGAGAAACGCCAGTTGCAGCTTCAGCAAAAACTTGTCTATCGATTGATACCGCTGTAAATATAGCGACTCCTATTACAGCAATACCAAATCCCCCCGGCAAAGGTTCGATATCATGCAATTTATCCAATAGTGGCATTTGCGTGTTGACGCCTGGAACATAATATAAATCAGGGGTCACCAATTGGTCACAAACCCTCAGGGCCACCCATTAGCATCTCGGAGTCAACAGCGTAACCAAACCCGCGTGAACGCTTTAGCGCGCGTATCTTTTCATCCCTGTTAACCTATAACTGTCGCGTTTTAGTTCTCGTCGGTGGTTGCGATGTATCGCACCAGTCACCCAACAGGATCAAGGCTTAGGACTCACTGCGTCCGATCCCTGCCTACTTGTAGCGCCTGAAAACCCTCTGTTTTCCCGCCTGTCCAAGTGATGCAGCATTGCTGCGACAGAATCATGGTTCTACCCCCCCCTTTCTGGCTCAGGCAGCAGGCAATATGATGGCAAAAAATAAAGCAGCATAGCTGTGCATAAGGTCACTGGTTTTACCAACCCTATTGCGGCATCAGCTACGCTGGTCGAACTCAGCTAAAGGCGCATTTTACATCAAACTCCATCCCGTCTTTAAGCATGTTGTAACAGGCTCTAGCCAGCTTATGTGCTAAGGCCTTCATAGCCACGACCTTAAAACTTTTGGCACATTTACGCTGGTAAAACCGCATGATAAACTCGTCCGAGCGAATGACATAATGTGCCGCTCCCATAAAATCACAGCACAGGTAACGGTTACCACATTTGTGGTTACCTTCGTCTTTCTTCTTACCATTGGATTCGCGTTTTGGATTAACCATCCAGGCATAAGAGGCAAAGTTACCACTGCTGTTGAAGCTATTGATATCGCCGGCTGCCAGGTAAATGGTCATAGACAGAATATCGCCTACATAGGCCATGGTTTTGAGTAACAGAAACTCCTTACAGATATTTAAGGCCATCATAAACCACCACGGCAGCGGTATTAACCAACCGCACATCGTAATCTTTATCCTGCAGTGCATCGTCCAACCAATACCAGTTCCGCAACAGCCTCAATCTACGCTTCATACATTGCATGCACCCATAGATTTACCTGCGCATCGTTTGGTAAACATTTGGAATAAATGACCTTATCGTTTTCATCAAGCACAACCAACACTGAATTTTTCGAATGAAGCTCAATCCCGACTTACAATTTTATAAAGCCTCCTTGGAGATAGAATTTTCTACGGCAATCAAAAAATAGCTATTAACTAGGAGGCCGGAAAAAGCCACTTAGGCTAGATGATTATCAGATCAAAATGTGGTAAATGATGACAACTAGTCCTGACAAATAGGGTGAAATGTTTAGTTTACTCGCTAATCTGCTCACTCATTGCAGAAGATACTTGCTGCAAAGGCGTTAACCAAGCTATATACTTGAATAACGCTGGTTTAGTGGCATAATCTAGAGATTATGCAAAGTCTTTTTAGCAAAATCAGGATGTTTTCGCTTAATGGCCGTTACGACTACCTCTACCTTATTTAGACGCTTAGTACAGCTGGGCATTATTAACGGCGATCAAGCCACTAAAATTGTTACCGACAAAGGCGGCCAGTTTAAAAACTTGCCTGAGTTGCTGATAAACGAAAAACTGATAACTTCAGAAGGGCTCGCCCGCGCAGCCAGCGGTATTAGCCATGCCATTAGCCTGGATTTAGAGCATTACGACCTTGCTTTTGTACCAGAAGATTTACGCAACGAAAAACTGATCCGTAAATCCGATATGCTGCCGCTTGGTAAACGCGGCCGCAATATGTTTTTAGCCGTTGTCGACCCCACCAATATTCAAACCATTGAAGATTTTGAGTTTAATACCGGCTTAAACGCTGAAGTGGTTGTGGTGGAATATGACAAGCTACACAAGCTAATTGATAAACTGTTTGATAACAGCATGGGCGGCGATTTTAGCGACAGCGACTGGGATTTAGGCTCAATGGGCATTGAGCAAGCCGAAGAAGACGACGGCCCGGGCGCCCAGCCAGATAAAGAAGACCAGCCGATTATTGCCTTTATTAATAAGATGCTGCTGGATGCTATTCGCAAAGGGGCCTCTGATTTACACTTTGAGCCTTACGAAAAAACCTACCGTATTCGCTTTCGTATTGACGGCATTTTAAATGAAGTCGCCAGCCCACCAGTGGCGTTATCAACCCGCTTGTCCGCACGGTTAAAAGTCATGTCGCGCTTGGATATTGCGGAAAAAAGGGTACCGCAAGATGGCCGGATAAAACTCAAACTGTCGGCAAAAAAATCTATCGATTTTCGCGTTAGTACCCTACCGACGCTGTGGGGCGAGAAAATTGTAATGCGTATTCTCGACTCAGACAGTGCCATGCTGGGTATTGATGTGCTGGGTTATGAAGCAAACCAGAAAAAGCTCTATCTAGATGCGTTGGCGCAACCGCAAGGCATGATACTGGTAACAGGCCCTACAGGTTCGGGTAAAACGGTATCACTGTATACCGGCTTGGCAATTCTAAATACCAGCGAAACGAATATTTCAACAGCAGAAGACCCGGTAGAAATTAACTTAGCTGGGGTAAACCAGGTACAGGTTAACCCGCGCGCTGGATTAACCTTTGCCTCTGCGTTGAAAGCCTTTTTACGCCAAGATCCAGATGTCGTCATGGTGGGTGAAATACGGGATTTGGAAACTGCTGAAATTGCTATAAAAGCAGCGCAGACAGGTCACTTGGTATTATCCACCCTGCACACTAACTCGGCGCCGGAAACCTTAACCCGCTTGCTTAATATGGGTGTGCCATCTTATAACGTTGCCAGCTCGGTATCGTTAATTATTGCCCAGCGCCTAGCCCGCAGGCTTTGTGGTCAGTGTAAACAATTAGAAGTTTTGCCGGAAGCCGAACTGTTAAAACAAGGCTTTACGCCGGAGCAGCTGCCCAGCATAAAAATATTTAAACCGATAGGTTGCGACCATTGCACCAATGGCTATAAAGGCCGGGTGGGTATTTATGAAGTAATGCCCATCAGCGGCAAAATGGCTGACATAATAATGCAAGGCGGTAACTCGTTAGATATTGCCACCCAAGCCCAGAAAGATGGCGTGAATAATTTGCGTCAATCGGGTTTAATTAAAGCAGCAGCGGGTTTAACCAGCCTGGCTGAAATAAACCGGGTAACCAAAGGTTAAATTTATCTTTACAATCGTTCAGCGGTGCGGCAATTTACCCCGCTTAGATAGTGCGTTTATGCACAGCAACAGGACACAACTATGGCTCAGGCACAACAATTTAAAATAAAAGAGCTGGAAGCATTTAGCTATAAAGGCGTTAACCGGCGCGGCAAAAAAGTAGACGGTGAAATTAAAGGCACCAGCATAGCCGAAGTAAAAGCCT
>Ga0100394_1003144_pt1 | contig 13590 bp, 11 predicted proteins | sample CryGeymeta201518_FD_81549 | JGI IMG/M metagenome (GOLD analysis project Ga0100394, IMG submission 81549) | Groundwater microbial communities from Crystal Geyser aquifers in Utah, USA - Crystal Geyser metaG 2015-18 | ecosystem: Environmental > Aquatic > Deep subsurface > Groundwater | place: USA... | reverse complement strand
CACGCAGCCTGCAAAACCACTCAGGGTAATGCATAAATTCCGCATAGAATTTTTGCCAAAATTCAATAAACCCAGACATTACTTTTGATGTTAAATGACTATTCATCGCTCCGTTACCCCTTCATCCACCGCCTTTATCACCGGAGATGATAAAAATGCATTAACCCGCCGCTGGCCGGTTTTGTATTAAATTGCCTTACCGGCTAAATAACAAAGCCCGCTTTACGCGGGCTGCAAAAATCAGCTACATGTAAATTTACGATTACTTCGCCGCGTTAAGATGCTGCTTTAAAAACTCGTCCATGGCCTTAAACGTTTGTAAGCGGTGGCTGTTGGTGCTGAGGTAATGGTCACCGTCTTCCAGCTCAATATACTGCACGTTCTTGTCATGCCGACGCAGTGCTTTGTGCATGTCACGGCTTTGCGCTACCCCCACGCTGCGATCTTTGGTGCCATGCACCAGTAGTACCGGCACGTTAATCTTTTTCGCATGCGTTATTGGAGAGCGCTCTTCAAGCAAGTAGAAATCGTCGCCTACCTGCTTTTTTACCACTTCATAATTAGTGTAACGGCGGTGTGATTTCACTAAAGCTTCAACATCAGTAACACCGGCAAAGCTGACCACACACTGATATAAATCTGGCGTTTTTACTGCGCCCATCAGCGCCGCATAGCCGCCGTAACTGGCACCAACAATACAAATACGTTTAGCATCCGCTATGCCTTCGTTAATTAACCAGCGTGTGCCATCTTCTACATCGTCCTGCATTTGTAAGCCCCAGCCTTGCAAGCCCATTTGCTTAAAATCGAAACCATAGCCGTGTGAACCACGAAAGTTCATTTGCAACACGGCATATCCGCGATTAGCAAAAAACTGCGTCCAGTAGTCAAAACCGTCGTCGTCAAAAGAAATAGGCCCACCATGTGGAAAGATAATGGTAGGAATAGCGCCCTGCTTGTAACCCAAAGGGGTGGAAAGAAACCCCTCAATGGTTAAACCATCACGCGCTTTATAATGGATTTTTTGCTTGGCCACCATCAGCTCGGGCTTAAGTTCACTGTATTTATCCAGCAAAAACATCATCGATTTGTCTTTGCGATCGCCAAGCAGGTAGCTTCCCGCATGCGTGGCACTGCTGGACTCGACAATATAGCGGTTTTTGTCGTGGCTCATGCTCACAATGTGGTTATTTGCATCTGGTATGGCCAAATCCAGCGCTTTTTGAAACGCCTGGTACTCGCTGTCTACATAGTCTCCGCCAATAGAAATTACTTTGTTGTCTTGCCAGGAATAACTCATATCAGCCGGAACATCGTAGTTATCGTCGGCTTTAACTAGGTGTAATTGCGGTTGTGGTTCAGACAAGTTGGTTTTAAAAATGGCTAGCCGGCCGTCATGGTAGGCCGATACATAAAGTATGTTGGGATCGGCGTCAAAACCAATCGGCCACACCTCTTGCTCTGAAAAACGTTCAAATTGCCAAAGGGTGCGAAAATCGCCGCTATCGATAAGCTTTTCTTTCACTTCAAAGCGGGTGTCATCCCGAAACATAGCTATACGTGGCCGGTGCTGGCGGTCAGCTATCCAGTCGTAGAGGTTTTCACGGCTGGTCGCAACCATTTCATATAGCTCGCCATTTAGGTTGATTTTAACCACGCTGGTGCCAGTGCCGAAGTTAAAACCATCTAATGCCAGCAAAAAGTGCTGCTCATCGGCAGGCATTAAATCGACAATATTTGACTGAAACTGCGGCGCACGAACTAATTTTCGTAGTAATTGACCATTAACAACACTGCGGTTTTTACCTGTTTCAACATCAATCACCATTAAACGGGTTTCGGTTACCGGTATGCCATAACGTTTTGATGCGTAAGCTGCCCGCATTAAAAGCTGTTTATTGTTAGCCCAAATTACCGAGTAAATGGTTAAGTCACGGCTGTCCGCTTTAACTAAAAACTTCTGTTCATCTGTTTCTAAGTCTATTAACGAAACCAGTACTAATTGTTCTTTGTCGGTATCCAAAGTTTGGATCATCGACAGCTTGGTACCATCTGGTGATATTTTGAGTTTGTCGATACCAGGCGCACTGGCAAAGGCTTCAACCGGTAACTCTTTTGCGCTAATGGCGCTGCAGAACATAGTAGTTAGCACTACCACTAACACAGAGTAAAACTTCATCGGGCTAACGTTCCTGTTATCATATTTTTTGCTGCAGCAAAGTAGCAAAACATTAATAACATGGCAAAATATTATTTTGATGTTAACAAAGAATGTTGCTGAATAAAAAGCCCGCAAGAAGCGGGCTTTGGCGTAACAGGACCTTCTGTTATTTGATTTTAAGGTTGGACAAAGTCGTCCATTAGAATTAACCCTACATCTGCGGTTAAACCGGCACCGTCGCGGGCAATAGCGGTGTAAATGCTGTTGGCTTGCAGTGTTAAGGCTACCGGGCCAATAGCGGCAGTTTTGCTGCCAGCGGGCGTTACCGTTACCACGTAGTCGCCTGCAGCTAATGACACATAGCCGGTTTCAGCTTTAAACGGCACAGCAGCAAAGGCTGGTGCGGCATCGGTAATGTCTTCGGTTGCAGTAACATAAATATCCACATTACCCGCTAAGGTTGAACCATGCACTATACGCACTTGCGCTTCAGTTGCGATGCGACGTGGCATGTCAGCCAATACCAATGGTTCAATGCTGTTTTCACCCAATGAACCCACTGCCAGTACGCTGTAAAATGCGCCAGGCATCAGGGTTAAATCAGCGTCTATAACCACTACGCTGTTGTCCGCATCAGCCGCAACTTTAACATTGTACGTATCAGGCGCGACGGTGGAATACCCGGTAAAGTCAGGGAAAGACAACGCATCTACCAGAGTAATAGCATCATTAACAATAACATCTACCGCTGGCGCGTCAGATACGTTATGCACTACGCGCACCGATGCGGTTGCAGACGCGTCAAGAATGTCCATCTCACTGCCATCCTGACCAATAGCCAATAAAGACACCGGCGACATACCAGAGAAACGGCTATCAATAGCGGCAACCACTAAATCTGTACCTGCGGTGCTTAAATCCAGGCTACCGCTATCAAATACCACGGTGTCTGTGCCAGGCAAGGCAATACGTACCTGGTATGTACCCGGGTCTACTTCAACATAGTCGGTAGCGTCTTTGTACATTAAGGTGGCTAATGGTGAACCAAGTTCAGCATCTGGCGCAGTTACGTGAATATCTACCTCAGGTGCAGTGGCGGCGGCATGCACTACTTGCAAACGAATTTTACCTGCTGCAACCTCATTTACCGTGCCGGTAACCACTATAGGCTCCAGAGTTTGGGCAGCAACACTACCCACCGCAAATACGGTGTAACGTGTGGCTTCTTCTAAAGTTAGGTCTAACGGCCCAATAACCGTGGCAGTGTTATCAGCGCCCGGCAAAATGCCATCTACTGCAATATTGTATGTGGCAGGAGGTAAAGAAAGTACGTCTGAAGCCTGGCCAAACATTAGGCCTTCAATAACCGCATCACCGTTAGCAAGCACGTTAACATCGGGCGCATCTATGGCAGTGTGCACCACTTGTACGCTTGCGTTAACTACAACAGGCGGCGGTGGTGGTGGAGTTGGCGCAGGATCTGAATCGCCGTCTAAAAAACAGCCGCTAAGTGATACAGACAAAACAACAGGCAAAGCAAAGTTTTTTATTCCCTTCATTGTTGTAACCCTTCAGTTATTAGTTGCTGAATTGTTACGCCTGCGATTTAGTAAACGATCAAAGCTTTTTTAGTAAAAAAATCGTAACTTTTTAAGTAAAAAATAGACTGATCCAAAGCAGCTATTATTACGTTAAAAACCAGTTTTGCCCGGAATATGCTCAGGCCATGGCAGAAAAGGCAATAAATACTGTGCCCGCCAGCCCTTTAAGTACTCTGGCACAGGCAGCAATACCCGCTGTTCATCTGACACCCGCCAGCACCAATTTAAGTATTCGTTCAGTTGGCGTTTCACTGACATAAATTCAGCCGGAATGGCCAATGCGGCCGCTGCAGATTTAACGGCTTTAGTTAGCTCGTTCACCATTTCTTTGTGACCTGCAAACTGCGCTTCGTGATAAAAGCGCTGTGGGCAAGCGGTAATAGGTAACTCTTTAGCCTGCGCGATCATTTCCACCAATAATTTGGCATGGCGGCGTATTTCTCTGGGCGACAGACCCGGAATATTGAGTAAACTTTCAGCTGTCGATGGCCGGCGTTTAGCCAACTCTACCAAATGTATGTCTTTAAGCACTAAACCCAGTGCGAGATCGCGCTGTTGGGCATAACGATAGCGCCAGGCTGCCAACTCACGTAAAACCGATAACTCACGCGGGCTAAGCTGCCAGCTATTTTTAATTTCCAGATACTTAAATTCCAGCGGTAACTGCTGCTCGCGCCGGCGCATTAATTGCTCGCCTTCTTGCAACAGCAGACTATGTTGCTGTTCCGACATATGCGCTAAGAGTTTTGGGTATAACGGATACAAAAAGTGCACATCATTGGCGGCATATGTCAGCTGAGTGGGCGTTAAGGGCCGGGCTAACCAGTCAGTACGAGACTCGCTTTTATCCAGTACTTCACCGCTAAGCTGTTCGACTAACCGCGCATAGCCCATGCTGCCGCCCCAGCCTATTAGCTCTGCGGCTAACTGCGTATCAAACAACGGGCTAATGTCGTTAATGCCAATGGTGGCTAAGGCTTCGATGTCTTCACTGCAAGAATGCAGTAATTTTACTATGCCCGTATTCGCCATTACTTGTTGCAGTGGCTGCCAGTTGGTAATACTAAGCGGGTCGACTAAGGCCAACGTGTGGCCATCAAACAACTGAATTAATCCAAGTTTTGGCAGTAAGGTACTTTGGCGAATAAATTCGGTATCCATTGCCAATACTTTACTGTTTAAAACCTGCTGACAATATGCTGCCAGCGCGTCGTTATCGGTGATTAACCCTGTCATCTGTTACCTGTTCTATTGCTGTGCAAACAAAAGCCGGCATGAAAGCCGGCTTTTGTCGTGTTACGCGTATGGTGGTGCGCGTTAACCGCGAAGTTCTCGCCGTAAAATTTTACCCACATTGGTTTTGGGCAACTCTGAGCGAAATTCTACCAGTTTAGGCACTTTATAGCCCGTTAAATGTTGCCGACAGTGTTGGATCACTTCCTGCTCTGTCAGGCTGGCGTCTTTTTTCACAATAAACACTTTAACACTTTCACCACTGGCATCGTTTGGCACACCAACGGCGGCAACCTCCAATACTTTTTCGCTCATTGCGACCACTTCTTCAATTTCATTTGGATATACATTAAAACCGGATACCAAAATCATATCTTTTTTACGGTCAACAATGTAAAAGAAGCCTTCTTCGTCCATACGGGCAATATCGCCGGTATATAGCCAGTCATCTTTTAATACTTTGTCGGTTTCTTCTGGCCGGTTTAAGTAGCCCAGCATAACCTGCGGGCCTCTTACCAGCATTTCGCCGGCTTCACCTGGTGCCACATCTTTGCCGTCTTCATCCACCAGCCGAATATCCGTTGACGGTGCAGGTAAACCAATGCTGCCGTTAAAACTGTCTAAATCGTAAGGGCTAATGGTCACTAACGGGCAACACTCTGTCAGGCCGTAACCTTCAACTAAACGTGTACCAGTGGTTTTCTGCCATCTCTCAGCTACCGGGCGCTGCACTGCCATGCCACCACCTAACGACAACTTAAGCTTGGCAAAATCTAAATCGGCAAACCCCGGTGTATTTAATAGCCCGTTAAACAACGTGTTTACACCGGTAATGGCCGTAAACGGGAATTGCGATAACTCTTTAACGAAGGCTTTCATATCACGCGGATTGGTGATCAGTAAATTGGTGCCACCATACTTAAAGAACGTGAAGAAGTTCGCCGTTAACGCAAAGATATGATAAAGCGGTAACGCGGTAACAACGTACTCGGCACCTTTATTTAAGAAGCTATCAAGGCAACCACTGACCTGCTCCAGGTTACCCACCATATTACGGTGCGTAAGCATAGCCCCTTTTGATACCCCCGTGGTACCACCGGTGTATTGCAAAAAGGCGATATCGCTACCACTCAGCGTGGGCTTGGTATAGCTAAGATTAGCCCCCTGCTCTAACGTGGTGTTAAAACGCGTGAAAGCCTTTAACTTATACGCAGGGATTAGCTTTTTAATGTGCTTAACGACTAAATTAACGATGGTCCCTTTAACCGTACCCAAACGGTCACCCATTTTGGTCAATATCACATGGTCAAGTTTTACCTTATCTTCTACAGCAGCCAAGGTATGGGCAAAATTCTCAACGATAACAATAGCTTTAGCTTTAGAGTCGTTTAACTGATGCTCAAGTTCGCGTGGCGTATATAGTGGGTTAACATTAACCACAACACAGCCAGCACGCAAAACGCCCATTAACGCAATAGGATATTGCAGTAAGTTAGGCATCATAATGGCAACCGCATCGCCTTTTTTCAGCCCAAGAATAGTTTGTAAATACGCAGCAAAAGCCGTGCTTTGCTGATCCAGCTCGCGATAGCTGATGCTCTTACCCATATTGATAAAAGCCACTTTATCTGGGTACTGCGCAATGCTTTGTTCAAAAATATCTAATAATGACGGGTAATGATCGGCATTAATTTCTGCGGGTACGCCTGACGGGTAACGTTTTAACCAAACTCTATCCACCGTCCTCTCCTTTTGTCTAAGGTTATTATTGTATAGATATAAAACCACCGGCACGCAATCTGTTGCTGCGCTTTTATCCGTTTGTGGCTATATTGGAGTTTTTACTCTAACGGCTAATCATCCCATAATTGTAAACAATGTACAATTAGCCGTGGTTATTGCAAAAATAGTTACTGTCTTGGTTATTACAAAAGTTACTCTGTTGGTTCTTGTAATGGTTTAACAAATTTTAGTGTCATCCGATCACTTTCACCGATAGCAAGATACTCTTGTTTGTTGTAGTTGCCCATAGCAAGTGTTGGTGGCAATGCATACACCCCCTTAGGGTAATTTTTGGTGTCGGCCGGGTTTGCATTAATTTCGCTGGTAGCAACTAAGCTAAAGCCCGCCTGCTCGGCAGCCTGAATTAAATAAGACTCATCAAGATAGCCATCAACCGCCGAACTGGAAATATCAGATAACCTTGCCGCTCTGTGTTCAACCATACCCAGCACGCCGCCAGGTTTAAGTACTTGAAACAAGCTTTGCAAGGTCGCAAATAAATTGCCGTCTTCATTCCATATGTGGGCATTACGGAACGTTAGCACCATATCAAACTGGTCATTCTGTTGCGGGTACAGCAATGGCGGTTCCAGCTCTACCAATGCAGGTTCACCAAAATAGGCTTTTTCTTCAATTAAACGTTCAGCTAAACGTGCACTTACCCGCGCCCAAAAAATGCTGCGTTCATCTTTGAAAGAACCATCGTTTTGCTTAAACTGCGCCAGGGTTAATTGCCCCTGATCTTTCAAAAATGGCGCCAGTATTTCGGTGTACCAACCATGTCCTGGCCATATCTCCAGCACGGACATATTCGGCTGTATACCAAAAAACGCGAGCGTTTCAACCGGATTACGATATTGATTACGCTGTATATTAAGCTCACTACGCTGTGGTGCGGCCGCCAGCTGTTCAAGCTTGGTTAACGACTGCTCAGCAGAAACGTGTACAGAAGCGAAAGATAAGCAGCTGAAAAATAACGGTAAAATCATTGTCTTTGTTCTAATTGTAATTGACATACTTCAAACCTTACTGATTACTGACTCTACGACGTCAGGGCGTTTAATGCCGGAAAAGGAACTGAATTATTCGTTTGATTGTTCAGTTTTAATTCAGTTCCATTTACACCTAATTTAGCCACACTAACGAGCGAACGCAAAGTAAAACATTGAGCGCATGCATTTAGCGCTTTGTCGACATCGCTTTGTCATAACAACGCTATAAAGTACACTAGCAACCCAGAACATCAAGCTCTAATAAGGTAAACCTGAATGCGCCTGCGTTTGTTATCGTTGTCAATGTTGTTAGCCCCTTCTCTTGCTCTGGCAGCACCAAAAAATATTATTTATATGATAGGTGATGGCATGGGCCCCACCTATTTGTCGGCATATCGCTATTACCAGGACGATAACAGCACTAAAGGGGTTGAAAACACTATTTTTGATGAGTTGTGGCAAGGCATGGCAAGTACTTATCCAGATGATGATACCTATGTTACCGACTCCGCCGCAGGTGCTACCGCATTAGCTACCGGTGAAAAAAGCTATAACGGTGCAATATCAGTAAACCGCCAGCATATTCCTATAGGTACCATGATGCAGCTTGCCAAGCGCCTTGGTAAAGCTAACGGTATAGTTGCGAGCTCTCAAATTAACCATGCAACGCCAGCCTCATTCTTAGCACACAATAAAAGCCGCAGTAACTACGATGATATTGCCAATATGTATGTCGATTACAAGATTAACGGTAGGCCGGTGGCTGACGTGATGCTGGGCGGCGGCATTAAATATTTTCAGCGCAAAGACCGCGATTTAGTCAGTGAATTTAAACAACTGGGTTTTCAATATACCGACAGTTGGCAACAACTGGATACCCTAACCCAATTACCGGCTTTAGCCTTACTCGCTGAAACAGCGCTACCGGCGGCACTTAATAGTTCACAAAACGCTCAGTTGGCTACGCTTACGACAAAGGCATTACAGCTGTTAACCCCAGCAGAAAAAGGCTTTGTGCTGATGGTAGAAGGCAGCCAAATTGATTGGTGTGGCCATGATAACGATATTGCCTGCGCCATGGCCGAAATGGACGATTTTGCCAAAGCGATTGCTGTAGCCAAAGCTTACGTTGATCAGCATCCGGATACGTTGTTGATCATAACTGCTGATCACGAAACCGGCGGTATGACATTGGGTGCTGCAGGCGAATATCTGTGGCTACCCAAAGTAGTTCAAAAGGTAAAGGCGACGGGAAGAAGCATTGCTACGCAATTAAAACAGGCTGAGTCTGACACTGCAGCACTCGTACTTTGGGCTGATTTAACCTCGATAACCTTAACCGAAGAAGAACAAGCCGCATTACTGGCGGCGCGGCAACAAGATGAAAAGACATTACGTGTTTTGTCTAACCAGCTGGTTGCCAAATACTCTTACACCGGTTGGACCACGGGTGGCCACACCGCTACAGATGTGGCGGTGCTAGCATATGGCAAATGGCGTGATGACTTTAGCGGTTTTCAAGACAATACCCAGATAGCTAAAAAACTTATCCAGTTTATTCAACAAACCAAGTAGGCTGTTATGGCGCCGCGATAAGCTCGCGGCGCAGTTTGGGTGCACTGGTATCAGGGTGCAACCAGATATCAAAAAATGCCGCTCCAAAAGTGACATCGTCTACGACACCGGTCTCAACACCATTTAAATAGAATGTCACCTTACCGTCTGGTTGTAGCAGCGCAGCCAAGGTATCGCCCTCTGTAACATCTTGCCATAGAGTTTGTAATAGCTTTGCCCACTGCTGTTGTTGTTCGGTACTGGTAAAGCCAAGTTTTTGCCACTCATCTACGGTCGCATCAATAAACTGCTGTTTGCTGATATCACGCTTATACGTTAGCTCTAACAATAATGGGCTGCTGGTAGCGTAATCAATGAATTTGCCATCTGTGGTTGCAAGGCGCGCATCATAAAGCTGCCAAAACAAGTAGCGATAACTGCCTTGCCCTACCGTAGTGAAATCTGGCATGGCAAGTAAATTAAAGCTAAACAACAACGCCAAAATAGCACTACAACGCCGGCGCATAAAACCTCCTGCTTTGTCCCAAAGCAATAGCAATAGCGGCCCATACCACTACCAGCACGATGGCTGAGTATTCCGCCAGCGGAAACTGCAATAGACCACCACTTAGTTTAGCACCGCCCCAATACGACATTGGCCCACCAATGCCGCCCAGCACTGCAGCAACCCAAGGGCGGGTTAGCACTGACGCCATAAATTCGACTGAAGCCAAGGCAAACATAGCCCACAGTAGCACAAACCATGATGGCATTAGCATACTGCCCTCAAACTGCAATACGCCAGTTAACAGCAAGATGACATCAACGCTTACTCCTAACAGCAAAATACCGCCAACCGCGATTCGTGCTTTCGACGTTAACTTAAACATGGCATATATAAAATATCCCACCACCGGCAACATGGCGATGTACTGCCAGCCTATCAATGCAAACCAGCTTAGTTGGAAACCAATAAAGGCCCGCCAATGAAATGTGCTTAGCGCTGTTGTCATTGTTTCATCCTGGCAGCCACATTGTTACGTAACCGATAAGGCAAAAGTGCCAGCAATTTCAACATAATACTTAACCGACGCGGGAAACGAATGCGCTGTTTACCGGCAGCAAGCCCGCTGTAAATACGCTCTGCTGCGGTATCCGTGCTAACTAAAAAGGGCATGCTAAAGTCGTTTTTTTGCGTTAGAGGTGTGTCGACAAAGCCCGGTTCAATTAAACTTACCGATATACCGCTGTCGACTAAATCTATCCGTAAACTGTCAGCAAAATAACTTACCGCCGCTTTACTGGCACCATACGCTTGGGCGCGGGTAAACGGGAAAAAATGTGCCATTGAGCTAACAATAGCTAATTGTGGCGACATAGAAGCCTTTAGCAACGGCATAAAGTATTTGCTTGCTGCAACCACGGCATGGAAGTTAATGGCGAAGGTGCGATCAAACGCGGCTAAATCTAAGTCGGTTGCGTCAACATACTCGCAAGTACCCGCATTTAACAATACCAGATCTAACACTACTCCCTCTTCAAGCAATTGCTCAGCTGCCGAACAAAGCGCTGCGGTATCCGTTAAATCCAGCGGTAATGCTTTAATGCCAGTGTGCTGGGCAAGTTGATTCAGTTTATCTTCAGAGCGCGCCACAGCATAAACTGTCCAGCCATTGGCGGCATAATACAGCGCTAGCGCGTGTCCAATGCCTGAACTGGCACCGGTAATTAAACAGGTAGAAGTCATAACCGTCTCTTAACAGTAATTTACCTTTAAGACTACGATGCAGGGTGTGGTTTGGATTTAGAAATAAACTGGGTTTTGCCAAGAGCCCGTTTTTGCTTAGGCGTAAAGATCGACACCCAGCATAGATTGCACTTCACTACGGCGTTGCTCGTTCGCCTGGCTTTGATAAGCCTCTATAGCTTGCTGGCTACGCTTGTCGGTAGCAGAGCGGAAATTTGTTTGTTGACGGCGCTCGTCATCCAGCCGGTCTGTTACTTCAGCGCTGGCACGAATACCTCTGCCTTTAGGCAGCTCTGTTGCTTCTTCGTTGCGCGGCAGCGCACGACGAGACTCGTTGCCACTAAAAACACTGGCAACGTTGCTACTGGCATTTAGACTTTGATTTACGTTTAAGCTCATCACATCATCACTTAAGCAAACTGGCTTAATTATAACCAGTCTGCACTAATAGCCAAGTTATTTATCGTCCCGGCAGTTTTTGCCAGGTAACATCATCCCGCACATACACCGGTTCGGCCTGTTCGGCGGCAATAAACTGTCCGGCGGCCAGTGCCGGCAGTGACAGACTTAGCATATCCTGCGCTGACGGGTATAACACATCATTGAGGATAACTGCGTTTTGCTTTTGTTGCAGTTGCTGTGCATAAGTTTGCCAGCCGGTGCCGACAGCGTAAACTTCACCACCGATATCAAAAGCAGGTAAATCATGAGGTTTTATCGCCACTTCGCCCGAGCTTGGTAGCATCAGGCCGTTTTGTAAGTGAAAACTGGCGATATACACCTCTGCCATACGCGCATCAATTGCTGCAATAACCTGCTCGGCACTGTGCAACCTGTGCGCGGCTTGCGCCATTGCCGCGAGTGTAGAAACACCATACACCGGCACGTCAGCACCAAATGCCAGGCCTTGGGTTACGCCAACACCAATGCGAACACCGGTAAAGCTTCCCGGGCCGCGGCCAAACACAATGCCATCAAGCTGGCTAAGACCAATATCCGCCTGAGACAGTAGCTGTTGCACCATCGGTAAAATACGTTTGCTGTGTTGCTGTGGGCAAACCTCGTCTAGCGTTAACCTCTCGGCCCCGATCTGCAATGCCACAGAGCAGGCTTCAGTTGAAGTATCTAAGGCAAGTAACTTTACGGCAGTTGGCATCACGTTGGATTGTCCTGTTTCATCTGTTGTAAAAAATCGACCGCGGTATCTAAACAACGGGTACGCCGCATGGGCGGTAAACTGGTTAAAAACACTTCGCCATAAGGTTTGGTTACCAGGCGATTATCACAAATTACCATCACGCCGCGGTCAGTAACGTCACGAATAAGGCGGCCTACACCTTGTTTTAGTGTGATAACCGCCTGCGGTAATTGTACCTGCGCAAACGGATCCAAGCCACGCATAACACAATCTTCACTGCGTGCCTGTAGCAACGGTTCATCTGGTGAAGCAAAGGGTAGTTTATCAATTATCACGCAGCTTAGCGTGTCGCCGCGCACGTCTACACCTTCCCAAAAGCTACCGGTGCCTAACAGCACTGCATTGTCTAATGTTACAAACTGTTCCAGTAATAAACGTTTGCCGGTACTGCCCTGCACTAAAACCGGCTGACGAATAAGATCGGGTAATTGCTGAGCTACCATTTGCAGCATGCGATGGCTGGTAAATAAGAAAAAACACCTGCCGTTATTAGCTTCAATTAAGCGACAGGCAATTTGCAATAGGGTGTTAGCCATGGCCGGTTCATGTGGCTCTGGCATAAAGCGAGGCACACATAATAATGCCTGCTCAGCGTAGTCAAATGGGCTTTCTAATAATAAGGTTTTGGCTTGTTGCAGCCCCATTTGATCGGTGTAATGGCTAAAGCCATGATTCACCGATAAGGTGGCAGAGGTAAAGATCCAGCTACGCTCATCAGCGGCGACAATAGCGCGAAACTTGTCGGCAATACTCAGCGGTGTCAAATGCAAGCTAACATGCAAACGCGTGGTCTCATACCACAGGCTAACACCGCTTTGTTGCGTATCCATTAGTTTGAGTAAACGGGCTTTGGCCTGTGCCAAACGTTCAAAGGCATTGTCGATTAAATCGCTGCGGCCTAAGCTGCTTTTCAGCACCAGATACAACATATCTATGGCTTCACTCACGCGATTTAATGCCGTTTGCATCTGCGGATTTTGATAAGCATCACGCCAATTGCCTTTGGCGGGTTCGGTACCAAATTGCAAGCGCCAATCTTTAATCAGCAGGGCTACTTTATCAGCGGTTTTTGCCAGTTGCGGATGATCACGAAGTTCGGTTTTACAGGCGGTTTCGATATCACGGCATAAATCCAATAACAGACGGCTGGAGACATTTTCACCAAAATAATCACTGGCAATATCCGGTAGCTGGTGCGCTTCGTCGAAAATAATCACATCCATTTGTGGCAGTAGCTCGCCAAACCCAGTGTCTTTTAAGGCTAAGTCGGCAAAAAACAGATGATGATTAACCACCACAACATCGGCTGCCTGCGCTTTTTT
>Ga0100394_1003137_pt1 | contig 13602 bp, 10 predicted proteins | sample CryGeymeta201518_FD_81549 | JGI IMG/M metagenome (GOLD analysis project Ga0100394, IMG submission 81549) | Groundwater microbial communities from Crystal Geyser aquifers in Utah, USA - Crystal Geyser metaG 2015-18 | ecosystem: Environmental > Aquatic > Deep subsurface > Groundwater | place: USA... | reverse complement strand
GGCCCATGAGGCGAAATCAAAATTAAAGTTTCTGGCCTCGCTCTTTCCAGTTTCTCTCTCAATTTTTCCATTGCCTCAATAGTTTTTTTAACTTTTTTTAAATCATCTTTCCCGCCGATGGTGGGAATAATAATAGGGGGGTGAGGAGTGATAGAAGCAAAAGAGAACATAGAAATTGATAAAAATTAGCACCTCCGGTGCGAAATTCATAGAAACTTATAGAAACAATGAATCTCTATAAATTTCATGAGCAGGGCAAGTAAGTTTCAATAAATTTCTATTCTATGATATTTAAATTTTCGCCACAATTGGAGCATTCCCCTTTTTTGTCCAGTCTTTCAATTGAATAGCCGGTTCTATCTATCATCTTTTTGTGGCACTTCGGGCAATAAGTGTCTTCAGAAGCAAGACCAGGTACATTACCTCCGTAAACATATTTTAAGCCGGCAGCCATTCCGATATCGCACCCCTTTTGGACTAATTCAACCGGAGTGGAATAAAGATGGCGCAATTTCCAGGAAATTTCCGGGAAAAAACGGGAAATGTGCCAAGGAGTTTCAGGACCCAGCTCCTTTTTTATAAACTTGGCGATTTTAGTGAAGTCCTTTTCGGTGATGGCACCGGGAATAGCTAAAGTGGTTATTTCTATCCAGACTTTTTTCTTTTTCAAAAACAAAAGGACGTCAATAATGGGAGCAAGACGGGCCTTGCAGTATTCTTTATAAAATTCTTCGCTTGCTCCTTTAATATCAACATTAATGGCATCGATATATGGAGTAACTAGCTCCAATGTTTCTTTGGAAATAAAGCCATTGGAAACCCAGCAGTTCTTTAGCCGTTTTTTCTTGGCTATTTTCATCGTATCAAGGGCAAATTCAGAAAAGACAGTTGGCTCAGTGTAGGTATAAGAGATGCTCGGACAGCGATAGCGAATAGCCATTTCTACGATTTGCTCTGGTAGTATTTCCCGACCTTCGATTTTCTTTCTAATTTTGGGAGATTGTGAGATTTGCCAATTTTGACAGTTAAGGCAGGCCAGATTACATCCTACCGTTCCAAAAGATAATGACTCAGTTCCTGGTAAAAAGTGGAAGAAAGGTTTTTTTTCTATTGGGTCAATATTAATCGAAGCTGCCTTTCCGTAGACAAGACTATAGATTTTACCATCTTTATTTTCTCTAACACCGCATTTCCCTCGCTGGTTTGGTAGCAAAAGACAATAGTGAGGGCAAACTCGGCATTGAGCCCTTTTCTCGCTTAGGTTTTTATAAAGTAAAGCCTCCTTCATAATTTCTTGAATTATTTTAACACTTCTTTGAAGGCAAGACAATTAATATGATATAATTATAAATACTATGAAGCGCCGGATTTTTATTGCGATTTTACTTCCTGAAGAATTGAGAATAAAACTAGCTGGGTTTCAAGAAGTCCTTGGCCAATTTAATTTAAGATGGATAAAGCCAGAAAATCTTCATTTCACTTTGGCTTTCATTGGCTGGACAGAAGAAGATAAAATTATAACAATAAAAGAGATACTAAAAAATATTGCTCAAAAAAATCCCCCTTTTCTCTTAAGATTAATCAAGATTATCCTTGGTCCGAATGAAAAATATCCGCGAATGCTCTGGGCAATTGGAGAAAAAGAAGAGATGTTGGAAAAGATTTGGCAAGAGATTAGGAAAAAGTTAAAAGAGTCTCAGATTTTTGTTGACGAACGCCATCCTCTGAAAGTGCACCTGACTTTGGCACGAGCCAGGGGTGGAGAGCTTTTTGGTAAAAAAATTGACCAACAAATTGATTTAAATTTTTTAGTAAAAGAAATTGCCATAGTGGAAAGTCACTTGACTCCGAGAGGAGCAGAATATCAAATTTTAGAAAGGTTTCTCCTAAAATCATAAATCAATATTAATCATATTCGTATATTCGTAAAAGATTCGCCCGCCCTCCGCAGTAGAAACTCGTTGCTACGGAGGATGGATAATTCGTAGCCTATGAAAGTTCATTTTATTGGTATTGGAGGGATTGGAATTAGCGCCCTAGCCCAATACTATCTTAAAAGAGGAGCTCTTGTTTCTGGTTCTGACCTTTGCGAGTCAGAAATTACGAAAGCCCTCTCAAAAAAAGGGGCAAAAATTTTTATTGGAAAGCATCAAGGAAAAAACCTTGCGAAAGATATAGATTTAGTGATTTATTCTTTGGCAGTAAAAAAAGATAATCCCGAGATTAAAGAGACTAAAAAATATAAAATCAGAATTAAATCATATCCGGAAGCTTTGGGTAATTTAACAAAAAAACATTTTACGATTGCTGTTTGCGGAATGCATGGTAAAAGTACAACTGTTGCACTTTTATCCCTGGTCTTAATAAAAGCAGGTTTTGACCCCACGGTAATTATCGGGACAAAACTTAAGGAATTTAAAGATTCCAATTGCAAAATAGGAAAGAGCGAATACCTCGTCATCGAAGCCGACGAATACAAAGCAGCTTTTTTGAATTATTGGCCTCGAATAATCGTTTTAACCTCAATTGAGAGAGAGCACCTCGATTATTATCGAGATTTAAGACATATTTTTAGAACTTTTAGAACCTTTATAAATCATTTACCGGCAGGCGGGACTCTTGTAGCAGATAAAGATGATAAAAATATTAAAAAGATGATAGAGAGAATTAAAAAGCAAAAGAAAATTAAATTCAAAATTATTCCCTATTCTTTATCTCAAAAAGAATCCTCAAAGGTCAAAAATATTTTAAAAATTCCCGGGAGTTTTAACGTTTCTAACGCCCTCGGTGTTCTTGATGTAACCAGAGTCCTAAAAATTCCTGACCAAATAACTTTTAAAAGTTATTCAGAATATAAAGGTGCTTGGCGCCGCTTTGAAATTTTTCACGAGTCCCTAAACGCTAAACCCTATACGCTTGTAAGTGACTATGGTCATCACCCAACTCAAATAAAAGTTACAATCAAAGCGGCCAAGGGAAAATTTCCCCAAAAAAGAATAATCCTTGTTTACCAACCCCATCAAATTAAGAGAACAAAAATTCTCTTTAAAGAATTTGTTAAGGCTTTTGATAATGTAGACCTCCTTTTTTTAAACGAAATTTATGGTGTAGCTGGGAGGGAAGAAGAGGATCAAAGAAAAATATCTTCAGAGGACCTTGCCTTGTCCATTCAGAGAAGATGGCAAAAATTGGGCTATAAAAAAATAGTTAGCTTTTTAAAAGACCAAAATGATATTTTAAAGGAGTTAAAGAGAATTATAAAAAAGAACGATATTATAATTATAATGGGAGCAGGAGATATTTATAATTTAGTCCTAAAACTTCGAAAGATTTCCGACCCTTGACAAATAAAATTACAAGAGTTAAAATTAAAATACTAATAATGAGAACAATGACTAAAAAGATGACAAAGATATTATCCTTTAAAGGAAGCGGTTAATGGCTTGTAGCTACGGTTTTTAACGCCGCTTCCTAAGCGGCGTTTTATAATAGTTGAAGGATGCGAAGGATAGTTCTTTAAAAAAGCATCAGAGATTAATCTTCCAAGATTTCTCTGGTGCGAGACGAAAAATTCCAGCCTATGATGGATGCCTTGGGACCAGAAAGCGAGGAAGGACGTGGCGTACCTGCGATAAGCCTCGGGGAGGTGGCTAGCAACCTTTGATCCGGGGATTTCCGAATGGGGAAACCCAATTTCGCGATAAGCGAAATTAGTCTCATCGAAAGGTGAGATGGCAAACCCGCTGAAGTGAAACATCTCAGTAAGCGGAGGAAAAGAAAATAAGCTTCGCAAATTTTCGAATTTTGCGAAGCCATTCCCCCAGTAGCGGCGAGCGAAAAGGGAAGAGTCCAAACCCTATTAGATATGAAAATTATCTAACAGGGGGTTGTAAGATAGAGATATTCCACTAATTAAGTGGGCAAGGTTTTACAAAAGATAATTTGGTTAGTCGAAAGTTCCTGGAAAGGACTACCACAGAAGGAGAAAGTCCTGTAGACGAAAACCATTATCTACCTTGATCTCTATTCTTGAGTACTCCGAGAAAAGAAAACCTTGGAGGAAGCAGGCAGAACTATCTGCTAAGACTAAATATTCTCTGGTCACCGATAGTGAACTAGTACCGTGAGGGAAAGGTGAAAAGTAGCCCGGTGAGGGCGGTGAAATAGAACCTGAAATCATAGGCTTACAAAGACTGGGAGCCCCGATGTAAAATCGGGGTGACCAGGTGCTTTTTGCAGAACGAGCCAACGAGTTTACATCAAGAGCGAGCCTAAGCTCTACGGAGCGGAGGCACAGGGAAACCGAGTCTAAAAAGGCGTTAAGTTCTTGGTATAAGACCCGAAGCCAGGCGAGCTTACCATGGTTAGGGTGAACCCCGATGAGAATCGGGGGGAGGCCCGAACCCGTCCGCGCTGCAAAACGGTGGGATGAACTGTGGTAAGAAGTGAAAAGCTAAACGAGCTTGGTAATAGCTGGTTCTCCTCGAAATAGCTTTAGGGCTAGCGTCCAACATTTTTTTCTGGAGGTAGAGCACTGGATGGAATTACGCGGGTTTTACCTGGTTTTTCCAACCAAACTCCGAATGCCAGAAACTAAAAGTTGGATAGTTAGACTATGGGGGCTAAGCTCCGTAGTCAAAAGGGGAAAAGCCCAGACCGTCATCTAAGGTCCCTAAGTTCCTCCGACGTGAAGTCGGAGCATCGATCTCGCAAGAGCATCGGTGTTGTTAAGTGGAAAAAGAAGTTCTTTTGCTTAGACAGGTAGGAGGTCGGCCCAGAGGTAGCCATCCTCTAAGGAGTGTGTAACAACTCACTACTCGATTGCAAAAGAGCGCTGAAGATTTACCGGGGCTCAAACAAGACACCGAAGGTACGGACCCCTGAGATAGATTTTTATCTCACGGGTGGTAGAGGAGCATTTCCTTTGCAGTGAAGGTCCGATGTAAGTCGGGCTGGAGCGAAGGGAAGAGAAGATGTTGGCATGAGTAACCGCAATCCCGATGAGATATCGGGACGCCGGAAACCTAAGGTTTCCTTGGCAATGTATATCAGCCAAGGGTTAGACGGCTCTAACCCTTCACCTGAAAAGGTGAGGGGGATGGACAATCGGTTAATATTCCGATTCTCCTTTATTAATTCCGAAGGGATGACGGAGCGAAGTAACCTAAGCGGATTATTGGATTTCCGTTCTTAATCTGAAGAGGTCTTATAGGCAAATCCGTAAGACAACTCTAAAGGTTAAGAAAATCCCGATGTAATATCGGGAAATTTAGGTGAGCTCGTTCCCAAGAAAAATCTCGTAGGGTTAATTAGTAAAGGATCCGTACCGCAAACCGACACAGGTAGGTTGGTGTAAAAAATACCAAGGCGAACGGGTGACTCCTCATTAAGGAACTCGGCAAAAAAGTGGTCGTAAGTTCGCGATAAGACCTGCCCGTGATCCGCAAGGATTTTACGGGCCGCAGCGAAAGTCTCTCTGGCGACTGTTTAACAAAAACACAAGTCCCTGCACAACTCGTAAGAGGATATATAGGGGCTGACGCCTGACCAGTACTAGAAGGTTAAAGGTGGCAGTTTTTTTAGAGCAATCTGGAAAAGCTGACTGCCCGAAGCCCTAGTGAACGTCGGCGGTAACTCTGACCGTCCTAAGGTAGCGTAATCCCTTGTCGCATAAGAAGCGACCTGCATGAAAGGCGTAACGACCAGAGAACTGTCTCAATGAGGAACCCGGTGAAAATGCAATGGGAGTGAAGATGCTCTCTTCCTGCGGCGGGACGGAAAGACCCCGGGAGCTTTACTGCAGGTTCTCATTGAATTATTTTCTTGGGTGCGTAGAATAGTGGGGAGGCGATGAAGTCCCGACTCCGGTCGGGGCAGAGCCAACAGTGAAATACCCATCTCTCAGGAGCCTGATTCTAATCCCGATAATCTCGGGAAACAGTGAGTGCCGGGCAGTTTAAGTGGGGCGCTTGCCTCCTAAAAAGTAACGGAGGCGTTTATCAAGGTCGGCTAGTTCCGGATGGAAATCGGAACGGTTGGGCAAAGCCAAAAGCCGGCTTTACTGCAAGGCGGAAAAGCCGCGCAGTCACGAAAGTGGAACTTAGTGAACCGACCTCTTTTCATAGAAAAGGGGAAGATCAACAGATAAAAGTTACCCCGGGGATAACAGGCTAGTAGGGCCCGAAAGTCCATATTGACGGCCCTGTTCGGCACCTCGATGTCGGCTCATCCTATCCTGGAGCTGAAGAAGGTTCCAAGGGTTTGGCTGTTCGCCAATTAAAAGGATACGCGAGTTGGGTTCAGACCGTCGCAAGACAGGTCGGTCCTCTATCTGTCGCAGGCGTTGAGTCTTGAGGGGGGTCGCTCTTAGTACGAGAGGATCAGAGCGAACTAACCTCTGGTGTACCAGTTGTCACGCCAGTGGCATCGCTGGGTAGCTATGTTGGGTCAGGATAAGAGCTGAAAGCATCTAAGCTCGAAACCTACCCCAAGATTAGGACTCGCAGGTCGCCCGGAGATGACGGGCTTAATAGGCTGCAGGTGTAAGTCTGGTAACGGATTTAGCCAAGCAGTACTAATTGACCAAATTTCGTCTCGTACCAGAAAAGTCTTGAAAAAAATACTCCAAAATTCGCAGAGCGAATTTTGGAGACCACATAAATTAAAAATCCCCTGGTAATTATAGAGATTAGGAACTACCTGATTCCATTCCGAACTCAGAAGTAAAACTAATCTTCGCCGATGATATTCCAGATTTATTCTGGGAGAAAGTAGGACATCGCCAGGGGATTTTAATTTACCCTGTAGTAGAGAAATCTCACTACAGGGTTTATTGGACTTGGACAGGAATAGTTACCAAATTGGATTTTGAACCACTGGTTGATTCTAAGTATAGTTCAATGATTATACTGTGAGGATAGGTTGGCAGAGGATTTAATATTTCAATTTTCTTTAAAAAATCACCATATTGTTTTCCTTTTGGTGGAAAAACATCTATCGCTTCTTTATAAAGTAACTCGCCAGTTGGATAATTTCTCACTTGGATTACTAACTTATTATTAAAGGTTCTTGCCTTCCCTTTTATTAGAAAAGGGAGATATACTTTCTCTCCCGCTGCTGGAATTATCACTAAAATATTATTCTGGGGCAAATCTCCCTGATTTTGAGAGTAGGCGTTGATTAAATAATAAAAATCCTCGTATTTGAGGATTAATTTATAAGAATAAGAAAGTAAAAAATAAATAAACAAAGCAGCTATTCCGTAAAATAATAGACGTTTAAAATCAACTTTTACTTCTATCTTGATTTTCTTTCCCCCCCCTCCTTTATCCTCTTTTTTTAAAATTATTTGTCCTTCTTTTTGCATTTTTTATTATACTAAATAACAATTTAGTTTTAATAGGTATATTCCTAGCAGTTTTCTTCTGATTCATTTTCTAAACAATTCTCTAATACCAATTTTTTCGGAGCGGTGGGATTTGAACCCACGTTCTCTGCCTCCCGAAGGCAGCGCATTAAACCACTATGCTACGCTCCGTCGCCTATTAAAAATTTATTAAATTACCCTTCTTCTAAAAATACAAAAAATTTGGAAAAATTGCAAATCAATTTTAAACGAGTTATAATTTCAAATAAGGGATTTCCAGTTCCTTTCTTAATAAAAAGAAAACAATTTTGTTGCTTGACGAGATTTTTTTTGATAAAATAATAACTCAAGAAAGGTCGAGTTTTATTAATAAATAATCAACAACGGACGACGTATATATAAAAGTTGTCAGTTGTCAATTGAGAATAAGAATATGACAAAACAAGATGTTGTTGAGACAATTGCCAAGAAGAGCAAACTTCCAAAGAGCGAGGTTGCTGAAGTACTTAATACTGCTCTCGATGTTATTACCCAGAATATTAAAAAGGGTGTAGTTTTAACAGGTTTTGGAACTTTTTTGATATCTAAGAGGAAAGCCAGAATCGGAAGAAATCCAAAAACCGGCGAGACCATTAAAATTCCTGCAATGTCTGTCCCCAGATTTAAAGCTGGAAGAACTCTCAAGGACGCTGTGAGATAGACTTTGCCTGGTGATTGCTGCTTTTTATTTTCGATATTAAAAAGAAAGGGAATCTTTAGCCCCGTCTATTTTGGTAGACGGGGTTTTTCATTTCTCTTTTATTCAGATAAACTTTATAATGTATTTTGGATAATTCATCAAGATTTATTATGAAAATTGCCGTTTTAATGAGCGGAGGAATTGATTCTTCGTTTGCCGCTTTCTGCCTTAGGGCAAGAGGTTATGATGTTACAGGAGTAACCTTTTTAGAAATAGGAGATAAAATAGAAAAAGGAGAAATTTTAAGAGCTAAAAGAGTAGCGGAGGTTCTTTCAATCCCCCATATTGTTTTGAATACAAAAAATATCTACGAAAAAGAAATTATTCAACCATTCTGTCGTACTCTTTTAAAGGGCGAGACGCCAAATGCCTGTCCTTTTTGTAATCGAAAAATAAAATTTGGGTTAGTCTTAGAAAAGTTAGAAAAAAAAGGGATTAAAAAAGTGGCTACTGGTCATTATGTAAAAGGAGGTTATAATTCACAAAATCAAAGATGGTTTTTAAGAAAGGCTGAAGACAAAAGGAAAGACCAATCGTATTTTTTGTGGAAGCTATCTCAGGGACAAATTTCTAAAACAATTTTTCCTTTGGGGGATTTCATTAAAGAAGAAGTCAAAAGGCAAATGGAAAAGAAATTTCCCAAAATTTTCAGTACCAAAAATTATAAAGAGAGCCAAGACATCTGTTTTTTAAGAGAAGAAAATCTTTCAGATTTTTTAAGGAAAAAGTTTAAAGAGAAACCCGGTCCAATTTACAATACAGAAGGAAAAAAGATAGGAGAACATCCGGGGACATATTTTTTTACTATCGGGCAAAGAACAGGCCTCAAAATTGGAGCAAAAACTCCTACCCAAAGGCCACTTTTTGTCTTAGATATTCAAGCAAAAAATAATGCAATAGTAGTTGGTAAAGAGCAATATCTTTTTGGAAAAGAGCTCATAGCTCGAGATTTAAATTGGATTTCCATAGAACCACCCCAGAAAAAGATTAAAGTGAAAGCCCGTGTCCGCTATCGCCACAAAGAATCTGAAGCAGAGGTTTTTCCTTTGCCTAGTAATAAAGCGAAGGTAATTTTTAAAGACCCTCAGCGTGCCATTGCTCCTGGTCAGCATGTCGTTTTTTTTAAAAAAGACCTCCTACTTGGAGGAGGAATAATCGAAAGACTTCAAAACTGAGCGGGCAACGGGAGTTGTCCCGAAAATCTCCGAAATACAATGAGGGTAGATTTTCGAGATCCCGTCTGTCTGCGAAATGCTGTTTTCTAAGAATTTCTACGTTTTCCGGAGATAGCGGGATCGCGAAACTGTAACTGCCCCGAAAATGTCCAAGGTTGTCTGGACATTACGGGATCCTCGAAAAATTGACAAAATCAAAGATTTTGAATTTTTCGGGACTCACTTTATTCGCAGACAGTTTCGGGAAACCCGTGACTACTCCTTGCCCGTCCTCCGCAGTAGCAGACTATAGAGCGGGATACCAGGATTGAACTGGCGCTTACTCCTTGGAAGGGAGTCGTACTACCACTATACTAATCCCGCATACTGCTACGGAGGATGGAGAAGGGAGTCATTTTACCGCTAAACTATACCCGCCTTTTTATTCCAAGTAAGTATTGATTTTTTCAATTACTTCTTTTGGTGTAAAGTTTATCTTAACCAAGTAATCAATAGCTCCTAACTTTTTTCCTTTTTCAATATCCCCCTTTTCTCCTAAGTTGGTGAGAATAATTACCGGAATATTTTTAGAAGATGGCTCTTTTTTTATCTTTTTAAGTACGGCAAAACCGTCAATTTTAGGCAAGAGTAGGTCAAGCAGTATTAAATTAAATTTTTCTTTTTTAATTAACTCCAAGCCTCTCTTTCCGTCGCTAGCGAGAGATGCTTCAAAACCACTGTTTCTTAAATTAGTTATATAGACATCCGAAATAAAGGGATCGTCTTCTATCAGCAATATTTTTTTAGTATTTTTCATATTTTCTTTTTTCGGGGTGCCGAGAGTCGATCTCGGACTAAACCTGCCTACCGGCAGGCAGATCCTCCTTCACCCGCCTAAATTTCGGGGCACTCGGATTTGAACCGAGAATCGCACGCTCCCAAAGCGTGAATGTTAACCATTACACCATGCCCCGAATGATGCCGAAATTTTTGGGGGACAAGAAGGACTTATACTAACCATTACACCACACCCCGGTCCTTACTTGGGTTCTTAAGGATATATTTGGATAGTAAAATTATTATTTATTATAATTAAGCAAAATGAAAATTACAAGATTTTGCTTAGTTTAGTTTATCTATCTGATTTATGAGTTTTTCGAAATCATTTTTCTACTTATGCCTTTCCTTTTTGGGAGGGATACTCTTAGCCTCCTTTTCTAAGATAGGAGTTATTTTTTACCTTTTTACCCTAATTCTCTTTCTAACAATTTTTGCCATTTTTTATAAAAAAGAAATAGTCTTGTTTGGCTTTTGTTGTCTAATTTTTTGCTTCGGTGCTTTTTGGGAGGAGAGATTCGAAAAGGAAATTTTCCCGGACCAATGTACTTTTTCCCCTCAGGATAAAGCTATCTTAGAAATCTGCGATATCCACTTTTTTAATGAAAAAGCTGAGATTATTTTTGAAGGGACGGTTTTAGAAGAGGTGGAAAAAAAGAGCAATAATATTCAAATAGTGATAAATAGTGCTCAAGTTGTCAAAGAAAATTATAAGATTCCTAGTAAAGGTAGAGTTTTAGCTATTTTACCGATTGGTAGTAGTTTTCAATACGGTGATAAACTTTTAGTTACGGGGAAGCTTCACTGGCCCTCCAATTTTATTTCCGGTTTTAACTGGAGAGAATATTTAAGAAAAGAGAGAATTTATTCGATAGTTTACTATCCAAAAATAGAATTAATTTCCTCAGGCAATGGTAATCCGTTGCTTTTTCAAACCTTCTCTTTTAAGCGCAAACTCATTCAAACTGCCAAAACTCTACCTTTACCCGAAGGAGCGACCCTTGAAGGTATCACCTTGGGAGAAGAAAGTAGCTTCTCTCAGTCATTTAAAGAAAAACTCTCTTTAAGTGGACTTTCTCATATTACTGCAGTCTCGGGAATGAATATTACGATTTTATTTGGCATCTTCTTTTTTGGTTTAATTTTCTTGGACCTTTGGCGCAAAGAAGCCACGGTTTTAACTCTTTTAATTTTAATCTTTTATATTTTATTAGTCGGTGCTCCTCCTTCAGCGATAAGAGCGGGAATCATGGGAATATTCTTATACCTTGGCTATGCCTTCGGCCGATTAATTAAAACCTCTCGATTGATTGTTTTGACCGCCGCTTTAATGACTGTTCAAAATCCCTTAATTTTAACTCGAGATGTTGGCTTCCAACTTTCCTTTTTAGCTTTTTTAGGCCTCGTATATTTAACGCCACTGCTGGAGAAAGTGATGAGGGCAGAGAATTCTTTAGTAAAAAAATCAATCTCCCAAACCTTAGCTGCCCAAATATTTTGTTTTCCGCTTCTGATTTTTAATTTTGGGAAACTTTCTCTGGTAGCGCCTCTTTCCAATATTTTAGTTTTACCCTTAATTCCCTTCCTTACAATAGGAGGATTTTTATTTTTAATCTTGGGCACATTAATACCTCCTCTAGCTAATTTATCTTTTATTTTATACCCGCCCTTGAAATGGATATTCACTGTCACTGAAATTACCTCTTCTCTACCTTTTTCTGCCATTTCTTTAAAGTTATCTTGGTTTTTTCTTCTTCTAGCCTATTTTTTAATTTTAGTTTTTGTCTTCTGGGCCAAAAAGAAAATAAACAGCTAAAAGATGAAATCAAAGCGATTCAGTAAATTTTTTATATCTTTTCTTGTCTTGGGTGTTTTTTTCGTTTGGCAACCTATCCTAGGTGGTTTCTTTTCCGATTTATTGGAAATAACTTTCTTTGACGTTGGAGAAGGGGATTCGATTTTAATTTCTCCGCCAATTTTCCAGGGGATATTAAAAAATCGCCTCCAAATCTTGATTGACGGTAGTCCCGAGGGCGATATTGCGGAGAAGATTGCCAGGGGAATGCCGTTTTTTGATAAAAAGATAGAACTAGTGATTTTAACTCATCCTGATAAAGACCATATAGGAGGACTCTTTGAGGTTTTAGAAAGATTTAAGGTAGAGTGTGTTTTAATGCCAAAGATTGACGGCATCAAAGAGGAAAAAGAGATTTTGATTTCATTCGAAAAATTACTCAAAGAAAAAAATGTTAAAATCCTGACAGCGAGAGAAGGTCAAAAATTGTCTTTTTCAGATAAAAGTAGCTTTTTAATTTTCTGGCCGCCTCCAAACCTTATCTCAAAAGATACTAATGATTTTTCAATAGTTACTAAATTTTCTTTTGGTCAAATTGATTTTCTATTCACCGGAGATGCGCCTAAAAAAGTTGAATATCAGTTATTAGCAAAGAATTTCGATATCCAAAGCGAAGTTTTAAAAATCGCTCACCATGGAAGTCGTTTTTCTACTTCTAAATATTTTTTAGAGAAAGTTTCTCCTCAGGTTGCTGTAATCTCGGTCGGGGAAAATTCTTATGGCCACCCTGCGCAGGAGGTATTGGATTTAATTTCAAAATATGGTATAAAATTGTTCAGGACTGACAAAATCGGTGATATAAAAATATTTTCCGATGGTAAGGGGTACGAAATAAAATTAAAATAAGAAATTTATTTTATATATGGCTAAAAAAACATTAAGCGAAAACCCAAGAGAAGAACTGACGGCGGTCTTGGTAAAACCAGACGGCGTCAAAAGAGGATTGATTGGAGAAGTTATTGCTCGGATTGAAAAAAGAGGACTAAAAATTGTCTCTTTGGAAATGATTTGGGCAAAAAGAGATCAAGTTGATAAACACTACCCCAAAGATAAAAAGTGGATAACGAGGCTGGGCGAGAAGACTTTAGCCAGTTATAAAAAATATGGAATTAACGCCAGAAAAGAGATGGAAACCGAAGACTCTTTTAAAATTGGACAGATGGTCAGGGGATGGTTATTGGATTATCTAACTTCTGGCCCAATGGTAAAAATGGTGGTTAAAGGAAACCATGCGATTGAAATGGTAAGAAAAATGGCTGGTGATACAATGCCAGCTCAGGCAGAGTTAGGAACTATTCGAGGGGATTATTCAGTCGACGACCCAGGGATAGCTAATCGAGAAAAAAGAGCAGTTTATAATATAGTTCATGTCTCGGAAACTCCTGAAGAAGCAGACCACGAGATTCATTTTTGGTTTGCCATCGAAGATATTTTTGAATACGATACTATCGTCGATGAACCAAAGTTATCTTAACTATTGACCCCGTAGTATAATTTTGGTTGAGCCAATATTGGGTCGGTTAAATATCCAGAGAGAATAAGCCCAAATTATACTACGGGGTTGACAATTACCTTTCTTTTTTTGTTATAATGAAATTGGTTCTGGAGCAGAGGAATAACTCTAGACTAAAATAAAATTTTTGGGAGCCCT
>Ga0100394_1003125_pt1 | contig 13633 bp, 16 predicted proteins | sample CryGeymeta201518_FD_81549 | JGI IMG/M metagenome (GOLD analysis project Ga0100394, IMG submission 81549) | Groundwater microbial communities from Crystal Geyser aquifers in Utah, USA - Crystal Geyser metaG 2015-18 | ecosystem: Environmental > Aquatic > Deep subsurface > Groundwater | place: USA... | reverse complement strand
TATTAAAAATTATCAATCTCTATAATAAATCCCACCCTAATTTAAAAACCTACAAGCACATTTATATTTACACGGTGGAAAACGTCGAATCTCCCAATTCCCGCCAGGATTTGCTGAATCTTGTACGCTAATAGAAAATTCCACCTCTGTCGTGTTATACTTAATTTATGGTTAGGCGGAAACGATTGTCAAAAAGCATCCTAATTCAGGCAGCAGAAATTTTTGGCAATGTCAGCGTTGCCTGGTTTTCTGCAGGAGTGATTATACCGATTTTGGGCGCAATTAGTGATCCGGTAGAATTTACATTAAGATTATTACAATCTTTGGGTATGGCTGGATTTTTTTTCTGGTCTTCGCTGGAATTGGCCAAGAGAGGGAGAAAATGAATTGGACGATAACCGATGTTTATTCGTGGGGAGCCATTCTTAGTAGTTTAGCTATCATTATTTTCTATTTTTATTATTTGAAAGGAAGATGAGTTTATGGGTTTTAATCCGTATTTAATGATTGCGGCGTTCGTTCTGATGGCGATTGCCGGTTATGTGATGTACCGCTTCAGCAAAGAGTAAATGCCGAAAACCTCGACCAGATTTGTTTGCCAGAACTGCGGCAACGAAGCCTTAAAATGGGCCGGCCGCTGCAACGGTTGCGGCGAGTGGAATACGCTGGTGGAGACTACTGTCTCAACCACGCGTCCCGCGAAGCGCCGGCGCAGCGGGACTATATCTTCAACCCAACCCATCAAATTTACCGACGTTAAAGGCAAGGAATTTGTCCGGGTTAAATCCGGGATCGGCGAACTTGATCGGGTTTTGGGCGGCGGTTTGGTCCCGGGAAGCGTGGTGCTACTCGCCGGCGAGCCGGGCATCGGTAAATCGACTTTATTAACCCAGCTTGCCTTAAAAGTGGAAGGGTCGGACCCTTCCACTTTATACGTCTGCGGCGAGGAGAGTCCGGAGCAGATTAAGATGAGGATTTTGAGGTTGAAATTCACCTCCGAGGTGAAAAAATCTGCCACCTCGGAGGTGTCGGGTTTGTCCTTTCTCCCCACGACCGACGTGGATGAAGTGATTGCTTCGGCCGGCCGGCCCGGCTTGTTGATCGTCGATTCGATCCAGACGATGGCCACGACCGATTTGACCGGCATGGCCGGTTCGGTGGGGCAGATCCGGGAATGTGCCTTTAGATTGCTCAATTATGCTAAAGAGACCGGTACGGTGGTCTTTTTGGTTGGGCATATAACTAAAGAAGGGGTTATCGCCGGGCCGAAAATTCTGGAACACTTGGTCGATACGGTTTTGTATTTGGAGGGGGACCGCCGGCATGAATTTAGGATTTTGCGCTCCCAAAAAAACCGCTTCGGCAGTGTTGACGAAGTCGGCGTGTTCTTAATGAACGATTCGGGTTTGAGCGAAGTGACTAATCCCTCGGATATTTTTCTGGAGGAGAGGCAGACTAACGTTGCCGGCAGTTGTGTGGCCGTGGTCATGGAGGGCACCCGGCCGATGCTGGTGGAAATTCAGGCTTTAGTCGTGCCCAGCCAGTTAGCCGTGCCCCGGCGCGTCGGCTCCGGGATTGATCTGCGCCGTCTGACGCTATTAACTGCGGTTCTGTCTAAGCGTCTGAAACTGCCCCTGGGCAGTTACGACGTCTTTGTTAATGTTGCCGGCGGCCTCAATCTCAAAGAGCCGGCGGCCGACCTGGCCGTTTGTTTGGCCGTTGTCAGCAGTCTCAAAAATAAACCCGTCGGCGCCAAAACCGCCGTTTTCGGCGAAGTCGGTCTTTTGGGCGAAATCCGCCAAGTCAGTTTTGCTGAAAAACGCCTCCGGGAAGCCAAAAAATTAGGCTACAAACCACTTATCCACAGTTCTTCTTTGAGCGGGTATATGTCTGTTTTTTCCAGAGCTTAATTTTTATAACTTTTATTACAGGCTATGCCTGATTTTGAGAAAATATAATTATAGGATTGACAAAGAACTTAAAAGTGAGATAATAAAAAAGAGCATCACTACCGCAGCTTTTGACAGACTCGAATAGTAATGCCCTTTAAGTTAGGAGACTTGGACAGATTAAGTCTTCCTGACAATTAAATAACATTTGTCCGATTGCTTGTCAAGTGAACCGGCCGGTTGAAATGGAGGATGATAAGTTGGGCAGGCCTATCATCCTCCTTTTGAGCCATCTGTTATCGGTGGCCGGTCGGCGCCGTGCCCAATCCGATTTACGGCGGCTGTACGATCGATTCGGACAAGAAAAATCTTTATGAACGATGTTTAGGCGGCCAAAGGCGAAAACTGCCGACCCGATCCCAAATGCGGGCCTAATCCCCAGGTTAGCCCGACTCCGTCGCCGCCGGCCGTCGTGCCGGAAGCCGGCAGCGGTTTTCAGTAATGGAAGGGTCTGACCCTTCCATTTACCTCATATGATTGTCGTTTTTTCCCGCCGCCGCCGTTTGGTTAAACGCCGTTTAACCCACACCGGCCGGGGGTTATTTTTAGGCGCCGCCTTGGTGCTTTTAGCCACTTTAACCCTGCCGTTTATTTTACAATCCAAAGTCGAGCCTTTAACCCAAATCACTTTTTCCGACCTCCTGCGCATCGCCGCCGACGAAGCGCCGCAGTTTACCGAGGCCAGTTTTTTTTCGATCGATATTCCTAAAATCAACGCCAAGACTAAAATTATTCCCAACATCGATGCCGCCGACAAATTTGAGTATGGCCAAGCTTTGAGCCGGGGCGTCGCCCATGCCGCCGGCACGTTTTTACCGGATATGAACGGGGCGGTGACTTTGTTTGCCCACTCGACGGATTTTACCGCCCATGTCAGCCAGTACAACGCGGTTTTTTACCGCCTGGACGAGTTAACGGCGGGGGACTTGGTCACGGTTTGGTACTTGGGTAAAAAGTATGATTACCGGGTGGTTAGTTCGCGCGTGGTGGCACCGTTTGATTGTCTCCGCCGATCTGTTAGCAAGATGACAGTGAGATGACAAGGTCGCACCTTGTCAGTCAACTTAAGCTTATAATCGGTACGTTTTTTCAAATTGAGCAATAAACTGTTGAGCTTTTTCCCAATTTGGCGGTGCTTGTTGGTACGGCGGTTTAAAAATATAATAAACGATTAATTCCCCCGTTTGATCTGATCCGGAAAAAGCCATCGCGTTTTGGAAAAAATTTTCCGAATACATTCTGTATCCTATTCCTTGTGTCATTCGGGTTTGAATTCCTTTCACTGTGGCTTTTGCCCTATTACTTGATTCCAAAAAAACACCCTCAGATAGGGAAACTGGATTAATAAATGCTAGCGTATAAATTTCTCCCGGTTTTATATGCCGGTAATCAACAATGGCCTCTTTGGGGGGAAGATAGGGTTTGCGCATCATGATCAAAACTAGGGGAATACGGGCCATTGATTTGATTAAAGCCTTGGCGAAGAAAAGATTAACCGCAGATTTTTCACCCATTAATCCTTTAAGAGCGGCGTTAAAACCAAGCGGTAATTTATTTTCAGTACATAATTCTCGCGATAAATGGATACATTCAGTCTGAAAATTTTGCTCGCCAAATGTCTTTTCTATATTCATATCCCGCTATCCTATAACATAAATTTAGGCCAAACCTGACCTGAATCTGACTTGGGTAGTCGAGTTTGATGTTGTAAACTGATACTTTACACTGACATATTTTGTAGTAAACTGGTACTATGTTTAAACGTAATCTCGAGAAGGAATTGATTGATTGGAAAAAAAATCCAGCAGCAAAGCCGTTGATTTTACGCGGCGCCCGGCAAGTGGGTAAAACTAGTTTGGTGAGAAAATTCGCCGGGGAGCAGTTTGAAGAAATTGTTGAGATCAATCTGGAGAAAAAAGACATCAGGCAAATGTTTACCGGTGTTTTGAGTTTGGCCGATTTTTACCAAAGAGCCGAAATTCTGTTGGGTAGGCGAATCATTGCCGGGAAAAACCTCTTGTTTCTTGATGAAATTCAGGCTTTGCCGGAGCTGTTGAGTCTGTTAAGGTTTTTTGCCGAGGAAAGGCCTGACCAAAAAGTGATTGCTGCCGGATCACTTTTAGAGGCAAAAATTACCGGCGACTGGAGTGTCCCCGTTGGCCGGGTAGAGTATGCCTATCTTTATCCTTTGACCTTTTTTGAATATTTGGAGGCGGTCGGACAGGGAAAACTGCGGAGTTACTTGGCCGGGGTGGGTTTGGGCGAGTCGGTTTCCGGCAACAGCAGCATCCGGGACCATTTCCGCCGTTACTTAATAGTTGGCGGGATGCCGGAAGCCGTGGCCGGATTTGCCAAAAACAATAGCTTAATTCCGGTGCAGGCAGTCCATAACCGCCTATTGACGGCTTTCGGGGAAGACATTGGCAAGTATGCCCGTGAGGCGGAAAGAAAGTATTTGGAACTGGTAATGGAGACGGCGCCGAAACTGGCCGGCGGATTGTATAAATACGAGAACTTCGGCGGTTCGGCTTACCGCGGTCGGGAAATTGCCGGCGCGATCAACCTTTTGGAAAACGTACGGCTGCTGCGGGAGGTCCCGGCGGTCAATTCTGTCATCTTACCCTTAAACTATAAATACAAGCGGCCGAAAAAAATGATCTGGTTGGATACGGGCATGGTTAATTTTAGCAACAAGATGCAGGCCGATTTTTTGCAAGGGGAATATCGGGGCAGGGTGATGGAACAGTTTACCGGTCAAACTTTAATTGCCGGCGGCGGCCGGCGGCCGTTTGAGCTGGGTTACTGGGCCAGAAACCGGGATGAGGGCAGTGCCGAAGTGGATTTTTGTTTCCAGTTCAGGGATAAATTGGTTGGTCTGGAAGTTAAGTCCGGCACTATCCGGGGAATGAAATCGCTTTTTAGTTTGATTAAGCTGGCCAAAGGCAGGGTGATTCCGGTCCGGACCTCATGGGACGATTTAAAAATGGAAACCTATCATTATAACGGCAAAACCTACAGGATTGTGTCTTTGCCGTTTTATCTTTTGGAAAGATGGGAGGAATTTCTATGAATCTGACTTAGGTGTAGCCGACCCGTATTTGACAAATAATTTTACCCGGTATGTAATCAAGTTATGGACATTAATAAAATGGATAGAAAAGCAATTTTTAAGGAAATAATGAAAGAAATCAAAGCGATCCGGAAAATACAAAAAGGCATAAAGAAAATGGATGATGACTGGAGAAAAAAACACGGGAGAAATTTTGGTTATGAAATGCGAGTCGAGCAAAAGTTAAATCTGCCTCTGCCGGCTTAAAATTAAAATTAGATCATTGCCTCGACTAATAAATGCTGCAAATCTCTTTTAGTGACCGGTCCTAGTTGGTGGTGTAATTGCTCTCCTGGTTTGGCCGAGACGGTTTCTAACTGATTGCCTCCGGCGCGGGGATTGCTCGAAAACGGGAAAGTAACTTGTTTCCCGGGGAAAAAATAGAGCTGGGTGATGGGGGCGCCTGATCCGGCGGAAACATAACCATGATAGTTGGTGATATTGCCGGAAAAAACGGTAAAATCATCGGTCCCGTCAGCGTAGCCTAATAATAAAACCGGTTGGCCGCCTCCGATGGAATGGAAAAACGGGAAAAACTGATTAAATAATTTAGGCACATATTTCATAGCTAGATCATAGGTTTGCTCGTTTGGTGCCGGTTTTGACGGAGTTTTTATCCCGATTTCATAGTGAGAAAGACGAGGATTGTTAAAATTATAAATAATTTTATTTACCCATTTGGAAAAATCAAAAGGTTCATTTGTTTGGGCTTCGAAATGATCTTGGAGGGCAAAGGCCTGACTATTATTATAGTCTGCTAAAAACAGGTCAGGCGTTAATTTAATATTAGTCATTGACAATCCAATTATTATTTCGATTTGTTCCGCCAATGATAGGTTAGGTTTGTTATCAACGCCAAAGTATAGCAAGTCATTATCTGAAACTGTTGGAGCGACACATAACCCAGTTTCTCCGGGATATAAAACTATTTGAGGTTCAGCCAATCTGGCTATTGGTTTATCTGCCTGCAGGGTTACTGGTAGTTTTTTGAATAAGGCGCGGACTAAATAGGCAGTTTGATTCCACAGGCCGCCGCTAACTTTATCTTTGAAATTGGTGGCATTCCGGCTATCCCAGACTTTTAGGATCAGGGGTTGCTCCGCCGGCCTTAAAGCCAACTCTTCCAGGGTAAAAATACCATTATTAGGTTTTTCTCTGTCCATATCCCGTATCCTATAACATAAATTCAGGCCAAACCTGACCTGAATCTGACTTGGTGGTATAATCAAAATATGGCAATTTTACAGGCTTCAGAAAACCGGGTATTTAAATTTTTGCAGGTTAACTTGGGCCGGGTTTGCTCGCGCGACGAAATTGCTCAAGCGCTGTGGGGGCAGGGTTGGACCCAGAAATATTCCGACTGGATGATTGATACACTAGTTTATCGTTTGAGACATAAAATACCAGCTAATTATGCTATTAAAACTTGCCGGAACCAGGGGTATGCGCTCAATAAAAAAGGTTATCAATTGGAAGGGTCCGACCCTTCCAGTTCTGTCTTGAAACCGGTACCGGGAATTCAGGCGACGGAGCAATATCTTAACTATATGAACAATCCGGCCAATATCCGCCAAGGCTTGACCGATCTGTTTAAAGCCGCCGCCGGTTTCAAAAAATATTGCCGCGGTCGGTTACTGGTAATTAATTCTTATTCGTTTGACAATGTCGACGCGGTTAAAGCTTGGCCGGGGGAAGTCGTTTTTATTCATCACGACGAGCGGGCGCTCGATCTGCACCGGCGGCGGGCAGAGGAGTTGGGGTTGAAACACGTCAGTGTTTGCTACGACGATATCCGCCAGTCGCGTTTGGCCGATAAAACCTTTAACTTGGTGATTAATGATTTTCGCTTAAATTTTAATTTAACCCACCGGCAAAACCAGCAGATGATGGCACAGACCCGCCGGGTGTTAAAACCAGGCGGGGCCGTGTTGCTTTCCGTGGTTTATGGTCAGCGTAAACGCTGGTTTGAAGGCGCCGAACATCTGCCCCGGCCCTGTTTCCCTAAAAGTGATTACGAAAAATTGTTTAAGAATGCCGGTTTTAAAATTGTCCAAGAGTTCGATCGGGAAGAGGGCGAGCGCTGGGCGAAAACCATTGCCGTTAAAACCGGCTGGGAGCCGACTTTCACCCGGTACCTGTTAAAATAAAAACATCTAAAGCCGGCGTTCCGGTAGATGATTGGTGTTTGACAAGCGGGTTGGTTTTGCTATACTAATCTTGTTGCAGGCAGTTTCCCCGAAGAAGCGAGTTTTATTTTTATGGTAGTTAAAAAAGTTTCCGAACCTTCAGTGGAAGATTTAATCAGTTCGCCGGTACCGGTGGCGCCGGTTATTCCGGTGGTGCCGGTACAGCCGGTTTATTCCCAGCGGCCGGTTATGGTCAACCGCCCGGCGTTTAGAAAGCCGTATCGTCCCATGAACCGGCGGCCTTATCCCCAGCGCAGTTATAACCAAAACCAGCCTTTTACCGGCGTGGTTGATAACCGGGTGATTCCCGATGCGGATATGCCCACCGAAGCAGTCACCGGGATGCTCGAAGTGGCCGGCGATCATGGCGTTTTGCGGCAGGATTATTCTCCCGGCGGCAAAGACGTTTACATTTCCGCTTCGCAAATCCGCCGTTTTGACCTGCGTCCCGGCGACGTGGTCACCGGTCCGGCCAGAAGCCCTAAAGAAAATGAGCATTATTGGGGCTTATTAAAAGTCGAAAAAGTCAACGGTCAGCCGTTTGTCGACGGCGTTAAGCGGCCGCAGTTTGATCGATTAATCCCGATTTTCCCCAACGAGCGATTAACCCTGGAAACCGAAAAAAAGAAGTTGCTGACCCGGGTAATTGACTTGGTCGCTCCGGTCGGCAAAGGCCAAAGAGGCTTGATCGTCTCGCCGCCCAAAGCCGGTAAAACTACGGTTTTAAAAGAGATTGCCGAAGGCATTGCCGCCAATTACCCCGACGTTGTTCTCATGGCGGTGCTGGTGGGCGAGCGGCCGGAAGAAGTTACCGATATAAGAAAGCACGTCAAAGGCGAAGTCGCCGCCAGCAATTTCGACGAAGCCGCCGCCCGCCAGACCCAAGTGGCCGAATTGGCCCTGGAGCGGGCGAAACGATTAGTTGAATCCGGCAAAGACGTGGTGATTTTACTCGACTCGATCACCCGGCTGGCCCGGGCTTACAACCTGGCCATTCCGACTTCCGGCCGGACGCTCTCCGGCGGTTTTGACCCGGTCGCCCTGTATCCGCCCAAACGCTTTTTCGGCGCCGCCCGCAACTTTGAAAACGGTTCCAGTTTAACCATTCTGGGCACGGCCCTGGTGGACACCGGTTCGCGCATGGACGAACTCATCTACGAAGAGTTCAAAGGCACCGGCAACATGGAATTGCACCTGTCCCGCAAATTGGCCGAGCGCCGGGTTTATCCGGCCATCGACATCCGCCGTTCCGGCACCCGCCAGGAACAATTGCTGTTTAAAGACGGGGACTACGACAAAATCGTCACCATGCGCCGGATGATCGATGTCCTCGATGAAAACGAGGCCACCATGGTCATGCTCGAGCGGATTGCCAAAACCAAAGATAATGCCGAGTTCTTGAAGAGTTTGGGCCGATAGCGTAGTATAGAAGCAATGAAACAAACAGTATTTTGGCTGGTTGCCGGTTTATCGCTAGTGGCCTTTAGCCTGGCGGCTTCGATGTGGACTTATCAAATCAGCTTAAATCGCGTTGAGCCGTTAGTGGCGGTAGTTTCCAGCGGTCAATGTCCCGAAGCTCAGGCTTGTCCGGATAAGCGGGAAAAATGGTTATTACGCAATTGTCATCCCCCGGAAAAGGATAATACGCCGTACGATTCTTGGTGTAATGAGGCCGGTAAAGCGGAAGTTTGCGGCGATAAAACTTATTGTTGTCCTAAATACGGTGGTAATTGGACTGTTTGTGCTGCTTCACCGAGCCCTTCAGTCTCGCCTTCACCCAGTCCCGGCGTTTCCCCTTCGCCTTCTGCTTCTCCCCGTCCGGATTACTGTGTTTCCGCCAGCGTGGACGGCATCGTTAACGGGACGGTAACCAAATATCCGGGCGAGACGCTGATCCTTTCATCCGTTTCCAACCCGCCGGTAAATGGTTTTTTCTATGCCACCTATAATCTTGACAATAATCCTGCCGGCAATAGTCCTGGAGTAGTTTGTCTTGGTACCGGCGCTGATCCCCAGTGTCCCAACGGCGGCAAACCGTTAATTTTTGCCGATCCCTGGAATCAAGCCAACGGCACCGGTTTAAGAACAGAGGGTTCAGCGGAAATTCCTTACAGCAATTTATTCATTACTGATAAAAGCACCGGAGAACAAGTCAAGAACATTCAGTTTAACGCTTACTTTTCTTTAGACGGCGGCCAGTGGTCCTGGTCGCAAAAAGCTTGTTTGGGCTTTACAAAAATGGGAATGGCAGCCAGTCCCTCGCCCAGCCCCAGTCCGAGTCCGAGCTCCTCGCCGAGTCCGTCGGCTTCACCCAGTCCGAGCCCCTCGCCCAGCCCCGGTCTGCCGCCGGCCCAGCCGGATACCGGCACGCCTACGGCTCTGACTTTATTTTTAGGTTTAGGTATAATGGGATTGTTATGGCTCAAAAAACTTATATCCGCGGAATTATAAATGGCGGCTTGGCGGCCGCGGCTGCCGGTTTAGCCTGGATATTCGGTCCCAGTCTATGGCTGGAAGTCGGTTATCAGATCCGGCCGAAGCAGGCTAAAGTGGAAGGGTCGGACCCTTCCATTATTGTGTCGGCGGGTCCGATTTCCGGCTTTGCCGGCATGTTTTATTCGGTCGGCCAGGGCTTTTCCCAATTAAGCGAGACTGCCCAGGTTTTGATCACCCCGCTATCCACCGAGTTCGGCGTGGTCATCCCGAAAATTTTGGCCAACGTCGCCGTTACTCCCAATGTTAACCCGTCGGACACTAATATTTATCAATCGGTTCTCCGGCAGTCAGGCGGTGTCGCCCACGCGGCCGGTTCGGCCCTGCCTAACGAAGACGGCGCGGTCTATATTTTCGGCCATTCGACCGACTCGAATCTTAATGTGGCCCGGTTTAACGCCGTTTTTTACCTCCTGCGGAAACTGGAAGCGGATGATTTGATTTTAGTTTATTATCAGGGCGAAGAGTACCGTTACCGGGTCAAATACAAAAAAGTGGCCGACCCGACGGATTTATCTGATATTACCGATGTCTCCAGCCCGCGGCGGTTGGTCCTGCAAACCTGCTGGCCGCCGGGAACTACCTGGAAGCGCTTGCTGATCGTGGCCGAACCGGAGACGGTATGATGATTTTTAAGCGGATGCGGCTGAATCCGGCGCTGGTTTGCTGGTTGGAATTCAAGGGTTTTTGCCGATTTTTGTCCGGTTATTTCAGCCGGCGGACGCTGGATTTTATTGCCGGTTTCGAAGCCGGCAAAGATGTGGTGGTAGACGGACTGACGGCCAAGCGCGGCCGTTACACCCGGCCGTTTTTGCACACCGGGATGACCGGTTTGTTTTTAGTGGGTTTAATGCTGACGCCGCTTTTATCCCGGGCGGTTAACAGCCAGGGCGAAAGCGGGGAAGTTTTAGGCACGGGCGGGGTGATCGCTTTTGATACGACGACTGCGGTGTCGGTCAAACCCCGGGACGGGGTGGTGACCTATATTGTGGAAAGCGGCGATACGGTCTCTTCGATTGCCAAAAAATTTGACGTTTCCATTGATACCCTTCGCTGGCAGAATGATTTAGCGTCAATTGATGCGATCAAACCCGGCCAAACGATCGAAATTCCGCCGGTGACCGGCATGGTCCACAAAGTCAAGCGCGGCGAGACGGTTTACTCGGTGGCCAAAAAATACGACGTTGATCCTCAGCAAATTATTAACTGGCCGTTTAATACCTACAGTAACGACGAAACTTTTGCGCTGGCCGCCGGCCAGGTCTTGGTGGTGCCCGACGGCGTCAAGCCGGCCGAGGTCCTGTGGGACCCGAAACGCTACGTGGCCCAGCGGACGCCGGATGCCGGGGCGGTTTCGGCCGTGGGCCAGTTTATTTGGCCGGTTTCCGGCAGTATTTCCCAGCGTTACGTCTGGTACCATCGGGGATTGGATATTGCCAACAAGAGTCAGCCGCCGATTTTGGCGGCCGATTCCGGCCGGGTCATCGTCGCCGGCTGGCCGGATAGCGCCGGTTACGGCAACCGGGTGATGATTGACCACGGCAACGGTTTAACCACGCTTTACGCCCATATGAGCAGTGTCAGCGTTACCGTCGGCCAGACGGTCAACCGCGGGGACGTCATCGGCAACGTCGGTTCTACCGGCCGGTCCACCGGTCCGCACCTTCACTTTGAAATCCGCCGCGGCGGCGAGTTCCTCGACCCCCTCCTGTTTCTTAAATAGAAGGGTCCGACCCTTCCATTTTCCTCAAGAGAATTTCTTTTTCCGCGTCAGCCGGAGTAAAAATATACTGTTTGTATTCCCGCCGGGGATCGCCCGATTTGGCAAAGAAAGTATTAAAAATAACTTCCGGGTGAAGCCAGTTTTTATTACTGCTGTTTAAATAATCACCCAGTGATGACCAGAGGTATATGGAAGGGTCGGACCCTTCCATTCCTCGCGGATTGAGGTGGATATATTTGGAAACATAAAGCAGGCTATCGTCGCGGTAAAATTGAACACTGCGGAATTTTCCCTGGAATAGCCCTCCGGAATGATGGTATTGGTACTGAAAATACATGGCGTAAGTTACACTTATCTTTTTCATAAAGGCAGAGAGCGTCGGAGAGTCTTCACACTGCTGCATCAATAAATGGAAATGATTGGGCATTAGGCAGTAGGCCAGCAACCGGTATGGTTGGGGACTTTTCTTTATTTTTTTAATTTTTGGTTCGGAAAGCTTCGATAGGGAAGGGTATTCCGGATGGTGTAGGTAATATTTAAGGATATCGGTGAAAACTTCATAGTCCTTCTTTTTCCGGAAGATTTTATGTTGGAAACCACCGCGGTTGCAAAGATGGTGAAAGGTGTTTGGCTTGAAATTTCGACGCAGGTAAATACTGGGCATATGTCTATTATGGAAGGGTCCGACCCTTCCAGTCAAGCCCCATGTTACAATTAGCCATGATCGATTACGCGAAAATAACCGTTACTGCCGGCTCCGGTGGCCGCGGTAAAGTCGGCTGGCGTCAGGATAAATTTGTCCGGAAAGGCGGGCCGGACGGCGGCAACGGTGGCGACGGCGGTTCGGTTTACCTGACAGTCGATAAAAATTTAAACACGCTCAAAAATTTCCAGTTTCAAAAAAAATTTACGGCCGATTCCGGCCAAATGGGCGGCAAAAACCGCCGGACGGGCAGGAATGCGGTTGATCTGGAAATCAAAGTACCGCCGGGCACAGTAGTAAAAATGGAAGGGTCCGACCCTTCCATTGACCTCATAGGAACGGGTCAGAAAATTTTAGTGGCCCAAGGCGGTCACGGCGGCCGGGGCAACTGGGCCTTTCGTTCGCCCACGTTAACCACCCCCAAAATTGCCGATCCGGGCGAAGCGGGGGAAACAAAAACTCTGGCCTTAGAGTTAAAACTTTTAGCCGACATTGGCCTGATCGGTTTACCCAATGCCGGCAAGTCCACCCTTTTGTCCGTGCTCACTAAAGCCACCCCCAAAATTGCCGACTATCCCTTTACTACCTTAGAACCTAACTTAGGCGTTTTTCGGAGCGGGATGACAAGGTGCGACCTTGTCATTGCCGACATTCCCGGTTTAATTGAGGGCGCGAGCCGGGGCAAAGGTTTGGGGATCGAGTTTCTGCGCCACGCAGAGCGTTGCCGGGTGCTGGTCCATTTACTTGATGCCACCAGCAAAACCATTAAAGCCGATTATCAGCAGGTAAGAAACGAGCTGGGTCAATACTCGCCCAAATTACTGGAAAAGCCGGAGATAATTATCTTAAATAAAATTGATCTCCTGCCGGTCGGAAAAATTCCCTGTTTCCCCAAAGCCCTGGCCATCAGCGCCGCCACCCATAAAAATTTAGATAAACTTAAATCAGCCTTAGCTTCTTTAACGCCGGCGGCAGCATCACCAGAAACAGCGACCCGATAATAAAGTTGACCAAAAACGATAAAATCAGGGCCAGTAGGCACCAGGAAAACATCTCTCTTTTCGTTGCCGAGTAAAAATAGCTAAACAGGCAAGCGGTCAACAAATAAGCAATCGTGATTATGGGGTTATACTGGCTGCCGTTGGCGGTGGTCAGCGCCCCGGCCGACGCCGAAGCTGCAAAAAAGACCAGGGCCGCTACCAGGAAAATTAATACAATCCGGCCGGTTTTTTTGAGCAGGCTTTTCATTTTCATTTAATTAAGTATAGCATAGTTATTTTATGATTATTTCGGCCGTAAGAACCAGACAGACTGAAAGGCGGCGCCGATTTTTTTGCCCCAGTCGGCCTCGGTCAGATAATAGGTTTCCGGCAAGCCGGTAGGCGTGCCGTTGACCGGAGAGTTGGATTCGGAAACGACCAGCAGCGTTTCGCCGCTGGCATTGTTGATAACATCAATAATACAGCCGGT
>Ga0100394_1003111_pt1 | contig 13673 bp, 10 predicted proteins | sample CryGeymeta201518_FD_81549 | JGI IMG/M metagenome (GOLD analysis project Ga0100394, IMG submission 81549) | Groundwater microbial communities from Crystal Geyser aquifers in Utah, USA - Crystal Geyser metaG 2015-18 | ecosystem: Environmental > Aquatic > Deep subsurface > Groundwater | place: USA... | reverse complement strand
CAGCCACTTTAGCGCTGTACCTGGTACGCTACGGTACTCTACTATCGTAGTCTTAGGCTGACAAGGATTGCCAAGTTTCAACGAACGCCAATAGTTTGTGTGCGTCTATCTACTACACCTTCCTCGCACATTCACTCCACTAAAATTCATGACGAAATAATAATAATCTTTTGCTTTTTGGCAGGTTACATTGATACTCTCACCTCGAGGCTTAGCATTGTGCTTTGTGCCACGCATTATATCATCACCATGGCGCATCAAGACGCTCCATTACCGCTTTCGGACTTGCGAGAGCGCGTCTCGGTAAAAACTTTTCAGTGGCTACAAAAAATTCGAGGAAAAAAGACAGAAAGACTTCCTGGAAGAAGCTGCCGCCAATCCCATTATGTTTGGGTTTAATGACATTGGAAGCAATCTAAATGATGAAGAGGGAGAATTATGGCCCAGAGTGAGAGAATGGACGAGTAGCTTAGAAAGTCCTGATGGAATTGGTGGATACAATGAAGAAGACTACCCAGAACAACTACAGCAGGCCAACATATGGCACGGATGGAAATTCTGTTCAAGTAAAATATATTCTATCTTCCGCAGGAGGTGGCCACGGAGATGATCTATGGGCTGCTTCAAGGCATATTGCCAATATTTTTGCCGATGATGAGAAATGTAGAGAGATCTTAGGGCCAGCAATAATACCAGAAAGCATCAATGAAAATCATATATTAATGGGGTCAAACTTTGTCGAATTGGGTGCCGGTGCTGGTGTTCCAAGTTGGACAGCCTTGAAATGCTGTGCAAGGGTTGTATGTACTGATCAGAGCATTCCCGATAGGATTCTTTGTATCGCAGAGAGCGCGGAACGAAGCCGACGAGTATTGTCGGCAGCTGTAGAGGCGATAACGCAATAAACAAGCAGCTCATGGAATCCTCATCCCGTGTACGAGCTGGCCCGTACGATTGGGGGGCTTCAATCGAAGAAATTTCGGCAGTCCTCAATGACGACGAAAGCAAAGAAGCAGGGAAACTCGCTTTGATGTCGTCGTGGCGGCAGATTGTATCTACATGCCCGAGTTTCACAGCGTGCTACTGGATTCGATTCGTTATCGGATCATGGAGTTGCATTGTTGCCCTTCGCTTTGCACGGAAATACGGAAGATACAAAAGTGTTGGGAATTCTTGAAATGGCTGAGTAGAAAGGTTTCCATGTCGGACAATTTGAACCGCAACAGCTGTCGCCCCAAGCATCGGGGATGGATACCAAACGAGCTTTGGTTCACCTGTAGAGATTGACAAAGACATCACCGTAGCAGTCAGTCAGTAGTTTCGTACGATTACTTGCGAAAGTTTCGAGCAGTATGATTATCTAATACCGTCAAAGGCTTAAGAGGTGGCAGAATGATAACCGCAGAGTTAATGCTCGCTGGTGAAAATTGGAATCATCTTCTAGAGATTGCCGTCATACATCTTTATGGTAGTCTTTCTGTAAATACATGCAATGTGTTTCGTGGCACAAACAGTTTGGATGGATTTGGTGATAATTGTTCGTGGAGGCTTTTGGCAGTAGTAAGTGAAAGCGCGTGAATGAGGATGAATTTGATGACTCTTCTTTTCGTGATGGTTGGTAGATTATGCGGATTCAGAATGGATTGGCTCAAGTTGAGATTGTGTTATTTTGTGGAATATCGAAGTTCCAAAACCTTCAGCCCACGGGCTAAACGCCCTGCAAACAGCAAGCGGTGCGAGATAGTCGATGCATATCGGCAAAAATGACGGCTTCCTATTTCTCCTTCCAGGCAAAAGCACTCAGATTCTTTTTCTGAGTGACCCATAATCGGTTTAGCGTCGCATTTGTACCTGTTACCCTTGTTGCAACAGAGAGTTTTCGTCCAAATATCCTGCAGGAAATTTTTGACCCTTGATCCAAATCATTCCATTCCCCATGAAGTGATTCTTGACGTGGTGGAATTTTTCAATACTGTCTGCTGCTCTGCTTGCATTTGCCCACATGCGAACCGTTTGAGCGGCACTCAAGATTACCAAACAGAAGAAGAAGATTCCCAACCACGAAGTATAAGGAGGCTTGTCATAAGGGTCATCGGCCACGATAATTGCGCGAAGAAGTGTCGTCACGAGACAAAGTATTAAGCAACAAAGCATAACGGGTGCCAATTCGGTCTGCTTCGTCATCATTGAGTAGGGGATGACAAGAGCAAAGGAAGTGCCACTCAGGAGAAGCAAATAGTTGCTTACCGCGAAAATGCGAGGATCAAGGGACCAGCTTCCAAAGGCTCCCAAAGCACCAGATACCAAGATGACGCCTTCAAATTTGGAATAGGGCAGAGGTGACACACCCATGATATCGGACATGACTCCGTCCATCTCGTAGAGAAACATGCGCGGATTCAGCTCAGGTGGAGCCGAGGCACCCCATACACAATCGGTGAGCCATGGATCCAAGATATTTTTCAGGCCAAACAACGCACAAGTCAGGCCGTACGGCAGCAACAACAGACTGCAGACACAATTTAATACAACGTTCATCGCTTAATGACGCGTTGGCTTAAATTGTAGTGGCAACAAGGAAACGAGTTGAGAGGTGGAGTATTTTGTGATAGCTAGCCCTACAACCTACAACTCCTTTCAAGATAACACAACACAACAACAGTAGGACGTTATGAAAGAAATCTCTTGCTTCGAGTGAAATAATGTAGAGATAATTATTTAATAGTCAAACGTTGCAAGTAATAAGGTTTTACTCCAAAAAAATGTTAGTCGGGATGTTTATTGCGTCGGCTTTTGATGAACGATGACGAATAGATCTTCTTCTGTTCGCGGAAGATAATGACAAAAAAGAGCACGCACACTTTCCATCAGGAGCTGAAGATCGAGTAACTACGAACTCTTGCGTACTCTGGGTAGATCGCAGAACTGATCTACCGGCTAGACTCTTCAAACTTTGCCAGGGCGATTGGGGTGAAAGATCATCATCTGTTGTCAGCCCGAAGCATCATTGTTGCTGCTTGAACCATCATTGATTCAAAAAATGAATTTTCCCTGCGATTTCAATTAAAAACACTCGCACGAACAGTTGCATCCTACACCCGAAGAATTGCTTGTCGCCGAGTCCTTGCAGTCTACTCCCACCGTGTCAATATACCCACTAGACAGCAAAAAGCATACTTCCACTGGTACGCTGCCTTCTAGCTGATTGTTCTGAAAGAGCATGGTTTTGCAGTTGGTAAGATCGGAATATTGCACTGGTATGGTACCGGTGAGGGCATTGTCATTTACGGAGAGACTGGTCAAGGATTTCTGCAGCCGTCCTAACTCCATCGGCAATGTAGACGATAGCCTGTTGTTTGCCAGATCCAGTGTGGCCAGCTGGGACAGGGACCCCAATTGATGGGGAATGGGACCTGTGACCTTTGTATGGGTCACAGACAGCCACTGTAACTGCGACAACGTTGCAAGCTCTGTTGGCAAGATACCCAACACTTCCTCACCCGAAATGGTAAATGCACCGAGAGATTTCATCATTCCAAGCTCTGAGGGCATTGCTGCGGTATGAGTCGTCGTTCCAGTGGCTGTACTGAAGCGCTTGCCCAATAGCAGTTGGCGGCAATTAACAAGTCGTCCAATTTCTGTTGCGATTCTCTTGATAAAAAAGGGCGTATCTCGCAGATCAATCGTTTGCAATGATGCATGTAAGTTGCCAATCTCACTGGGCAGACTGCCCGCCAATTGAGGTAAATTGGACATTTGTAGCGCTCGCAAATTTGTCAGTAGGTTGACAGTCGTTGGCAGCGTCCCATAAATTTGCAGATTGTCGGACAGTTGTAACTGCTCCAAGTTCGTTAGAAATCCAATCTCCAGCGGTAGCTGGCCCACTAGATTATTCTTTTGAAGCGCCAAATAGCGATATTGCTGGTTGATATCACACGCCAATTGTGCCCGCGAAAACCAAAAGCATTCATGAACATTATAGGAGAGCCAACCGTCCGCGTTAGTCCAATATACCACTCCACCGCTTTCATCGTCATTGCCCTGAAATAAAGTGGACACAATATCGGGATCGATTTGTGGATCTTGAAGGGAAGCCGTAAAAAAATCTTGGTTGGTAGCATAAAACAATGTTGCAAGAGCCATGCGTTGTCGTTTTCGGGACGAAGAATAGGTATCAAAATTTGGATCTTTCAACAGCCAATTGTACGCCTTGGCTTGTGGACTGTTGGGAGTATCATTAATCACATCGGTCGTATACAAAGGTAAGCCCATTTCTAGATCGATGGGTAGTCGTGTCGGCTCCTGTGTTCTTGTTAATGTGGGAATTTGAAATGCGGGTCCTGTCTTTGTTGGTGATATAGTGGGTTCATTTGTGGTGGGACTGGGGGTGACAGATATGGTAGGAACAGGGCCTATCGATATCGGGCTAAGAGATTCCGACAAACTCGTACTTGTAGTACTGCTGGTTTCTCGCGGAATCATAGTGATGGTGGGACTATAGCTGATAACATTGTCGTAGTCGGTGCTGTCGTTCAAGTTCGCTAAAACCAAAGGAACAACGATTAAGTTCACCAGCACGGCAAGCACAGCCATTCCTGCCACAAACACCAACCGTCGCTTCGAAAACGGATTGATTTCGTCTTCTTCAGCACCATCATCACCGACTCTGATACAATCCAAGCCTTCCAACACGCGCGCAAAACATCCCCGGTGTTTTGGCTCTTTGTCTTCTTTTTCGTAGGTCTGGGAATACTGTCGTGTCTCTGATTGCATCTGCTCCAGCCGTTGCTGCTGCTGTTGCGAATCGAGGTCAGTTTCGGCGTTTGATATGGCGGTCGCTGTTTCCATGTTATCCCGTGCTGTGTAGTTCTTTTATCTGGTACACAACGTACTCCACTATTGCGGTTACTAGAACTGTAGCTGGAGTTGTTGTGTTATTATGATGTTTCTAATAATACAGTATTATGCAATTGAGTTTTAAATTAGTTCACCCAGGCCACCAATACAGTATTTGAGAAAAATACAGGGTTACTACTAGTAGGATAGTACTTGGCAATATTAATGGTGCGGTGGCTCATTATTTATTTATTTTATTTCCTCGCGTTTATGCGTAAACCAAAGTCAATATTCCAACTACTGGTCGACCAAAGATCCGGGTATTATTGATTGAGTAGGCTCCTGCTTCCAGGAAGGAAGGAAGGACCTACTAAGAAGTGAACGAGACCTCAACCTTCGGGGGCGAAGACTGCAGAAAGTTGATTTCTCATGTTCCAGGATATGCCACGAAATATTATAAAATAACTAACAAATTGAATAGTTACATTTATTTTGAAAAAATGTCTTCCGCGCGTGCATTTAACTCACGATGCCAAGACACGCGCTGTACTGTGCTCTAGCTAACTAAAGATATTATTTTTTGAGCGCAATTGTTTCATTCGAAACTATGCGATTGCCTTTCCCGTCAACCATCTCGCTGCGCTTTCTATGAAATAACAATGTGTGCAGTGCTGTCATTTTGGTGATTGCGCGTGTTTAAAAGAGCAAGATCATCCAGCCCACAAAGGTATAAAAGAAGAGGACAGGGAAAACAGCCAAGAATCTCCGCTCCTTTTTCACATAAAGCCCAATAAAGACTGACGATGCTCGTGTGGCCCACACAAATGCCACCACAATCCAAATCATATCTAGCCAGGCCCATGAAAACCAAGTCAATTTTAGACAATCAATGACCAATGCTGCTAAGGACATGGGGAAGATACAATATCCAAGAACACAAACGGATTGGAAAAAGGAAATATTTCCTCCCAAGAGTTGCGCGTTGACCGTGACAATGGCGGATCCAAGCCAGACCGTAATAAAGACCGAAGCAAAGACGAGACTGGCTTGATTGGTAGGTGCTTTAAAGCTCAACAGAACTGCTAATGCCAAACAGATTAATAGCGGCCCCCTGTGTAATTTTTGACAAATTATTATTCCACGTGTGTTATAGTGATGGTTGTGTGGGTGCGTGCCATTCGTGGTTGCCGGACAAGTTTCGATGTGGTTTCGTTTGATGAATGAAATATTTTTCGAAAATGCAGACGTTCAGAAAAGTTAGAACAACTCCTGAAGGAAAAATAAAATTAATTGAAAACAGCAGCAATACAACAACAAGTACGGCAGATATTCTTTGTCCCGATCAGTACATACCAAAGATCCCAGTCCTTCAATTCCTGAATCACTTTTTGATCATTTTCACTCATTTCTTGTTCATTACTGGAAGAGGCATTTTCTCCTGAATCGCTACCATGCTCCGAAGTTGCTACTCCAGTGTACCCACTAACAAAATGGGGCTTTTGTCAGAAGAAAAGCGAGCAAAAGGGAACAAAGTATGAGATGACAAGGTACTTTAAAGAAATTTTTGCAGGGAAAACTCCATGCAAACAACAAACCAAAAAGGAAACTGGAAATGATGCATTCAATGAAGTCCACGACATGCTAGCGAATCCAAATCCAAATCCAACTCCAACATGGTTCCTTTCTTCGACTGCTACATACAGACTGCCAACTGCCAACAAGCATAAGCTGTTTTTCTACTTACCGTTCGGTCCAGGGGTAACATGACAACTTTGAGCTTCGCAACCACAGCTCGGACATCTCTCAAAATGGTTTCCCGGACGGGTTCATCGAGAGTACTGTAAGGTTGAAAGAGAGCATTTTCGTGGGCATTGGCATCTCCGGTCCCACCGGTACTACTCATTTGACCAGACATTCCTCCCTGAGGTGCCGAGGCGTCTGCCCATTGCGGTTGGTTCATACCTTGCATACTGCAGCAATACTGTTGAGAGGAGGCTAGCTTGATAAAGTTTGAGAGTGTTAGTTATTAATGAAATATGAAAGGATCTGGAAATGAGATTGATTCATTCATTCACTAGGAGTACTTGTGTTGCTGGAAGCAGTGTTACCGTTTGCCGTAATGCCATCCAAGGTCATGACTCGACGGGTTCAGTGAGCATGTTGTTTTTCAAGAATCTGTTCCATCATTGTTCAGTGGACAATCAACGATGATCTTATTAAAAATACTGTTTTTTTTTTGCTGTTTTCATTTTTTTAAATTCGCAACACACTAGTAGACTAGTACTAGTCTACTGGTACCACAACTAATACTTCTACTACCAGGGGTAGTCTACTACTGGCTGGTGGTAGTCTAGCTAGTACTTGATCGAAAAATCCAAAAACTGGACTACTCTAGACTACTGCATCTAGCCAAGTAGTTAGCAGCCGACATAATTGTTCAAACGACAAGTCGATCACAAAAAACCTGCAACCATACTACACAAAAAGATGGAGAATTTCAAGCAGCAGGTATCCCTCCAGCTGTACTTCAAAAATCGTATGGATTTGCAGCGGTGATGGTGATGTGGTCGAAACGGACTGCACGTGCTGGCTCCTGTTGGTGAACAATGAATAAGGGTTTATAAATAGGATAAAAGAGACAAGGACAAGAGTGAACTTATAATAGTATTACCGGTAGTAGGGCGATGCCTGCCTGTCACACTTTTGTCCTTCCATAGCTCCTACCAACAGCTCCAAACTGTCGTGCACGGGCCAACAAGGACTTACGGCAGGAACGCTGAATAATACTCAAATCCAAGATCATGCCTGTGAATACATTAAAATTGTGTAAAGTTATGCACATTGGTTGACGAATGTTTCCTGTGTCAAGTAACGATTGGCACGAAACATTCAATTGCAACAAAGGATTGAAGAGAGAGTAGGCAACAAAATTGTACTCGTATTAACCAAGAATTCTTCTACGCGGGAACCATGAAGCTATAGACACAGTTTTCCGTCTGCCTATTTCATACCACTTCTTTATAAAAATACAAACCACACTGCCAGGGAGCTTCGAACACTCTAAATCCTTTCATTTCAATTACTTTTCGGCAGCATTTCTTGCCATGGCTAAGGCAGTATATTTGAGGCCTCCTGACTCTTGCACATATTTAGCTTTTCGTTCCTCTCGTTGTCGCCTTGTTTGCTTCATTTCATATTCTCGTTCTATGCGATGTTTGGCTTTTTGCGCTTTTGCTTTGATGGTCGAGGCTGCAGCGGTCTCATCATACTCGAGTTCGCCGCAAGCATTTCGTCGTTGTCGGTCCCACTCCATGAGTACCTGCAAATTAAGTAAGAATATGTTACGGGCTCCCTGATTTTTAGCATCGAGGGCAAACTTCACCCATTCCTGCGTTGTTTGCCCATCTGGCTCCAAAATATTCAACACAATCATCTCTTCATGAAGAGGCACAGCAGTGTGAATTCTTTTTAAGCTGATTGCGCTTTTGGGTTGAGTACCGGCTTTCTTCTTTTCGGAGGACTTGCTGGTAGGCGACGGCGCTTCTGGATCGTCCATGCCTAAATTGAAATCACTTTCAAACTCATCGTTCAGCCCCGCTGCGCCAGTGCAATTACTGCTGTCCAATACGGTTCGCTTGCCAATTTGAATTTCGGGAATCCCATCCTCATTGTCGACTAACTTGAAATAAGCTTTCACAATTGGGTTGTTATCGTCACCATCATCGTCGGCTTTGCTTCTCCCAAATATTGAAAACGCCTTACGTTTCACGTTCTCCACCAATCGATTCTGAGAACGGTGCCAAATAATGCGGGCTCCAACCGTGTTCAGTTGGTTCAGTGCATCGCGGGCATTCTTGTCTTCTTCGTTTTGGCAGCAAGGGAGGAATCCCATATAGTAAAGGGAGGTCAGAGGACCTCCGAACATGGTTGAGCGGAATATTATCTGCTATTTATGATAATTGCTGAACTGCCAAATAGGTTGTAGGGCAAGGAAGAGGAGAGGGTGGCGACAAGTAGGCGGATACTCGCTTGCTCGATACTATATACTTCCATTACTCGTCTAGTCTAGGAGACCTGAACAAAGACAAGGGATTTAATATGCATGCGGATCGTTTTTTTTTAATGCGTTCTTCTTGACCTGAATTTCTACTGATATTATTATTTCTACGGGTGGTAGAAAATGTCTCGATTTTTTTTACTTCCTTTGCCACGCACATGAAGGGTTCCCACGAAAATAGACAACCCAGAAAGGCACTGACCCGTCCATCCTTCGCATACCAAGTGAATATGAAAGCAACCAACCAAATGCACCGAAACGCAGCGATATTATCACATTCAGGATATGAGAAATTCTAGTTCATTGTCACTACCTAATTTTCTTTCATAGCTGCGCTGTAATCTGTAATCAAATGTACTGGTTGGGCAAAGCCTGGCTATGACCCGAGGCGAGTCACCTATCGACATTACCAAATAAGGTGCGGGTCGCCCCTATCTTCTAGGATGACATTTACCTTATGGTGACAGACGACAGTGCATTCCCAACAGATGAATAATTTTGCTTGTTTCGACGTACACTTTCTCAGCTGGGAGCTTTCTACTCTTCCTTCTTACCATTTTCTTTTCCTTTGCCATTCTCGTCTCTCTTTTTGTCGCCAGCTCTCTTTCCACCGCGGTTTCTAGGACGGTTGCGACCACCTTTCTTTGGTCCAGAGCTTTTGATCAGAAAGCATTTTCGCATTTGAAACATATTCTTTTCAAGAGCCTCCGACTCGTCTTTTTTACCTTCTCCCCAAAGGGATTCGGGGGTTTCCACTTGCTTCAAACCGGTCACGTTTTCTAAAAGTCATAAGAAGAAAGCCCTTTCAATGAGCTGGTAGTTTCACATCTGATCAAGCATACACAAACAGTGAAAATATCACATACCGTCTGACCAGTTGAAGGATTTTACGAGTCCTTCACGGGCAGCTTCATCCTGAGGCTTCCACTCATCATCTTCGTACTTCAACATGTTGGTCCATTCCAAGGCGACAGTACCTTTGTCATCACATGTAAACTTCCCTTCGGCTAGAACTCCGTCTGCGTTGGCCAAGGCAGCATAACCATCAGGCCCGAATTTGACCCTCGCTTTGTCGACAATCACAAGAATTGAAGTCTGTCGCATATCAAATTTCTTTTCCTTCAACTTTTCCTTGATTTCTTCGGTAAATCCACTATCAAAACGCTTCCGAGGCTCACGTCCTGCCTTTTTCGGAGCAACCGCCGGTTTCTTGCTGGCAGCGCTCTCCTCTGCTTTGGCGGATTCTCCGTTGTGTTTCTCATTCTCTTCCTTATTTTCGCCCTTTTCCTTCTTGTCGCCCTTACCACGCTTGCGAGCGGGGCGCTTAGGGATAATACAGGGGCTACCATCAGTAGCCGATACTGTCTTGCACTTATATCTGCCCTCGTCGTCCGTATACACCGTAAATTGGACTTCATATCCAGCTTCCTGTCACACAAAACACAAATGCATGAAAAATATTGATGTGAGCAATATATTGGAACGGTTAAAGCCATACATTATCTCATCGACACATTAAAAAGAATGTTGCGTAGCAGTATCTTGCTATAAGCTAACACAACTTACCAGCCACTTGTTCTTTTGCTCGGAGTTGATGCTGGTCTGATGGAAAAAGATGTCATCCTTGGTAGGAGCATTGTCAGAGGTGGGCGTTACATACCCCCATGCCTTTCGGATAGAATACCACTTGACTTTTCCTTGAAACGTATCCGTCATTGCCGTCGCTGATTACTACTTTGCAAATTCGAAATAGAATGCGTCTAAAAGGAGAGCTATTGTTGACTGTTACTGCAAAACTTATGGATCTCTGGAGTCTGGAGTATGTGTTGTTTGTGTTGTTAACCGTCGATGGCTTCGCAACCGCACTCTTCATCTCGACAGCCGAGCAAGAAGACGAGGCACAGTGACCGGGAATGATTCATTCCCTGAAAATGAAAGGCGTGCCCGGGTGTGCTTCTAAACCTGAGAAAAAGATACGGAGATGATGAGTGATTTAACGGTGTGTGAATTGTCATTAAGTACTCTACTAGTACTAGTAGCTAGTGGTACTAGCTAGTACTACTCTGGACTACTACTACTACTACAAGTAGGAGTACTACTCCTATTGGAAAACACTTTTTCTGGCGCAATAGTAGTTTGTCTCACTCACAGTCCAAGAATGGAACTGGCAACAGAGTTTCATAACATGCAGACGAAGACAATAAGAAGAGTATCTTTTCGAGAAATGGTCGACTCGGATGTGATTCTCGTCGAGCGCCTCGAGAATGGTGACCTGTACTAGCACTCTAATGACTACGAAAGATTCCGGCAGGAGCGGGAGTTGGAAGATGTACCTCTCGACATGAAGGCACAGTCATCTCCGAAGCCATTGCGGCAGCGAACAATTTATCAGGCTCCAAAGCGGACACAAGCCCCTAGGCGATCCAGGAGAAGGAAGAAGTAGCAGGTACTATTACTCGGGTTTGCTAGTTAGTAAATAGTACCACGCGACGGGAAAGCACCACATGCGTGTTGCTACCATTCTGAAGAAATCATCGAGAGGCAACAGTCACTGTTCTCTGGCAACAAGAGCATACAGATTCAATTGCTTGCTTTTCAAAGAGCATGTTTGCTCTAGATTGAAAGTTCTCTCTTCCGATCCAACCTTGCTTGTAGCCCGGTACAGAAAGTCACTCGACGTTTTGTACAAGACTTGTAGCGATTCTGATGCAGGGCAAACATCAATATCAGTTGATTGATTCATTGTCCAGGGCTTCGATGAATGTCAAAATTCGTGATCTTCATATTTCATAGCATTCAAAAGATGCTAGTTATTTTATCAGATTCTAAGCAAAATTTGTCGATATGCGTAGAAAATGCACATACTCGGGTGTGTACTATATTACGTTATTAAATATTATATAAATGTAATTATATAAGTACAAAGTATAAATCTACTTTATTTATGCGGTCAGTAAAGAAGAAGAGTTCACCGCAAAGCTGTGCGAAGTTTACTTCGCCTGCTTGACAAAGTACCACTTGCGAAATCTCCGTCGCCTGGTCGCCCTTTTGCGTCCTTTCGAAACTGCCGGTACGTTTCCATCAAGACATGGTAGTCCTGTTCGGATAGTGACGGCCTAATGGAGCGCAAAGCACTCATCAAATGACGAATCGCGATAGTCACTTTTTGATTATGTTGGTCTGTCTGTAACAATTCGTGAATGACATTCAATTGGGCAGTATCAAACGCCGCTTTTAGGTCTGCGGCTGACAATCGATGGTAGTATGGGCACGTTTTCTTCAAGTCCTCCATGAGTTGCGGAATGGACAAAGCTTGCAAAACAGCCTGGTCGACAGAATAGCTTTGAGCCACCTTGAGCAAGAGATCTTGAAATTCGTCGTCACTCTCGGGATAGCCCACGTACACATGCTTCTCCAAGCGTCCAGGGCGCAAAAGAGCTGGGTCGACGACATCAGGTCGAGACGTCGCAGCGACAATATAGACAATACCACCAGCTGACACGTCTTCTACGCCATCTAGTAATGTCAGCAGCTGATTGACAACTCGATCAGTTACTCCTGTTTTATCAGAGCCCCGTCTGGGGGCCAAGGAATCAATCTCATCAAAGAAGAGAATGGCGGGCGAAGCAGCTGAAGCACGCGCAAACAGCTCTCTGACCTTGAATTCAGAAGCACCTATGTATCTGTCAAGAAGCTCTGGGCCATGGCAAGTAATCAAAGAAAAACTAATCTTGTTTGCCAGAGATGCGACTAAGTGAGACTTTCCACATCCAGGGCTTCCAAAAAGCAGCACTCCTCTTGGCAGCTTAGTTTTCGCATTTGAGTAAACGGGCCTGTATTTGGATGGATTTAATATGGTAGACGTGAGAGCTTCCTTGGCTTCAAAGAGTCCGCCAACACACCATTCCACTGCATCTCTGGATCCCTCGCTGACTGAGAGATGGCGCAGTGGCGTGAAGTCTTCTAAAGCATCCTTGACACACAGTGCAAGACTACCAAAATCGGAGCACTTCCATAAATGCTTGGCCCTGAAAGCCAGCATAACAAGGTCTTTTGGTCGATAGCTTTCTGTCTTTCTGCCCAGTCCAAACATCTTCGCATTTTCTCCTTTCATCGAGATACCATCGTCTACAGACAGCCCAGATGATATCATTTTCCAAAACAGCTCCTCTCGTTCTTGGCATGTAAGCTCTGGGGCAGAAATGACCTGAGTAAAAGGACGCGCCGACGAAACAGCTGGGTGAAGAGATCTAGTATCTCTGCAAGTAATCAAAATAGAAATGTTCTTATCCAGTATTTGCGAACCTTCCTCGATGCAGCGCCGGACAGAGTCAGCGAGCAATTTAGATTGGTCCACAACGGCAGGATTGACTTGATGAGATTGCGCACTCTCGCCTCCAGAAGCTCCGTCATAAGTGTTCGGACAGAGCTCATCAAGGTCATCCAATATAACAAGCACATCGCCAATGTAAGAACTGGCTTCGTGAAAGATTTGGCGAAACTCAAACTGGATCTGTTTCATTCGGACACCTTGACCCTCCTTCAATCTCTTGCAATCCAGATAGAGCGTGGAGCAGTCTCTAGCAAAGCGAGCAAAAGAGGCCACGACAAGAGCAGAGTGTGTCTTCCCGCTTCCGTTCTCTCCGCAAACCAATGCATCGTACACTGTATTTATCTTCATAAGACTCGAGGGCAAAGCAGACGTTGGACAAAGGAGATCCACCAAATTTGGCGTTGATGTAAGATTCCAAGGGGTAGACGCAGCTTCACGCCCGAACAT
>Ga0100394_1003091_pt1 | contig 13710 bp, 3 predicted proteins | sample CryGeymeta201518_FD_81549 | JGI IMG/M metagenome (GOLD analysis project Ga0100394, IMG submission 81549) | Groundwater microbial communities from Crystal Geyser aquifers in Utah, USA - Crystal Geyser metaG 2015-18 | ecosystem: Environmental > Aquatic > Deep subsurface > Groundwater | place: USA... | reverse complement strand
CGACAAGCTGGGGATGCCATATAACACTATCTATAACTATCTCGTGGTACTACTTGAGGCAGGGTTAGTTAAAGAGTCAACCGGATTGCGCCCTGTGTTGTGGTCAATAAAGTAAAGAGGAAAAAAATGGAAAAACTTAAAGTGCTTGTTGGTTGTGAATATAGCGGAAGGGTTAGACAAGCATTCAGGAATTTAGGGCATGATGCCTGGTCTTGTGATTTATTGGAAAGCGAGGATGGATCACCATTTCATATCGTCGGCGACATACTCCCTTTGCTTTCACAACAATGGGACTTGGCTATATTCCACCCCCCTTGCACTGATCTGGCAGTTAGTGGCGCGGCATGGTTCAAGGAAAAGATTGCTGATGGTCGCCAACAGCGCGCACTAGATTTCGTTAGGTTGCTAATGGATGCCGACATTTCGCGTATTGTTGTCGAAAACCCTGTTAGCGTAATAAGCAGCAAAATCCGTAAGCCAGATCAGATAGTGCAGCCGTGGATGTTTGGGCACAAAGAGCAAAAAGCAACATGCCTTTGGTTGAAAGGCTTACCTAAACTGCGAGAAACAAACAACGTAAAGGCCGAAATGATGCTTTTACCCAAAAAAGAAAGAGAGAGGTTGCATTATCTGCCACCGTCTCCAACTCGGTGGAAGGAGCGATCCAGGACGTATCAAGGTATTGCAAACGCAATGGCAGAGCAGTGGGGTGGGGACGCAAAGTAAGCCATCCCCCGCACCAATTACAACGCCGCGCTGTCTTTTGCCATACGCCGCACTTCGGGCAGCGCACCCACATCACTCAACCCTAACGCCGTCCGCCCGCAGCAGCTTTTGAAGCTGGTCGAGCCTTGATGCTACTTGCTCTGTGGATTCGGGGCTGTATGGGCTAACATATCCGCTGGCGGTGGAATCATCAGGGACGCTGGGATTGTTATCGGTTGAGGGCACGGCGCTGCAATCGGTGTTGGCGTAGCGCACCCTGACAGCAGGATGAGCGCGATACCAGTCAGCAATAGAGTTCGTGGCGATGATTGTGTTTTGCTCTGCATTTTGCATTTCCTCCCGATGTTTAGCGTCTGTTTCCGCCGTGTGTTTGGCAGCGTCTTTCCCTGCCTGCTCAACCTGCGCCTCAAACACAATACGCTTATCATGCTCATGCGCCCAGCCAGCGCCGAGAAACACGATAAGGACAATGGCGGCGATGTATCCGTAAAGGGTTGTCATTGGTCTTGCCTTAATTCATCTACCCCATTGCCACACGTAGTATCAAAAACGCAAGCAACTTCTACGGCTTCTTTGGCGGTCTTTCCGAGGTGCATTGCTGCTACGGCGTAATCCCTTCCGCTTCCACACGCATAGAACGCGTCCTCGAATACAATCGCATAAGGTGTTCGTTCGAATAAATGAAGCACGCCTTCGATGATTACTACGCACACCTGCCAGTCGTCTTTGTCGCGTTGTTCTTTTGGAAAGTCTTCCGGGTTCATTCCGTTCTGCGCCCATTCCCGCATCTGGAGGCAATACGACATATCCCCACATGCCCCAAATAAATCACCGTTCTTGAGGCGAAATATCTTTGTTAGCGTACGCGAGAGGTTATTACTAACGGCCCTCTTGTCTGCGGCTAGTGTTATTCCGTCCCATGCAATAATTGTCATTTGTATGTCACCTCGTCAAGAAAACAAAACGCCAGCCATGCGGCGAACAGGATCACCGAAGAGACCAGCACGAAAGGAACCCATATCGGTGAGGTTAAGATGAGTAATAGTTTCAATGGATTTACTCCTTGTTTTTGATGGGATTCTTTTTAATCATTTCCATCGATTTGTGATACCTGTCGTTTAGTTTGCGCGCTAGATTGATTTGCTCTTGCTCGACCAGTTTGATTTTAGTCCGATTCCCGCTTGCGCGCGCAATCTCCTCTTTCTCTCGCAGGTTCTTCATCCGTTTTTGCCACATATTGATGCTTGTCCCAAGTACGCGCGCCTGATGTACATTGTGTTCACTAGCGATTTCTTTGACTGATTCGAGCTGCGAATAGAACCGGCTACGGTATTCCTCAACGTCCTTAGTCGAGATCACCTTGCGCACGAAAGGCGTGTGTTCAACATCTGGAAACTCACCGGAAACTATATCCGCAGCCGTTCCGTATGTGTTTGACAAGAATGTACCAGCCCCTCCGGTAAGGAATCCGCCCAGCATTTTAAGCGTTTCAGGAGAAACATCCGCCCATGCCATCACCGCGCTGTTCGCGGTCTTGTCGTAGAGCGTTCCGCGCGTTCCGCGATACATGGTTTCACGATCCGGCTTCCCGTCATCATCAGAGAAGTGCGGAACCACCTTGCCGCCGAACGAGTTGGTATTCGTCGCCGACATCACCAAAGGCGAAAGCATGGTCGGAGCCGCTGCGACCAGTACGTCCTTGGTGCTTACCTTTCCGTCGTGGATTGGCGAACCTATCGGTGTGAAGTGATCGAGCGCCTGACCTAGTATCTTTACCGAACCTTTGGCGATGGTTTCACGACCCTTAAACACATTGCCGACTGTGTAACCGGCGCCGAAAAAGAAGCCAAGTCCATAAGCCAGCACCATTTTTACTGTTGCCGCGCCGTAATGCAGGACAAGGTTATGCTCTTTGTCGTATTCATTGGTTAGCTCGTCATCGTCGTCACCCGTCATCATTGCAGCAAATACACCCAGCGCGAACAATCCGCCCATGATTGCGACAACTTGTTTCTTGTGTTCGGTTTGAGTAGCTGCACGGAAGATGTTTTGAGTACCTTGCACGTTGGCATTCCAGAACAGATAAGCCGCATTCCATGCCCGCGACTGCTCACCACGGCGGTTGAAGTTCACGGTCACATTCTTGGAAAGGCGCGATGCTTCGGCGATCACTTCTGGCGTGGCCTTGCTCAATCCGCCATGCGCGTCAATATACGCACGGAATGCCGCCATGCGGTAGCTATTTTCGGCGGCGTGGTTAAGGTTCTCGATGAACATCATCACGCTGCTATCAAGAAAACGGTACAGGATGGTCTTTGCGGCTTGGCTGACCGCCTTGCCGTATTGGTCCATGATCGGGCCTTTGTGCGACAACCCCTGCTTCCACGCTTGCACCACATTGCCGCCGCCGTACTTACCAATCATCGCATCTAGTTTGAGCTGCTGTGTCTCAATGTCGTCCAGCATGGCAAAGGCAGTCAGTGCGCCGCTCTTTTGCGCCAGTCTGTAATAAGGGGCCCATTCGTTACCGGCATCCCCGTGCCGGTCGTGATTGAACATCGCACGCGCTGCACCAGGAACCAGCTTCATCGCTTTGGCCGCAAACCGCGGCCCGCCCTCGCCTGTCAACACCAGTGCGGACGTTTGCATATCGCGGAAGAAGTTGGTTAGGACAAATTCAGGATTCTTCTGCGTGTACATCTGGCGCAGGAACATATTAAGGCCCGCTGCCGCATCCAGTATTCCATTCATTTGAGTGGCGTTCAGGTTGTTGTAAGCCGCGACCATGATTGGATCGTGCAACTGGATACGCAACTCTTCACCGTTGCGAATATAGCGCACTTCCTTGGTGTTGTCGTATCCCATGTCGCGGTTTTGAACTTGGCCGTTCGCGCCAATGATCGGCGTTTTCTCCGGCTTGGCTATCGTCCACAGTGTTGGGTCTGGATTGTTCGACACCAGGTTGTACATTGCTTTTCCGACATTGGCTTTTTCGGCAAGGAACAGCGCGGCATGATAGTCGCGGAAGATGTTCTCCACCACTTGACCTGCCTTCGACACCCGGCCCAATGCGCGCCGCGATGTACGCTTGCTGGTCGAATACCCTCCGCCGATGCCGTTGCCGACCTTATTCCCAGCGTCGTCGATGATTTCATAGCCCTTGTACGGGACATAGAATCCCATCGCCTGCTTCATGTTGTCGGCTTGCTCTTGGGTGATGACGTTTCCTTGTACCATCACCTTAAGTTTTCCCTCTGTGACTTCCTGGATGTCGCGCGCCAGCTTGTCGAACTCAGCAAACTTCGGCTGGTTGTTGCGGTAGTCGTCGATGATCTGCTGCGCTTCATCGTTGGATATGCCAGATCCGTTATCCGGCATATCGTCACGGATGGACTGGATATAGGCGTTACGATCTTTTGCCCCCAGCGCCATCAGGTAAGTACCAAGCTCTTCGGTCGTTGTGCCAAGTTCGGCCACGCGTTTCATTAGCGGCTCGACTTGGTTTTCGTTGAACGCCTTCTGCCGTTCGCCGACCCGTCCAGTCATGCGCTCCATTGCTTGATAGACATTGCTGGACACATCGATAATGCCGCCCTGTTCCGCAATCGCATCCTGAATAACTTTGATGCGGTTCAGGCTGTCTTGGTGCTTGCGCTGGATGCTTTGTGCTGAAGTTTCTGTCGGGATGTTGAATCGCGGGTTTCCCGACACATCGCTTTGTAGTGTGGGATTGGATTGCTTCAGTTGGCGCGGTTCGCTTCCACGATTTCCATTATCGACATCTTCTCCAACTCTTCGAGAGAAAAGCCGCTCTGTGTTTTCGGGGCGCGAATCGTTCCCCCAGCGGAGAACGCGCTCCAATATCGCGCTTCGTTCCCCGCTGCCTTGGCGTGCTGCTGATACAAGGGACTGGAGGAATACAGCGCGACGAGCTGTTTTCTCACCAATTCGTATTCTGGGCTGTCCATTCGCACGAACGCCACTTCCTCGCGTGATGGCGTCTGCGATGTCGATTCCAGTGACCTCATTGCCTTCGGCATCGACAAACCGTTCTGTGTTGAAGTCATAGCGGTACTCCTTGATATTCGGCGCAAGATTCTGCGTCGTTGCAAGGAAAGTGTGGACCAATGCCTCCACTTTGTCAATGTCCGAGCCGGACCAATCCAGCGGCTCCACCCCCTCTTCCGCCTTACCCCACTCCTGCTGCACAGCAGGCTCAAGATGGCGTGTGGTGCCGTGTTTGAATGCAGATGTGAGCATGTTCACCGTGCGGCGGATGATGGAGTCCATCGTCAGGCCATAAGGATCTCCAACAAACTTCTTCCCGGTGTTGAATGCGTAGTCGGAAATCGCTGAATACACATCCTGCCCACCACTACCCTTCAGGAACTGGCTGACATCAATCCACACGCGGCCGTCATCCGTCTCGCTTACTTTGAACTCGTCGCCGCTTTTGGCTTTGAACAGATACACATGATCCGCGCCGCTCTGCGAACCATCATCCTCTTGCGTGATCTCGCCCTTGTATTCAGATCCCCGCACAACATCCTCGATTGCCCCTCGAACAGTCTTGCTGGTCGTAGTTGGAATGGAGAATGCCGAATCATTCTCGGCAAAGAACTCTTCCATCACCAGACGAGCGAAGGATTCTGCGCGCTTCCACCCGCTCTTGAACTCACCCCTATCCTGCGCACCTTGAAGCGTCTCCGGTGCGCTGCGGGTCGCCTTGCTGGCCATGTAAACGATGTCCTCAACAGTGAGTTTGTTCGCCCACTGCATAAAGCGCGCTTTGTTCATTCCTTTTAGGTTTTCGCCCAGCTTACGAACAGCCTGGCGGAACCATGCGAGGATGCGCTGCGAAATGGTCAGGTCTGGGTGATTCTCCACCAGATAACCGGCAGCCTCTTCGGTGACTAGGTGCGCAGGCGTATCGTTTGGCACACGACCGAACGCGGCTACCACCTTCGGATTCTTGGCCTTCTTCATTATTTCAAGCTGGCGCAGGATATGCTGGAATTCTTTGTCGGTCCGGCCAAGCTGAAGCGCATGCACGCCGATCTCGTGATGGAGCAAGCCCTTCACGTTGTCGTCTGTGCTGCTAATGTTGTCCGCGACTAGATAGGTTTGCCCGCGAACAACGAAGGCTAGGATGCGGCCGTCTTTGGAGTAGCGGATGTCCGGGTTGATTGCTTCTGCGGCATTAGTTCCAAGGTAGTCGGATGGCGACACCCCCCGGCTGGCAACACTAAACTTCTCGCCGTCCCCTAAATACTCGTCAATCTCATTACTTGTAATCAACTTGAACTTGCCAGTCGCTTCAAGTAGTTTGGCGAAGCCGCTACCCATGGCATTATCTATCGCTGTGGCAAGCGTGGATAGGTTGAATGGGTTGTTGGCTTTGGTTTCGGATTGGCTAAACTTGGTATCGCTGTCCATCTCGCTTAATGCAGTTTCATACCCAAGAGCTACCAGCGCATTCTTGCGATCAGCTATCTCAGCAGCAAAAGCCGCGTGATCTTCCACCGGCACAGCATCAATCTGAGATGACTTCATCAGCTTGCGCTGCACGATGCCGTGGCTTTGCTGTGCTGCGGACAGTGCTGAAAGTTCCTCGAAAGGCGCATCCATGCGAGACTCAATGCTGGCGATGTCTTTCTTCGCCTGCTCAATATCAGCCTGAACCTGTGCTTTGCGTTGCTCAAGGCTATCTATGTAATTACCCAAGCGCGTCAGCATACCGCTTGGCGATACCGCTTCCTTCGCGCCGTAATTTGCCATTATGCCGGTTGGCGAGTCGATAGACAGCGCGCCTCCGAATCCAGCTTCAATCGTGAACTTAATGCCCCTATAGTTAATATCCTTTGATTTAGCAAAACCTGTGCGCACCATTGTTACCGCTTCGGCAATCTTCTTCTCCGCATTTTCCTTGTCGGTTATCTTGCGGCCTCCAATCTCAACTAAAGGGAAAGCGCCTTTTTCGGTTGGCACCGGATTCGCTTTAGCCGCCTGCATCGCGTCGGATATGGCGGCAATCCGGCTTGGCAGCCAAGTTTCTAGGCGGTTGCGCTCATGGCTTAACTTGCGCTGCATGGCATACTTGCCGTCGCCGTGCGCCTTCTGTAGTGCGGTGAGCCGCTTTACCTCGGTGCGCAGCTTGGTTTCTTCCAGGATGAGAGGGTTGCCAGATGCGGCAGCCTTCATGTCTGCTGAGTTTGCCGCTTCTCCTGCAACATCCTCGATCTCGATCTGTCCGCTGTACTTGCGCAACTGCTCGATGCCAGATGCCTTATGCTCAAGCAACTGCCAGCGCCGCGTATCGTAGGTCTGCTCGGTGGCATACCGGCCAATGAATACCTCAAAGCCGTCAGGATCGCGTTCATACAGCATGTTCCCTTGGCGAATGATGCGGCCTTCGCGCTGCTCAAGGTCGGATGGCCGCCACGGTGCATCTATGTGATGCAGCCCGACCAGACGTTCCTGCACGTTTGTTCCGGCGCCCAGCTTCGGAGTTGATCCAAACAGGAAGCGCACATCGCCACGGTTCACACTCTTGAATAGCGCCTGCTTCTTGGCCGGAGTGTCGTAGTCGTGAATAAAAGCGATCTGGTTTTCCGGTACGCCGCGCGCAACCAACTTGGCCTTGATGTCGTCGTAAACGGAGAACTGGCTTGCACCTGATACGCCCTCGATGTCATCCATGCCGACCTCATTGCTTCCATCTTCCGATACTTCCAAATCTTTTTGATCTCTGTACTCAGCAATTTCTTCTGTGGTGATTGCCGGTTGCGAATCTCTTGTTTGGTACCACTGATCTGTACCGCTAGAGCTTTTAAGGAAACTGGCGATGGCGTGCTTCGCTGTCGCTTTGTCTAAATAGCCGCCACCAATTCTCACGCCGGATACTGGTTCGTAATAGTCGAAACCTAATTGAGTTTTTACAAGATAAAATGGGAATCCATCAAGACCTTCAATAGTGTTGAGTGTTCCTTTTTTGTGCGTAATTAACCCGTTTTCGTCACGGACAAATACTCGCTTGTCGTTCTTTCCTAATGCAGTGCGTGCCGACAGCGGGATTGAGGTATCGGAGAAAACAAGCTGCGTACCTTTGTCCTTGCTCCATTTCTGGTAAATGCCCATCATCTTATCCACGGCCTTGTTGATTTTGCTGCCCGCAAAATCCTCAGCGTTCGGGTTGATGATACGCATATCCAGACCGGCCTTGCTTGCCAAACTGGTCAGCGACAGGGCGTTGATCTTGCCTTTCGTCTCGCGCGTAAGTTGCGCCAAGTTGCCAAACTGCCCAAGCAATGAATGCGGATCAAGGTCAAGTATCGGAGTCAGCGATTTTTCAACCAGCGCAAGCTCAGCATCTTCCTTGGTGTCGAATGAGCTTGAGGTATGTCCGTCGCTCAATATCCATTTCGCATCTTTGTTCTGCTCGATCTTCGCCGTTGCGTGATTCATGGCAAAGACGGTATTCCCGAATTCGTCCTTGCGTACTTGCGGCACCCCAAAGAAGTCACGTTGCGCATTGGATCTCTGCGCTACGATGTTTTCAGGCCTCCCGCCGGCAATCTTCGGCACAGGGAATACCTTACCTTCGGCGACAGCCTGATCTTTAAGGTCTTGCAGCGTCACCGTGTCGGCAAACGTGCGGTAGTGCGCCATCAGTGAAGGCAGGTTCTTAAACTTGGAGAAACGCTGGCTTATCCGGTATCCCACGCCGCTCGGCGCGACTTCGTACAGGCTTTCAACGTCACCATACATGCGCGCCCATGAATCGAACAGGTGTAGCCCGTCGCGCTTCATTTCATCGTATTTCATGTACCGTTGCATTGTGAACATTTCCGACAGCGAGTTAGATACCGGCGTGCCGGTGGCTGTGATGAACGGTACTTTCTCCCCATAGGTCTTGGTCAACCAGCGCACCTTGGCGAACAGATCGAATGCCTTTCCTGATCCTTTCGGATTGCCCAATCCTGACACCCGCTGCATTTGCGTGGTAAAGAACAGGTTTTTGAATTCGTGCATTTCGTCGATGAACATGCCATCGATACCCAACTCATCGAACGTCACCACCTTGTCGCGCACACCGGCCAGTGCGCGCAACTTCTCAACCTTGGCTTCCAGATTCGCCTTGATCTTTTCCATGTCGCGCACGATTCCACGGTCGCCACGCTCGTTCTTCATCGCTTCAATGGCTTTGGCAATCTCGTCAATCTGTTCTTTGTAGATTCCTTCTTCTATGGCCGGGTCGAGGCCGATTTTGGTCAGCGAGGAATGCCCGATAATCACCGCGTCATATTCGCCAAGCGCAATCTTGGAGAACATGCGCTGGCGGTTGGCCTTGCTGAAGTCGTCCGGGTTGGCGGCCAGCACGTTCGCGGCAGGGTACATGCGCGCGAATTCACTGCGCCATTGCGTTGTCAGATGGTTTGGAACCACTAGGATAGGCTTGCGAGCGATGCCAAGCCGCTTGTATTCCATAATAATGGCCGCGCCAACAAAGGTCTTACCAGCGCCGACCGCATGATCCAACAGAAGATTGCGGTCTTGAATGCCGCGCCATACCGCAGACTTCTGGTGTTTGCGCAGAATGATTGCAGGGTTTGAGCCGTGCAATACTAGATGATCTCCGTTATATTCGCGGTTCACCGTGCGGTTGTGCTTCTCGTTGAACAGATCGGCCAGTTTCTCGGCGCGCACTCCGTCATTCCATACCCATGCTTCCCATGCCTGCTTGATCTTGCTTACCTTCTCGCGCGCCGCCTCGGTCGCTTCGGTGTCTGTCACCAACACTTCCTTGCCGTCGCGCATCGTTTTCATCTTCACTTCAGGCGCTTTGCCGTTCATGGTCAACTTCAACAGATCGAACGAGGTCAAATCTTTCGTTCCGAAGTCGTTGCTCATCTTACCGACATCACCTCCGTCTTTGATGTTCCCCAGCCATTGCGCGGTTGCCGCTAGGTAGGTCAGGTCGATGCTGGACGATCCAGTGATCTCGGTGGCGAATTGCTTGAATGTGTCGGCAGGAATCCAGCCTGCACCCAATGAAGCGTAAATCTCACTCGGCAACTTGTCGGCAGGGATAACCTTTTCCAATGCTTTCACGTTGCGGATGTATTCGTGATTCTCGTCTGCTGACTTCTTCGCTATAGCAAACTTGGTCTTTACGTCGCCTGACAGATACTCGTCCGACATAACGTGATCGCCGGTCGCAGGATCGAGGTAGAGCATATCACCCAACTCGTCGATGATTTCCTTCCGGCTCTTGCCGTAGGCGCGCTCCATGTATTCCATATCAACGCGGCCTTTGGCATCCAGCGATGACAGAAGCGCATCATTGGCAGAGGATACATTCATCTGCTCGGTAAACGGGAACAGCACGCGCCGCGCGAAGATGTCCGCTTTCTTGGCGGACGGTGCGCGCTCTTCCAAGTCGTTGCGTAATGCCATCGCCTTGGATACACCCTTGTCATAGTCGAATTCGATGGCTTGCAACAATGCGTACTCGGTGTCATCCATAAAGATGCTACTGTTTACTTGGCTGTTGACGTATCCGTATTTCTTGAAAAACTCGTCGTATGCCTTGTTCAATGCCGCCCGGTGGCTTTCGATCATCTTTACACCAATGGCCGGGTCGCGCTCCATGCGCATCTGTGTGCGAAGCTGGTTGCGCAGCGAGATCATCCCCTTCATGCGCTCCAGGGCTGTTGCGTTCTTAGGCTCCCATCCGGTCGAGGTTTGCGATCCGGCAATATCCTGGCCGCGCTGCCTTACTTCGCCCTTGTCGCTGACAAAGTAAGAACCCTGCTTCACACCTGCCGGGATGGTGTTGTCTGCGCTGTCCAGTTCGTTAATGGTGCGCTCGATAGGCTGGTAGATGTTCTCCGGCAATGAAGCGACGAACTCTGCAAGCAGCTTGGTTAGGTCGCCGGTAGGCTCTACGGTGTATTCGTTGACGCGGTACATTGAGCCAGCAGTCGATTCTTTTCCGAGAATGTTCTGCTTGTTGCGCTGGAAGTACACATTCACGCTAGCAGTGGAGGACTCGCCACCCTTCTGCGCTGGCACAACAATATCGGACGCATTCACCCATGCAGGACTCTTTTCTGGAGTTGTTGTTTTCTGGAAGAACAGGATGTCGGTCACAACTTCCGTACCGGCGTTACCACTGAAAGCGGTATTCGGCAGGCGTACAGCGGCCACAAGATTGGCGCGCTTGGCAATCCATTCGCGCGTCTTTGGGTTGATCGCGTCCATGAAATTGTGCGACACGATCACAGGCACGATGCCGCCGTCACGCACCTTGTCGATCATGCGCGCGATGAAGTAATTGTGGATGCTAAAGCCGGAATACTCGCTGCGCTCCCGGTCAATGATCGGTTCGCTACCGAATGGCGGGTTGCCCATGGCGATGTCGAAGTAACCAGATGGCACTTGGTAATGCTGGAATCCGGTCGCCACTGCGATGTTGGCCTTTGGATAGATGGCTTTCAGCAACTTACTGGTCAGTAGGTCAAGCTCTACGCCATGGAGTGTGGATGCTTTGCGAATGTCGGCAGGCATCATGCCGAAGAAGTTGCCAGATCCGGCTGAAGGCTCAAGGAATCGGCCACCAGTGAAACCCATGCGGCGGACAGCGGAGAACATCGAATCCACAACCGGCTTGCTGGTGTAGTGCGCGTTCAACACCGATGCGCGCGCCGAGTCGTATTCCTCGTCGTTCAGCAGTTCGCGCAGTTCAGTGTATTGGGCTTTCCATTGCTTGCTGTTCTTGTCGAACACGGACTTGAGCGCACCAAAACCTACATAACGCGCCAATATCTTGCGTTCTTCCGTGGTTGCCGTGCGGGATTCTGTATCGAGCGCCTTGAGGATTTTGATAGCCGCGACATTACCGCGGAACTTCTTGACCAAGCCACCGCTGCCGATCTCATCGGCATCTGTAATGGTGTAATCTAACCCAGCGTCGGGGGTTCCGCTGGCTGTCCGAACAGTTCCATCAGTTCGTGCCGTGCCAGATGTGTATAGTCCTTCTGTGTTGCCAGAAGATTGCGCTCCTGCTCCACTTGGTACTCGAACGCCACCTGGTACTGTTCCGCCGCTATCAAAGCCTTCACCCTGCCCGGCCAGCCCAGTATCCAGCGATTCGCCAGTTCGTTCCCCACTTGACCCTCCTTGAGAATCTCCTGTTTGATCGTTTCCGGGTACGTTTTCGGTGAGAGTAGGTCTTGCATTTTCTGTGCCTCCTGTTGCTTCACTCTGCGCTTTTGCGCCTTGTTTGTCAATTTCCCCAAGTTCTTCGCTAGTCTTGAATTCATCCTGTCGGTTCGTTGCTTCCGTGCGATAACCTATCCCGCCGTTTTCTGTGCGGTACGGTATAACAGCAACCGTCTCTTGAATCTTAATCCCACGACTAACAAAGTACCGGACACCATCCTTGTCGGCATAGATTACAACTCCGTCAGCGTTCTTCCCGATGATCTTGTCGCCGGTATGTGTTGCGCTGGTTTGTGCGGTTTGATTCGCGTCTATATTCGCTGCATCCCATCCGCGATACCAGTCTTTCGCGTTCTTGCCTGACTTATCCGTGAAGTATGAAGGGAGAATGCGAGTCTTTCCAAGATTGAAGTCTGCCTGACCTGCTGCGAAGTGAGGACTTTTGTCGCTGCTGGCCTTCTTCCCTTTAGGAGCGATATTCTCTTGGATAGCTGAAATAGCATCAATTTCCGCCGATCCTGTCATCCCCTCTGTATCAAGTCCTGGGTAATGCCGCACGCTCTCGTACAGGCTGCGCAGGTATGGCTTGATGGCATCTCCCAAGTCATCGATCATCGCCTTGCTGTAGGCGGCAAACGAGCGCGCACCGGCCTCGATATGCGCACCTGCCAGCACCATGCCGTCCTGCAATAGCTCTGGATCAATCCCGCTATTCACGTTGCCAAGCTTCTTTTTTAGGCGTGCGCGCGCTTCGGCCACTTTGTCGGCGGTGAATATCTTGTTGTTGGCGAATTTATCAGTCTGCGCTGGAGCCTGCTTTACGGCTATCATCGTCCGCTCTTGTATCCCGCCTTGCGCGGCTTGCGAACCGCGTTCGCGGCTGTTAGAAGTGGCGGCTTTTTTGTATTTGCTCACCAGATAATCGGCAAAATCGCTGGCTCGCGTCAATGCCTCTTCTTCGTCGAGTCTAACCGACATATTGCGGCCATCGTCGCGCACATATTCTGCGGACACATCGAACAGACGCAACTCTTCATCAGGAATATCGTATTCATTTGGTAGTTCGTGATCGGATATTCTGACTTTTACAACGCCGTCATTAGTCAGGATTCCGAGGTACGAACTGAGTGATTTTCCACTGCCGCCAACACCGTTTGTTTTTACGCCATTTGCTTCAAGGTAGGCATCCAGTTGTTTAGCTACATGGTCTGGTCTGCTCGCATTTACCTCTTCGCGCTTTGGTTTGATGTGTGACTTTGCCGCATCCATAGCGAACTGCTCTTCGAGTTCGTTATATCGCGTTCCGCCTTCGTCCGTCAGGTCGCCATCTTTGTCGTAGTACAGGATTCCGTTTTCTTTGTGCATCTGCGCGTGGATTTCATCCGGTATGAATTTCCCGGTGTAGTCGTCAGCGTTTCCGTTGCTCCAGTCTTGCATGATTTCATCGGCAAGCTCTCGCGTTTCTCGCTCGTATTCGTACTTGTTAATGGGCGCGTTTTCTTTTTCGCGCGTGAAGAAATCGGAGAACGGTTCCTGCTTTACGTTTCCGGCCTGCGCGGTTGATGATTCGTTAAATATATCGCGCTGCCCGGTAAGGTTCTCTTCGGCGCTCTGGCCTAGCTGGAAGTCGGATGAGGCTGCTTTACTTAATTGACGGACGTTATTGCGCCCGGCTTCTGCTACAGCCTTACGTTCTTCGTCTTGCTTGCGGGTTTCTTCTGCGTGAAGTTTTGCTTCTTGCTGTACTAGTTGTTCATTTGT